>Ga0209131_1001586_pt1 | contig 15765 bp, 15 predicted proteins | sample GraSoi_2013_40cm_FD_185826 | JGI IMG/M metagenome (GOLD analysis project Ga0209131, IMG submission 185826) | Grasslands soil microbial communities from the Angelo Coastal Reserve, California, USA - Sample 9_17_2013_40cm (SPAdes) (version 2) | ecosystem: Environmental > Terrestrial > Soil >...
GCACATGTGCCGGCTCCCTTGTCAAGAACGAGCCCGGGGCTTGACGACACAGTTCAGCCTCGCTCGATGCGGCTATCCCGCGTGACGCTGGGCCGGAGGTCTCGACACCGCAGCGCCGATCTGCACACTCGGCTTGCCGGGTTGCGAGCTTCGAAAATCATGGCCAAGGCGAAGCAGTCTCAGACGCCTTCTGCCGACGCGAGCGCGCGCATGACGACGGCCGAAGCGACCGTGGCCGCGCTCATCACCCACGGCGTCGACACGATCTACGCCTTGCCAGGCGTGCACAACGACTCCTTCTTCGACGCCCTGTTCAAGGCTGCCGACCGCATCCGCGTTGTTCACACACGGCACGAACAAGGCGCAGCCTATCTCGCCCTCGGCGCAGCCCTGGCGACCGGCAAGCCCCAGGTCTACTCGGTAGTGCCTGGGCCCGGCTTACTCAACTCCGCGGCTGCATTGCTCACGGCTTACGGAATGAACGCACCGGTGCTCGCGCTCGTGGGGCAAATCCCGCAATCCGCGATTGGGCGGGGCCTTGGGCACCTGCACGAGATTCGCGACCAGGCAGGCATCATTGCCCGTGTGGTCGATTTCTCCGCGCGCATTCGCGCGCCATCACAGGCCGCAGAGCTCGTCGCACGTGCCTTGCAGGCGATGCGCATAGCCCGGCCCGGCCCGGCGGTGCTGGAATGCGCCATCGACGTTTGGGGCCGCAGCGCGACTGTCCCGGTGGCTGCGCCGGTTCTAACCGCGCCGCAAGAGCTAATCGACGAGGATGCGCTTCGTGACGCCGCTCAGCGCTTGGCTGCCGCCAAACGCCCGCTGATCGTTGCCGGCGGCGGCGCGCAAGGTGCGGCCGCCGAAGTCGCCCAGTTATCGGAGCTGTTGCAAGCGCCGGTGCTCGCCTATCGGCGCGGTCGCGGCGTGCTCGACAGCCGCAATCCCCTAAGCGTTACCCTGCCGCTCGGCCGCGAATTGTGGGGCGAAGCCGACGTGGTGGTCGGTGTGGGAACGCGACTTTTCTATGGTTATACGCAATGGGGCATCGATCCCGATCTCGCCATCATTCGCATCGATGCCGATGCGGACGAGCCGGAAAGGTTTGCACCACCCGCGGTGGCACTCATCGGCGATGCCAAACCGATCTTACGTCATCTGATCGATGCGCTAGCGACCCAGCATCGGCGTTCTCGCCGTGCAGAAATGGAGGAGCGGCAAGCCAAGATGCGCCGGCGCCTCGAGAAGCTCGCCCCACAACTCGCTTTTCTCGAGGCAATCCGCGCAGAGCTTCCCGAAGATGGCATTTTCGTCGACGAAGTCACGCAGATCGGTTTTTCCGCCCGGCTCCTGCTTCCGGTGTACAAACCGAGGACCTTCCTTTCGCCGGGCTATCAGGACAACCTCGGCTGGGGCTATGCCACCGCCCTCGGTGCACAGCACGCGCGGCGCGATGTACCAGTACTGTCGATCACGGGTGACGGCGGCTTTCTCTTCACCTCGAACGAGCTTGCGACCGCAGTCCATCATCGCATTCCGTTGAGCGTGGTCGTGTTTAACGATGGTGCCTTCGGGAATGTGCGGCGCACTCAAGAGGAGCAGTTCGGCAACCGCGTGATCGCCAGCGATCTCACCAACCCCGATTTCGTGCGCTATGCCGAGAGCTTCGGTGCTCAGGCGGAGCGTGCGCACAGTCCACAAGAGCTGCAGGCGGCGCTCAAGCGCGTATTCAAGCGCCGCGACGGACCAACCCTCATCGAAGTGCCGGTCTCGCAAATGCCCTCACCCTGGGAATTCATCCACATGCCGCGCGTGCGGGGCTAATGGGCGAACTCGCTCACGGGCGGATCGGTCCGCGCCACAGTATGCCCGCCGGACTCGGCAGCATCGACGCCTGTCCCCAACACCTTCCTGCGCCCCTGACAAAACGGGCGCTCTGCGCTATTTAGCCCCCCATGCAGCCGATCACGACGACCAAGAAACTCGCGGACGCCTGCGCGCGCCTGGCGCGGCATCCCTTCGTCACGGTCGACACCGAGTTCTTGCGCGAAAGCACCTATTACCCCCGGCTTTGCGTCGCGCAGATGGCGAGCCTCGAAGAGGCGGTCGTTATCGACGCCCTTGCCGTGGGGATCGATTTTGCTCCCTTTTTCGCGCTGATGGCGAACGAGAATGTCATCAAGGTCTTTCATGCCGCCCGCCAGGACATCGAAATTTGCTGGCACGAAGCCGGTATTATCCCTTCACCTATCGTCGACACTCAGGTCGCCGCCATGGTGCTGGGCTATGGCGATTCGATCTCTTACGACCAGCTCGTGCAGCGCATCACCGGAGACACCCTGGACAAATCGCATCGCTTCACCGACTGGACGCGTCGGCCGCTCAGCGAGGCGCAACTCGCCTATGCGATCTCCGACGTCACACACCTGCGCGATGTCTATCTCAAGCTCTCCGCTGATCTGGAAAAGCGCGCACGCACCGATTGGATGCGCGAGGAAATGAAGGTGCTCACCTCGCCTACCACCTATCGCTTCGAGCCGGAGCATGCCTGGGAACGCCTGAAGACGCGGGTACGCAAGCCCAAGGAGCTTGCCGTGCTCATCGAGGTCGCCGCTTGGCGCGAGCGCGAGGCGCAGGAGCGCGACGTGCCGCGCGGGCGCGTGCTCAAGGACGACGTCATCAGCGACATCGCGGTCCAGGCGCCCACGACCACCGAACGGCTCGCGGCCCTGCGCTCCCTACCCAGGGGCTTCGAGCGCTCGAAATGGGGCGAAGCGATCGTCGAGGCGGTCCGGCGCGGGCTCGCGCGCGACCCAAAAACGCTGCCGCGGCTCGACCGCCCCAGGCCGCCCGTCAACGGGCAGGCTACTGTGGAGCTGCTCAAGGTGTTGCTGCGCATGACCGCGGAACGGCATGGGGTTGCCGCCAAGGTAATCGCCACCGTCGACGACCTCGACCGCATCGCCGCCGACGATGAAGCCGATGTCCCGGCCATGTCCGGTTGGCGGCGGGAGCTATTCGGCAACAAGGCGCTCGCACTCAAGCAGGGGCGGCTCTCGCTCGCAATCGAGAAAGGCCGTGTCGTTGCGGTGGAGCGTGACTGATCCCGGTTGCGAGGAAGCCGCCATGAAAACGCGTGCCGCCGTTGCACTCGAAAAGGGCAAGCCGCTGACAGTCATGGACGTCCAGCTGGACGGGCCGAAAGCCGGCGAAGTCCTCGTCGAGGTGAAAGCCACCGGCATCTGTCACACCGACGACTTCACGCTTTCCGGCGCCGATCCGGAAGGTCTGTTTCCAGCGATCCTGGGCCACGAAGGCGCCGGCATAGTCGTCGATGTGGGGCCGGGCGTGGCGAGCGTCAGGAAAGGAGACCACGTCATTCCGCTCTACACGCCGGAATGCCGGCAATGCCCGTCATGTTTGTCACGCAAGACCAATCTATGCACCGCCATCCGGGTGACGCAGGGCCAAGGCGTGATGCCCGATGGCACTTCCCGCTTCTCGATCGACGGGAAGAAGTTGCACCACTATATGGGCACATCGACTTTCTCGAATTTCACCGTGCTGCCCGAGATCGCGGTCGCCAAGATTCGCGAGGATGCTCCCTTCGACAAGGTCTGCTACATCGGCTGCGGCGTCACCACCGGGATCGGCGCCGTTCTCAACACTGCCAAGGTGGAGCCCGGCTCTAGCAGCGTCGTCTTCGGGCTCGGCGGCATCGGGCTCAATGTCATCCAGGGGCTGCGGCTTGCCGGCGCTGACATGATCATCGGCGTCGACATCAACCCGGCGAAGAAGCAATGGGGCGAGCGTTTCGGCATGACCCATTTCGTCAATCCGAAAGAGGTCGGCGGCGACTTGGTCGCGCATCTTGTCAACATGACAAAGCGCGGTGCCGACCAGATCGGCGGCGCCGACTATACGTTCGACTGCACCGGCAATGTCAGCGTCATGCGGCAGGCCCTGGAGGCGTGCCATCGCGGGTGGGGTCAGTCCATCATCATCGGCGTCGCCCCCGCGGGAGCGGAAATCGCCACCCGACCGTTCCAATTGGTCACCGGCCGGGTCTGGAAGGGTACCGCATTCGGAGGCGCGCGCGGCCGCACCGACGTGCCCAAAATCGTCGATTGGTACATGGACGGCAAGATCGAAATCGATCCGATGATCACGCACACGATGGCGCTCGCGAACATCAACAGGGGGTTCGAGCTGATGCACAAGGGCGAGAGCATCAGGAGTGTCGTGGTATATTGAGCGTGGGCAAAACTCGATCGGTGCAATAGGTCCGAGGATCGGGAGCTCAGAGAATCCGGGCGCTTTACCGGTTCGGACGGATCCGCTGTAGAAATTCCCATGTGGGAACCCCACTCAGCCCGCCGACAGCGCCACTGAGGTAACTCGGAATGTCCGAGCTGAAAAGCCAGTGCCAGAACAGCCCGACAAGGTAGCTGCTCAGCAGCATGACCGCCAACGTGATCAGCAATCGCTGCCAGATCGGCACGGCATTCTCCTCCTGCCAACCTCCGCTGTGGCTGGTTTAGGGCCGAAGATGACATACAACGCCGGACCGCCTTCTGCTCGACCGGCGCGTCGGGGTTGACAAGCTACCGCGACTCCGGACAGGCCGCTCGTCACCCCGTCTCCATCGCCGGCTCGCGGCCGATAAGCCGGGCGAGCTGGCGCAGCCGCACGAATACCCGCTCCCCGGCGAGCGCCTCTAAGCCATTGTCGAAGCGCAGCACCAATCGACCGCGCTCGACCACCATCGGCGTCCTCGGCAGCACGCCAGTGGTCGAGGCGGAGACGAGATAGGCGACGCGCAGCGCCGCGCCGAGCACCCGCGCACGATCGAGCACGCGAGTCGAAGCGAGCTCGCGCAGCCGAGGCGAGAGTTCCTCGTCAACTAGCCCAACGTGCCGGAAGAACACGGCGAGGGCAATAAAGGTACGTCCGGGGTGATCAACGGCGACGAACGCGGCATTGGCGATGATGTTGAGCGATTGCTCGCCGCGGTAATCGGGATGCGCCCGCCACCCGATATCGGCGAGCAGGCATGCTACGTGACGCAATCGCTGCTCCTCCGCGGTCTCTTCGAGCCCGGAAGACGCCATGAACCGGTCAGTCCAGGCGATCAACTCCTCGCCATGGGCGGGCGAACGCGAGCGCAGTACGTTGAGCTCGCTTGCCGCCGCGATCAACGGATCCTTGTCGCGCTCTTTGAGCTCGAGCATCGAATAGAGCAAGCCCTCACGCACACCGAGCGCGGAGATGACGATGTCCTTGGGTCGGGCAATCCGCACTAGGTTCTCGAGCACCAGCGCCGCATAGGCGAGCAACGGCCGTCGCGCATCGGCCACCACCTCGATTTGCGAAAGCATCTCGGGATCCACGCGGTGTACGAGACTGGAGAACTCGAACGCCTCCCGCGCGGGCATCACGTAGCCGTGCATGACGTGCAGCGGATAACCCGTCTGCCACATGTGCAGCCGAGCCAAGGCGCGCCAAGTTCCTCCGATCGCATAGAAAGTGCGGCCTTTTCCGCTTTCGAGCAGGCTCGCGTCATCGAGCGTCGCCCGCACGATCTTTTCCGCCTTCTTGATCGACTTCGACGAAACGTCCTGCAGCGCAAGGCCTCCCAGCGGCAGCGTCAAACCGGCCTTGATGCGTTGACCCTGCACTTCGGTCAGCTCGAGCGAGCCGCCGCCCAGATCGCCGACGATGCCGTCCGGCTTGTGGAAGCCGGACACCACGCCAAGAGCGGATAACTCGGCCTCGCGCTTGCCGGAGAGGACATCAATCTTGGTGGCGCAAATGTGTTCGGCCTCGGCGACGAACGCCTTGCCGTTTTTGGCCTCTCGGCATGCCGCGGTAGCGATCGCCCACAGTTTGGCGACCTCCATGCGCTCGCATAGGGCACGAAACCGCGGCAACGCAGCCAATGCCTTCTCGACCGCATCGGCGGCGAGAAGACCGGTCGTTTGCACCTCGCGTCCGAGGCCAGCCAGAACTTTTTCGTTGAAGATCGGGGTCGGGCTGCGAGTGAGGCCTTCGTACACAACCAGCCGCACGGAATTCGAGCCAATGTCGATCACCGCGACCGGCGGCCCGTAATCGAGACGACCTTGCGCGATATTCATGGCGGGTCGATGCCGCTTACGAGCGGTCGAGACGGCGTATAAGGCTTCGCGGGGATGATTCTTTGAGCGATTTGCCACGGCCCGACAGACTCGGATTGGTCATGAAGTATTTATGAGCGTTGAAAGGCTCCTCGCCCTCGGCTGGTTTTATGCGATTCGAGGTGCCGTCGGGTAGCAATTTCCAACTTTGCTCATTGTCCTTGAGATTCGCCATCATGATTTGATCGAGCACTTGCTCGTGCACGGTGGCATTGAGGATTGGGCACAATACCTCGACGCGGCGGTCGAGATTGCGCGGCATCACGTCGGCGGAGGAGATGTATACCGCGGCCTTTGGGTGCGGCAGCCCGCGCCCGGTGCCGAAGCAGTAGATGCGGCTGTGCTCGAGGAAGCGACCGACGATCGATTTGACCCTGATATTCTCGGACAGCCCGGGCAGGCCGGGCCGCAAGCAGCAGATACCGCGCACGACGAGCTCGACGGCAACGCCGGCCCGCGACGCCTCATAAAGTAGGTCGATGATCTCGGGATCGACCAGTGCATTGTCCTTGATCCAGATCGCGCCCGGACGACCTGCCCTGGCATGCGCGATTTCCTGCTCGATGTGCTCGCAGATGCGCTCGCGCAGCGTGAGCGGGGAAACCGCCATGCGCTCGAGCGCGGCTGGCTCCGCATAGCCGGTCACATAATTGAAAATATGTGCGACGTCGCGCGCGATGACAGGATCGGAAGTGAAGAACGAGAGATCGGTATAGATTCGCGCGGTAACCGGATGATAGTTGCCCGTTCCGACGTGCACATAAGACGCAAGCGCCCCACCCTCGCGCCGCACAACCATCGACAATTTGGCGTGAGTTTTGAGCTCGATAAAGCCATAGACGACCTGGGCGCCAGCGCGCTCCAGCGCGCGCGACCAGCGGATATTGGCTTCCTCGTCGAACCGCGCCTTGAGCTCGATCAACGCGGTGACCGATTTTCCCGCTTCCGCAGCCTCGACGAGCGCGCGCACGATGGAAGATTCGGCCGATGTCCGGTAGAGCGTCTGCTTTATTGCGACCACATCGGGGTCGCGCGCGGCCTGCTGCAGGAACTGGACGACGACATCAAACGACTCGTAAGGATGATGAACGACGAGGTCTTTTTGGCGGATGGCCGCGAAACAGTCTCCCGCGTGATCGCGAATGCGCTCGGGATAGCGCGGATTGTAGGGCACGAATTCGAGATCAGGGCGATCTACGGCCATCAACTGCGAGAGCTCGTTGAGCGCCAAAACACCGTCGACCAGGAAAACCTCGTCGTCAGCGCACGCCAGGGCCCGTTGCACGAATCGGCGCAACTCCACAGGCATGGCAGCTTCAATCTCGAGCCGGATGACCGATCCGCGCCGCCTGCGCTTGAGCACGGTCTCGAACTCACGTACCAGATCTTCCGCCTCCTCCTCGATCTCGACCTCGGAATCGCGAATGACACGGAAAGGACCCTGCCCTTTTACGGCGTAGCCTGGGAAGAGACGGCCGATAAACAGACCGATCACCTGCTCAAGCGTGATCACACGGGCGGTAGATGCTCCTTCCGCACTCGGCAGGCGGACGAAGCGGTCGAGCTTATTCGGCATTCGGATGAGCGCGTTCATCGCCTTGCCGTCGCTCGCCCGCGCGAGCTGCAGCGCAATGGTGAAGCCGAGATTCGGGATGAAGGGGAAGGGATGTGCGGGATCGATGGCGAGCGGAGTGAGTAGGGGGAAGATGTGCCGAAGGAAATGATCTTCGAGCCACGTCTTCTCTTTCTTGGTCACCTCCGGGCCTTCGGTGAGTATGATGCCGTGTTCGGCCAACATCTGCCGAAGCTCGCGCCAACGCTTCTGCTGGTCACTCGCGAGCGCGCCCACGGCCTCGCCAATCCGGGTGAGTTGTTCAGCTGGAGTGAGCCCGTCCGGGCTCTTGAGCGTGAGGCCGGCGCGCAGCTGAGCCTTAAGGCCGGCAACGCGAACCATGAAGAACTCGTCGAGATTATTGGCCGAGATCGACAGAAACCGGACACGCTCGAGCAGAGGATGGGCTTCGTTTGCCGCCTCTTCGAGGACGCGCCGGTTGAATTGGAGCCATGACAACTCACGATTGATGAACCGCTCCGGGCTCGCGACGAGATCAATGGCCGCACTCGGTTCGACCGCGCCCAGGCTGGCGTCGGCTTCTTCTTTCACAACAATGACTTGGCTGCGGTTAGCCATGGCCGAGCGGTTCTGATGAGGGGCGCAATCTCGCCGTCATTCGTGACGACGATGTGACATAAGGCCCCGCCCTCAACGAGCCGTCAAGGCTCGAACGTGCGCAGGATTTCGGCGGCCAATGCCCTGGTTAATGGCCGCTTCCGGCGCATGGCTTCGGCATCGAGCAGCGCTACGAGCGCGCGCGCCGCGGCAAAAGACCGTTCGATGCGTGTCGCCACATAGCCTATCAGGCCGTCATCCACCGGGAGTTGCCGATCGGAGAACAACTTGAGCAGCACCGCGCGCAAGAGCCTATCGTCAGGCGGCGCCATGGCCACAACCGGGAGCGCCTTGAGGCGGGAGGTGAGGTCGGGAATACCAAGGGTCGCCGGCGCGCTCCGCGCGGTGAGCAGGACGAACGCTTCCTGTTCGCGCGCCAGATTGAGAAGGTGGAAAAGCGCCCTTTCCTCGAACGATCCGGCAGCGAGGTCTTCCACCACCAGCGCGCCGGTCGCGAGCGCCGCCGGCACGCTCGCTTCCTCCAGCGCACGCGCCGCGATCAGACGCGCGCCCGTCGCATGCGCCCAGATCGCCGCGAGGTGGCTCTTGCCTGAACCTTCCGGGCCGGTGAGCATGACAGTTCGGTGCGACCAGTCCGGCCACGCGTCGATAAGGGCAAGCGCCACCGCGTTCGACGGTCCGCTCAAAAAATCCTCGCGCGCAAAACTCTCGGTATGACGCAGTGCAAGGGCGAGTTGACGCGGATGAGCGGACATCACCGAGGCTTGTTCCCCGTATACAGGGGGCTCGCGAAATACCGCCGCAAGGCGAAGCGCAACACCACTGCAATCGCCGCACCAAGCGGCACCGCGATCAAAAGCCCGACGAAGCCGAACAGATAACCAAAGGCAAACATCGCGAAAATCAGCCACACCGGATGCAATCCCACACGCTCGCCCACGAATTTAGGCGAGACGATGTTGCCCTCGATGAATTGACCGACCAAAAAAATGGCGACGACGAGCGTGATCCGCTTCCAATCCGGCCAAAATTGCGCTATCGCGACGCTCGCCGCCAGCATCAGTCCGGTCATTGAGCCGATATAGGGAACGAAGGTGATCACGCCGGCGACAAGACCGATGAGCAGCCCGAAATCCAGCCCTACCAGCATTAATCCAACCGCATAGTAACAGCCGAGCACGAGACAGACGCCGAGTTGTCCCCGGAGAAAACCGCCGATTGCCGCGTCGATTTCGCGGGCGAGCTGGCGCACAGTCTCGCGCTGGTGCACCGGCACCCAGCTGTCCACCCTGTCGATCATCGGATGCCAGTCGCGGATCAGATAAAAAGTCACCACCGGCATGACGATGAGCACGGACGCGAATGAGACCAGCGCCTTTCCGCCGGTCCACAACGAATAAGAAAAGCTGAGAAGCCAGCTAGCAACCTGACCGACGAGATCGGAAACGGTCTTGTTGGGCTCGGCGCCACCGATCCAGTTCAACCAGGGCAGGTTTGTATCGACAATAAGCTCTTTCACGCGTTTGAAATACTCGGGAATGTGGGAGATGAAGGCGGTGCCCTGCTGCAATAACAGTGGAACGAGCAGCAGCATCAGGACGATGAGCGAGACCATTAGCGCGCCAACGATGAAAAGCGCGGCGACGGTGCGGTTGATCCCGAGCCGCTGAGCGCGGTCGGCAAGGGGCGCGAGGACATAAGCAAGGGCGATCCCGGTGACAAAAGGAAGCAGAACGTCGTGCAGCAACCACAGGGCCGCCGCCAGCACCACAAAGGTGGCTAACCAAAACGCGAATTGACGGCCATTGACCATCCGACCACTCACCCCGGGAAATACTCGCGCCCTCACGGGCCCATTTCAGCCGTGTTCACGTGGCGCACCCACTCGGCGAGGTAGAAGGCAATAGAAATCAACGTCAAGGCCGTGACTAATGCAGTCAGCAACATAACGGCAACGGCTGCATCGAACTCGAATCCGCGTGCGGCCATAATCACGCAAGCGAGCGCAATTTGCGCAACAGTATTGAGCTTGGAGACGAGAAGAGGCTTGAGTGTCACGGGCTTGTCCACCACCCACGACAAAATCACCGCGCTCACGATCATGATATCGCGCGAGACGACGAGGATAACTAGCCAGCCTGGAACAGCGTCCGCGATGCCGAGGGCGACATAGATGGAAACGAGCATCGCCTTATCGGCAAGCGGATCGAGGTAGGCACCCAACTCGGTTGCCATGCCGAATCGCTTGGCGAGATATCCGTCGACCGCATCGCTGATCCCGGCGGCAAGAAACAGCACGAAGGCGATGCGCATCTCGCCGGCCATGATCGTCCAGACCACGACCGGCACCAATAGGATGCGGCCCAGTGTAATGAGATTCGGAATGCTCAAATCTGCGCCCCGGCTCGGTCCGCGCGCGCCCCGTCCTCACCAGCGGTCGTCGTATGCGGCCATGCGGCGGTCAGTATAGCCGCGATCAGGCCATTGCACAGGCGCGGATTTCCAAGTACGCAAGCGCGCGCGAAGGAGCGCGAGGCAGATACAATCTCGACTCCCAGCCGCGGGATTGAATCGGGTGATCGGATGCTGGCCGCGATCAAGCCCGGGCGGGCGGGCTCCTGCTACGGCCGACCGTGGAATGCTTCGACGCTTCTAGTGCTCGCATGACCAAGAAGCGTGTCGCCGTCCTGATATCCGGCCGTGGTTCCAATATGGCGTCGCTGGTCGAGGCGGCGAACGAGCGCTCCTATCCCGCCGAGATCGTGCTCGTGGTGTCGAACAATCCGCAAGCGCCGGGGCTTGCGCACGCCGCGGCGCATGCAATTCCAACGTCCATGATCGACCATCGCCCATACGGCAAAGATCGTGTGGCCTTTGACCGAGCGCTTGACGCCGTGCTCGAGGAGCATCGCGTGGAACTGGTTTGTCTGGCTGGTTTCATGCGGTTGTTGACACCAGATTTCGTACTGCGGTGGCAAGGTCGGATGCTCAACATCCACCCGGCCCTCTTGCCCTCGTTTCCCGGTCTCGATGCGCACGGCCAAGCGCTCAAGGCGGGGGTGAAAATCTCGGGCGCGACCGTTCATTTCGTCGCGCCGGAGGCGGACGCCGGCCCGATCGTCGCACAGGCTGCGGTGCCCGTGCGTGACGATGACACCGCCGAAACACTCGCCGCTCGTGTCCTTGAAGCCGAGCATCACATATACCCCCTGGCGCTCAGGCTCTTGGCGGAAGGGCGAGTGAAGCTGATCGGCAATCGATGCCACATTGCGGGGACCTATCCCGCCGCAGGCGCGTTGGTCGTCCCCGCGGAGGCGTAACTGCGCCCGCAGGCTGGAAGAGAAATAGAAGTGCCCGGTTCTAATCAGCCGCTGTTACCCGGCTGTTCCGATGCAGCGACAAAAACAAACCCCCGGCGCAAGGCCGGGGGCTACGGGAAAACTCGTTGGTCGGGTGACCGACCTTCCCGCCACGTCAGGACACCTTGAGATTCTCCGCTGATGTCTTGCCGCGATTGGTCACGAGCTCGTATTCGACAGTCTGACCCTCGTTGAGCGTGCTGAGGCCAGCGCGCTCGACCGCAGAGATGTGGACGAACACGTCCTTGTCTCCGCTCGAAGGCTGAATGAACCCGTAGCCTTTAGTGGGGTTGAACCATTTGACGGTGCCCTTCTGCATCGTCTGTCTCCTAGTCAGTGAAGTCTCGAGTGAGCGAAACGCGACCGCATCGCTACGGACCGCGCCACAACCCGGGTTTTGGGAAGATCCGAAACGAATGCGGCCTCTCGGCACGCAGCGGCCGGAGCGGCCAAAATCCGAATTGGGGCACAACAAATACGAAAAATGCGGCCTTAGCAAGGCTTTCGAGCCGCGTTGCAGAGCCAGGAAACCGCCCATCAATCGACTGCGCGCCGAAGGGGGCACCGGGCGATCGGCACCCCCGGTCCTGGCGCCGCCAGCAATGGCGCGGAATTTCCCACGTTGATTTGTGTTATCATCGATTGCTGCAATGCCAATTGTGGGGGAAGCGCATGAGCACAATGACATCGAACCTAGCTGCTGTTCCGGCAGGCGAGCCGAAGCCGGTCATTCCACCCCTTGCCTCGTTTTACTCGCACGCCCGCGACCTCGGGTGGCTCGTCGTGCGCCTCACGGCCGGTGGAATGCTGCTGGCCCACGGCATCATGAAAGTGATGCCCATGGCGGAAAGGGGGGCGACCATCGAGGCGTTCGCCGCGGGTAGCATGGCGCGCCGCGGGATCGAGCCTGCACTCTATGCCGCCTATGCGGTCTTCTTCATCGAGACGATTGGCTCGGTACTGATCATCCTTGGGCTGTTCACGCGGTTGATAGCGGCAGCGGCGGCCATCGAGTTCGCCGTCATCACTTTCCTTGCGCACTGGCCGGTGGGCTTCGCGTGGTCGAGAGGAGGGTGGGAGTACCCGCTGTTCTGGGGGCTGATTCTCTTCGCCATCGCGCTACGTGGCGGCGGACCCTATTCGCTCGACCGCAAGCTCGGTTGGGAGCTGTAGCCGAGTGGGCTTACTACTTTGCGTTCGTGTTGGCGCAGAAGCCCGGGTGTGCCGATCAGACTTTTTCCTGCTCGATATGCCATTGGCTCCGCGCGATGGCATAGGCGACAACCATCACCGCGAAGACCGCGCCCCGGACGCTCCATATCCTTACGAGATCTGGGTTGGCACCGCCGAGCAAACTGTCGCTGACCCTGTCCACGACAATCCATATCAGCAGCGCAATGCCCGCAAGGATTTCGTCTAGCATCAAGCGGCGATGCTTGCCGACTAGGATGTAGCCCGCGACGATGACGATAATTCCGCCGACTGGCCCGCCCCATATATGCAGTTCGTGCAGCGCGGGCTCACTGAGCCAGAGATCCAACGCCGAATCGGCGGCCATGACGTCGCCCGCGATCCAGCCGAGAAGCGCGCCGCCGCCCCAGACCAGGACCGCGCTGCCGACGACGATCAGTGGGACGCTGGTGGCGAGGCCAAAGATGATGAGCGTTGCCTTCATGGCTGAGGCATGAGCGATGTCGACAAGCGCCGCGGCACTCTCGGCCGATGCCGCAATCGCGATCACATTGTCCAGGCTCATCACGATGTCAGCGATGGCGACAATCCGCACCGCTCGCCAGAGGGTTTGCGCGCTCTCGACCCCTTGGTCCTCGCCGTCGACATCCTCCGCGACGAGCTTGATCGCGACGTAGAAGAGCAGTGCCCCGCCAACCAACTTTAGGTAGGGATAGGTCATCGCCTGGGCGATGACGAGCGTGAAGATGACGCGCAGCAGCACTGCCACCCCGGCGCCGAGGATCATGCCCCACAGTCGTTGCTTCGGCGGGAGTGTGAGACACGCCATCGCAATGACGACGGCGTTGTCGCCCGACAGGATAATGTTGACGAAGATGATCTGAAGCACCCCGATCCAGAACGGACCGTGCGCCATATCTTGCAACATAAAGTCCACCGGCTTCCCCTTGGTTACCTGTCCACGCGGTTGTCCGACCTATTCAAAGCGGGTCCCGGCGCCCAATCGCGGCGCGCGTCTAACCTACCGGCCTCTCCCGTGTCTTGACCAGCGTCTGAGCGTGGCGAAAGGTCACCCCGTGCCGGGCATCTCACCCGACCATTTCGTTGCCAGAAAAGAATTGAGCAATTTCCTGTTGCGCTGTATCGGCTGCATCCGAGCCGTGTACTGAATTCTCGCCGATCGATTTGGCGTAAGTTTTGCGGATGGTGCCTGCTGACGCCTTGCCGGGGTCGGTGGCACCCATGACCTCTCGATACCTGGCGATGGCATTCTCACCTTCGAGCACTTGCACGACGACCGGCCCCGAGGTCATGAAATCGACGAGCTCGCGGAAGAAGGGCCGTTCGCGGTGGACTGCGTAGAACGTTTCGGCCTGTTCGCGGCTGATGCGCGTGCGTTTCTGCGCGACGATGCGTAGTCCCGCGCGCTCGATCATATCGTTGATCGCACCGGTCAAATTGCGCGCGGTTGCATCGGGTTTAATGATTGAAAAAGTGCGTTCGATCGCCATTGGTTTGTTCTACGTGAAAGAAGGGCGAAGGGTTGGATCGCGGCGGCTTATAGTGAGCGTGCCGTAGTGCGGCAACTGCGACCGAAGCGCGATGTTGCCGGCTAGCTCGCCTCCCGGCGGCACCGCGGGGCCGCCTTGTCATACGAGTGCGAGGAGGCGCGCCGGCCCCCCGGTTGCGTCCTTCACCTTCGCCAAACCCACGACCAGCAAGGTGCCGGAGGCCGGCACCTTGTCGAGATTGGCAACATTTTCCAATCCCCAACGGCCGGACGGCAACCAAGCGCGGTGAACTTTGAAATCCGTCGAAGGACCGTGGTCGAGCGACAGCGTGTCGACCGCTAAACCCATCACGTTGCGCTCCCTCATCAGCCACTCGGCCGCCTCGAGGCTGAAGCCCGGAAAATGGAACACGCCGGATCCATCCTTGCCGGTGAACTTAGCGGGGTTGCCCACGTGCTGCGCCCAACCGGATTGCATCGCGACACAACAATGGTCGGGCAATCGACGATGCTTTTTCTCCCAGCCTGCGAGATCCTCACGCGTGAGCAAGTAATCGGGATTCTGGGCCGCCTTGACGGCCACATCGATCACCGCCAGCGGCAGGACAAGCGCGGCCGCTGGAATTTTGTCGACCGTGGCACCGGATTGCGAGAAGTGGATCGGTGCGTCCAAGTGCGTGCCCGCATGTTCGATGAGCCGCCACCAATAAAGATTGAAGCCATCTTTCGTGAGGTCGAATTTCTTCTCCATCTCGATGCCCGGCACACCGGAGAAGGTCGGGAAGTCGGGGGACATGGTATGAGTGAGATCGACGGCCGAGGTGAAGCTGCGCGTGGACGCTGCGCCGGCCGTGTCCGGCGCAGCCGCTGCGGCGGCGAAGGAGGCCGCGAGCGCCCCCTTGACGAAACGCCGTCGCGAGAGCGCGCGTCGGACTGCTTCCTGACACCCGGGAACGCACATGCCAACCCTCCATCTGATCGGCCGCCCACCTCGCCGAGTGCAACATTGGCGCTGGCAAGGACCATGCACAATCGGGCAGCGCATGTCCGGGCTTTGCCCAAATTGACCGCGAGTAATGGGGCGGCGCGTGCTGCCGCTGATATCCGGACCGGATCACGTGCCGGCCGGCTTCTTCACTGGCGCCTTCTGCGCTTTTGCCGGGGCGGGCGGCGGAGCGGGCGCGCGCTCGATCGAAACCAGGCGGCCGCCCGCGAAGCGGTAAATCCCTGGCCAAGGGCCGCGGAGATAGGTGAGCGTCACAACGCGCTCCCCGCGATCATCGGAGCCGAAATCGATCTTTTCAACAGGCCCTGCGCGCCGCACCACGTCGCACTCCG
>Ga0209131_1001591_pt1 | contig 15739 bp, 18 predicted proteins | sample GraSoi_2013_40cm_FD_185826 | JGI IMG/M metagenome (GOLD analysis project Ga0209131, IMG submission 185826) | Grasslands soil microbial communities from the Angelo Coastal Reserve, California, USA - Sample 9_17_2013_40cm (SPAdes) (version 2) | ecosystem: Environmental > Terrestrial > Soil >...
GAAACAAGAAGCCATTGCCCAAACCGACAAGAAGGCACGTAATGTTAACACCAAGCATTGACAAGGGATGGACACCAGGGACTAAGCCCCTCAATGAGTTGTTATATTATATTATATTCATCTGGTAGAACGCTCGATTTCTTGTTTTGAAGTGTCTATGGAAGTGTGGGGTTGGCTACAAGCATTAGCGAAGCATAGGCAAGATCTGGGCAATTAATGCATGTCCATGGAGGGTATTGTAGTACTATACCTCAATGTCCTCTAATATAGTTGCATGGTTCCTTCGAATCCGGTGCTTGTATTGAAAGGAAATGGTGAAGTTACAGTTGGCAACTGGCAGAGAGGTGGATCGGGGGTAAGGTTATTTGATGTACAAATAAACAGACTCCGGGACTTGTACAGTACCGCGATCCATCACATGTTTTAAGACATATAACTGCATACTCTAACACCCAGATAGCAGCCTCGAACGAAAGCCGTCACATTCACGGATGTTTATTCGAGGAGAATTGCTGATTTATGACTCGTTCCCATTGGGTGTACACCGAACCGAACCCTTATTCCAGACCGTGCTTATTTATACCACAGTGCAACCAGCACAATCCAGAAGTGCCTTTTATCCTATGTCTATTGCTTGGTGAGGTGACGTTTTTCTCCAACGAGTTTTGGGAGTGGCTGGGTGATGCCTGTACCATACTGCATTTGAGTCTTGCAGTGGTCGTTTCATCCCCGAAGGAAGAAGCTGAGCTAGAGCCCTCTTAACCCTGTGTCGAGGATAGCAGCTTGACGGGTTGTTGTAATTTCCGCGAAACGAATGGTGTTTCAACTGTAGGACTGTAGGAAGGGAAACGCTAGCCCAACAGGGAGTCGAACCCCGCATGGAGCACCACTCTACAGAGTGAGAATTTCCGGCCAGTTCTTTGGTTGCATTCCTTTTTTGGTCAAGATCAATCTTGCGGGCTGGTCGAGCCTGTGTCGTAACGTATCCTTTGTTCGACTTGAACGCGACCACGGATTTTGTTGATTTACGCCTTCCGCGCCCGTCGTGCTTATCGTCCCACTCGTTTGCTTGTATTCCTTCAGGCTCGCGCTGAGCGGCTTCGTCCCGTTTCTTCCCTCGCGGCGACCTCGCCTTTGACGGCGTGTTCGAGATCATACCTCACCCCTATGTACTTAGCTGGTGCGTCCTGGGTTGATCTGTTGTGGTGAGGACGAGATATTTCAGCAGTAACCAATGATATGTATGTCTGTTTTGGTGGGGTATGCCGGTTTCAATGATCTCGACCTTATTTGTTGGGATCTATGTCCTGCTCGTCAGCATGCCCGCATACCCCGCCCAATTCGCCTTTCTGAAAACCCTCGTACGTCCACTCCACCCCTCCGCCCACTCCCGTTCTCAGTTTTATCCTCTCACCCATTCTCCAATCCACCCATGCAGGTATCGAACTGCTCTACGGCGAACGCAGGCTCCTCGCGGAATGTAAACCCATCCTACTCACGGTCACTCAATGCCTCGCGCCTTTGGATCCAACGTAATCGCTCTTTGTCAGCCACATCCGTCTCCTGCACTGGAATATCTGAGGCGGCGGCAATCAAGCCAGACGGACTGGAGTTTGTTTGCATGCATGTCCAATTCTGGAGATGACGTCTCTGGGGCGGACACACAGCCAACCAGCCAAAGTCACCAAGCACGATTTACTCAGTATTTTAGGAATTACGTCGTTCACGTGGAGTAACATGGATTAATTCCGGTACGTCTGTCCTTCCCGATGATGCACCGAAATGATATATTTACGCTTGCGTGGGACAGGACGTTCGACCGCCACCTCACATGCACCATCATGTGCTCATCCACAACACCTATCGTCGCCCACCCAATGCTCTGGGCAATCGCACTCACACACACTCCCCTGACCGCACTTCCGCACATCTGGGCTTGAGTTGTTTCCCCAGGCACAGATACGAGAGCGAGTTTGCTGTGGATCATTTTGTGATGACTTCCTCCTACATACCGGAGGAGTACGGGAAAGCTGCCACCCCCGAGGCGTTTGACAATTGGAAGAAAGGGCACAATTGCAACTTTGTTATGTTGTACTGTGTGGTGCGTCCCTACTTACATGGTAAGGATTTGGGGGCGGCGCTGACTGATCGATCTTTGTGATAGTTCCGTTTGTTGGGTTTGTATACCAGACATATTCAATCCCATCGGATTGGGCGATCGGCGATCAACTATTGAGGCACACACATGGTGGTGTGCGTTCATCCTCACTCCGCATCTCGTTTAACCAACTCGGTAGCACGCTGTCACGGGATCGTTTTTGCAACATTTCATCATCCTTCATATTTGGGCTATACGTGGGATGTACTAGGTCCTCGGGATATTCGGTGCGTGTATGCTTTCCTGCACCTTATCAAAGGGATTGGGGGATCGTAACGTGAATGTGACCATGGCTGTTCTGCAGGCTGGTTCTTTGGCCACTGTTCACCAGGACTTCCCTACTAGCTTGTCCTTCTCCGTTATCTGCAGGCATGCATCGCGCTGTCTGCCACCTCACCAAGCGCTTTCCCGCTCTTCCCCCCGCCCCACACTTATTCCTTACAGATTCCTCAACTACCCCGAGAAAACGATGGGTGCTGCTGCGCGCGTGTGTATACGTGCGTGTCCTCCACGTATTTGCTTGAGATAGTGTGATTGGCCAGAGACATGAAACTGTATCACGCGAAAAAAATATCATATATTGGTCGTACCCACTAACCATGATGGCCTCCTATGTTCCCACTTGGGCGAACAGTTCTCGGTGGTTTAGCCTAGACCAGGAAACCATTCGAGGCGAAACTGGGTAGGAATCTGTCCTGTGCGTTACATCTCCCCTGCTTTTACACATTCCATGTCGTTTGTTATGTGACTGCCTTATTTAGTTGGGGACCGATCGATCAATGTTACTGTCGAAGATATCCTATAGGTGTAGTAAACGTATAGGGGTAAATGAATTGTTATTCAAAGTCTGCTTAGCAGCCGCCCTCTATTTATAGGTGACACACTCCCATGGCAGTGCAGTAAGTACATAGCTTTGCGCAGACTGTTGTCATAGTTACATCACAGCCATTAGTCTAGAGTGGTCTAGAATAGTCGAGATCGCGGGGCTGACTAATACCTTTGTTTACCACCTGGGTAGCAGAGACTGCAGTCTTCGGGGCCTGTACACTCTTCGGGCAATTGTACAATAATTATAATAATTTATTTAAACCTTTCTGCAACTAAATATCCAGTATCTAGCGTGCATCAAGGCATAAATAGGGTGGTTCCTCGTGTCCAAAATCCCATTCCGTAACAACTGTTGGGACCTTAGATTAGCTCCTGTGTGTTCCGGCTATTAAATTTTTGTTGACCTTCTATGGTGCGGGACATCACCTCGCAACAAATATTTTGACCATAACTCTAAATTCAAAAGGTTCCCTCACCTTGCTCACATAAATGATAGAAAATATATATTATGAATATCTAAGACTGTATCTACAATCTAGCAGAGCGATTTAGGTTCAGCCGCCAGTTTGAAATTATGCGAGGCAACTTGACCACCCGCAATATTGGAACAACTGAAATCAGCGAGGCAAATACCCCGGCAGGAAACGACTTTCTACCATGGTCTGAAGGGGAAATTATGTCAGATGGATATTCTGGGGACGAAGAATGGGAAAATCAACCACCAGCAGCCACTTATTGTGAGCGGCGCGAAAATAAGAAAGCAAGAGAGCGCGCAGCGCAGTGGAAGAGGTCTGAAGAGATGTATTGGGGTGGCCAAAAGAGTAAAATGGAAACAAAGCGAGGCCGAGCCAGGGTTTGGTTCATGAAAAAGCTGCTGATAGATAGCCATTTTCGCGGTTACCCCCTGCACACCGTGGGGACCTCTATTTCGAGTATTTCTACTATATAATAGTATATTTCATTGATTATGAGCTACATTTAACGGGTTCAAACTGGGCGGTGCGATTTGATGGGAGGTGATGTCCCGCACTATAGGGGAAATGGACTGGCCCTATTGTACATGCACGAGATGGACCCCGGATGGTGCCAATCTTACTCCATTCCATTCATAACTAGCTACCACCATGTTATCATGATACAACTCGGATATATGACGCTCCCAAAGTTCGATGCACATACATTAACCTCTGCAGAGACATAGAGCCATTTAATATACCTGACCAGTCACCTTAAAAGACCAGAGCGCCTCAACTCTTCGATAAAGTCATCTGGCAGTATCAACGAATCCTCAGAGGGTTTCTTGACAACTTGGTCGATAAGCCGTACGGCTGCGGTGAAATGCCCCACCAAGAAAGAACCAGAGAACAAGCCTGGAATCTTGGTGGGCGAATTTAAATGGGTAAGGAAGGTGTTAATTGAAAGCACACACCCGACTGAGAATTTGGAACCCTTCTGGGCGTCGAAGTGTCAATGTGTCATCACGATCCTGACGCTTTCGGATCGTGAAGAAAAGTCTGGCAAGGTTGCAACGCCTAGCCGTACCCATCCTATTACCAGCCTTGGCAAAGACACTGAGCCCAGGATAGGAAAATTCGCCAGATTCAAATCTCAAAGGTGCCATTTTAGCGAGCCTTTTGATATCTGAGTCATGGAGCGGCAGAAATGGCTCAGGAAGATGGGTCAAGAAAAACTGACTTGCTGTTAGCGGTTTTCCATAGTAAACAAGGGTGTAAACTCACCACTAGAAGACTGACACTGGGTGCGTTGGCTAGGTAATCAACAGCTCCAGGACCACCATTTATCTGAGACGGGTCCCATAATGATTCCAGTTGGAGTGCCGCCTATGAACAGTGACATCAACGAACTTGGCATGCAGACACACAATGGGGTACTTTACTAGCTTGACGTCATGGCCTTGTTGTTTATGTGCATCGCAAATCGCATTATACAAGGACCGGGGATGCTGGTTGGCGGCTGAGCTCAATATCGTCTCAAATACTGGCATCACCGAGCTCATCGGGAAGGGGGCAGCCAAATAGCATTGTACTTGGCTGCAAGGGGGAGGAGATTTCATAGCTTGTGTACCGGCATGGTCGTATCACCGAAGTAAAACTTTCATCCAGTCTTTCAGCGAAGGAGGCAGATTCCATCGAGGCGTCCGTGGAAGACGATACAATGCAGAGTTGCGATGATGTGACGTTCAGAACCTGGGCGAGGTCACTGACAGAGCGTTGCAGGTATTGGTGGTTGTGAGGTGGTAGTCTGATTGAGGCTGTGATATTGCGTACCTGTGCACAGCAGAGAAGGTGGAGACGAGGCGCCTTAGAGCAACAATGCATTTCCCATGGTGCTTCACATAGCGCTATGACGTGTCATGGTTAATGACTATTGGATACAGGTCCAGTGTACCGACCACATTCTGCGGTACGATTTCATTTTGAATCATAACTTTCTCGTCATTTATTTTTTGAACTTTCTGCCTGTACGCAGAATCTGAACGGAGTCAGCCAACGCAGCGTGTAATTATTATATTGTTACCTGCGTTGAAGAAATTTGAAGCATCATAAGGTTGCTCATTTCTGGTTATGTCTAGGAGACGGGATAGCACATTTGATCGAGACTGGGTTTCCTTCTTCGCTGATGAGGATACGGAGATATTCTAGGCCATAAATAGCACCCGTACACTACATATTACAATATTAATGGCTCACCTCCTTCTCCCGTGCCTCAATGGCCAACCTTTCGGTGAGTGACTTGGCAGTTGCGATTTCGGCGGCTAGGGAGTCGTTCCGCAGTAACGACGCTTTCATAGCTCTACCCCATTGATCAAAATAGTTGGGACCCTCTTCCGTCCAGAATTTGTCTGTCAGACCCTTGAATGCCGCATTTAATTTTTCGAATCCCTGCCTTCGTTCTTTCAGTTCTACAAGAGGTATTGAGAATATCAAATGTATCTCAAGGAGCTGCTGTTACCGTCAATCAGGAGTTCGCGTGTCTTGGTAGCCAACTCTTGCAGCTGGCCATTGCCAATTTGGTCGGGAATCCGGAGACCACTGAGATTATCGAGGCTACCCGGGACGATAATAGGTGCATCGAAGGCTCTGAATTGCTACTTACTATACTTTCTCAATATCAATTCTATACCAGTAGTTAGGGAAATTTATTTGACGAATTTGGGAGGCTCAGCTCATACCGTCGTCGCCAAAAGTCTGCGAACGCTTCTATACGTTGGGATTCAGCAAATAGGACCTCACCAGGGTTTGGTTCTGGATCCATTGTCGTGGTCTAGGTCAAAGGCTGACACGTGCCTGCCAGCGTTGTTATAGAACGGTATTTTGGAACGGGAGTTTCGTATTCATGACTCGATGCACGCTAGACCCCTTACGATTAGCTGCAGAATAGTCTATATAAGTCGTAATATTTATTGTATAAATCTCCGAGGCATGAATAGTCAGCTACTTCGGAACGCGCGAGCCGCTTTGTTTACCACCACACGAGCTAGACTCGAGATCTGGAACATTCTAGACCGTTCGGGCTATGATGTAGGTACCGCTTTATGGCCGTGTCGGCATCTGGTTTGCAATGCATGTACCCGCACCGTATCGGGGCACGTTTCCTATAAATAGGGGCGGCCCCTAGCGGACTTTGAATATTATTCATTCATCCCACAAACGTCTAACACTACCTAAGAAGCCCACTCGCAAACCTTCCTAACAAGAGGTAAGGAGTGCCTGGGACAACAGGTAACAGACAAGTAGGATACAGTACTTGCACGTCACATCAACCTCGCTCGCACTACATCACGCATCCACCCACACATACTAGAACCCGATATAGCGTATATAGTATATCGACTTAAACGTCCGAGGAGTCATATCCTAAAGGTATACTGCCTATTACTATAAAAGGCGAAGTATTCCTTTGTTACCCACTTTGACAGGAGGTGTCAGGACAAAGCAACACTCTCAAAAAGCGAATCTACTTTATATCGACAATCGTATAACGGGACATTTATGGAACTGAAATAATGGATTCCGGGTTTATATCTAGGCTACTAAACTAGTTACGAATACACGATCTATCGAGGTCGGAACCGTAAGTTAACGAGCGTATGAGTGAGCTGGGGAACGATGATAATATTCGCCCTTGCTTGTATGTGTTCTATCCGCCTAGGAATACATCAAGTACTTCCTATCTATGTTACTGCCCTGTTGGATAACCAAATAAGGAACACACAAGTACAACACAGTGACTGAAACAAGAAGCCATTGCCCAAACCAACAAGAAAGCACATAATGTTAAGTCATGTTATACTCACCTTACAGTATGCCGGATCTCCTGCCCACATTATGCTATTGACCCCACCTCTGGTTGAATTGAGATATTAACGGGTCGACATGACGGGTCGACATTTGACATGTACGGTTGACTTGTCACGTGTTTTAGGTTTCTTTGGCTTCTCTTGTCCCCAACTTGACGAACGGATGACCCCCCCCATTGCCTGCCAAATTATTGCATGGGTTGCCATCCATGAGCTCGTTTATTACGTCTCACGCGCAGCTAGCACGTTTCTCGCTGACGCGCCTTGAGCAACATGCGTGCGCCGAACTTGTCAGAGCCGGTTCCGGTCGGGGCTGGAAAGCGAATCTAGGCTTGGCGCATTACCGTACTTGTGATTTCTCACAATGCCGTCCAGCGGAAAAGGAAGAAGGGACTTAGGAAAGGAGGTGAGCAAAAGGACCGGTACTATACTCTAGTTGATCCTCAAACTGAGGAACTAGCAACGAAATTCATGGGTTTCAATGATAAGAATAGAATATGAAATGAATTGAAGGGTCGGAAAGTCCGACAAGTAAAACACTCGGCGAATAACTCGCGAAACATTCTCCTAATGCGCCGCATGCAATACCATCGGACCGGGGCCCGGCCGCAGGCGAGGGCTCGAGCCTGGCCGTCGAGCTGTCGAGACGAGAGGATACAACGGCAAGTGGGCGGCCACGCCATCGGAAAAGACCCGATATCAATGGAGCTGTCCGTCATGCATATGGTGCGTGACAGAACTGATACCTACGAACTGACGTCTTTTGCGCTCGAAAAGCCGTCATCCGTTGTGCCATTTTCATAAAGAACATTTTCTCCTTGATCAACGCGCCATTATGCGCGTCTCGAATTTACAACAAGGTTGGCTATCACTGTGGCACATCTCCACGCGACCCCTGCCACTCTTGTAAATGTGTTTCCTATATTTATCCAATATTTTAAGATTATAAAGTCATATTTTTTGATTATTTTTAAAAGGTTTTATTAAATGTATAAAAAAATTGTGGTAGTCGAGCGTCCATCCTTAATTAACTTCCTCCTGGTTGCGATTAATGTAAGATTTGCAACCCTTGAGCGCGCCGTGAGACGCGTTTGCACTCGAAGAATCAAGATACTCTGGTTTACAGTGCACGCTGTGTAGATGTCTAGCTGTGCATAGTGGCCATTATTTCAAAACTCGACCAGGAACACGTACGAGCGTCTTAGTTCAGGGCTCATTACAATGGCTGGACAGCTTTGAAATATAATGAAAGCCTGGTTTCAAGTGCGCTGATGACAATCTAAGCAATATCAAACCCCACACTTGTCCCAAGACAAATGAGAAGGACCGTCGACGGCAACGATTGCGAATCAATGCGCTTTAATACATGTCCGTGGAGAAGCAGAACCGTCCTCGATGCTTTTTGTTGTACTATCGAATTTAAAAAAAGTCTTCCGTCCCCCAGTATTGGTTTGACAAAATAAATCTTCCAGTGTTCGCTTCGTCAACTGGCCTCAGGAGTATATGTTGAAGATGTGTATGCACACCGGCAGCCGAACATTAGAAATGGTGCAGCCTAGTGGGCCTGGCGCGTGTTGGAGTTGGTGATCCCTCCAACAAACCGGCTGGGTAGCTCAGTGGGAGAGCGTCCTGCATGTATCGGGAAGGTCCCGGGTTCGATCCCCGGTCTGGCCTATTCTTTTCTCTTCCTACAGCGCGGACCAATTACCACAACCCTGCATTTGCAGTGTGGGGCCGCTATTATATATCTCCCATTTCCGTCGGACAATCGTTTTCTCGACTAGATTCCTATATAAGTCATCACCTCGAAGTACAAGACAGACTCAGTTTGCTACCTCCCTGAGTCTGACTGCCACTTAGCGTCAGTATATGATCCGTCGACAGTAACGTGTCAACCTGTCATGTCAACCTGTCATGTCAACCTGTCAAAATCCCAACTAGAAGCTGGGGTCAATAACTTCAAGTGTCCTTCTCGAGACTCTTTCACGCAGTCTGCGCACTTTCTGAGGAGCAAGCCTCACCCCTGTTCATTTCAACTAGACTATGTACTATGCCTGGAATGTGACCCAAACCATGATGCTCTACTTTTCACGCCCTCCTGGGCGGCGGCAATTGCTCCCTTGGACATGCCGACGTAGGTTCTTTTGGAGGAGCACAAGCTCGCTGCTAAGTGTGTCAGAGATTAATAAATCTTATTCGGTGCAGCTTACCATCTATCGCAGGTGACCCGTTTCTTCTGCCTGACTTGATGGCTATGAAGGTCATCTTTAGAAAAAAATGCGCTCGGACTGACGAAAGAATTAACTCTGTTAAATGTACGGCTTAAGTGCGCCTACCATTTGCCCTCTCCACAAGTCCCGAGGCACTTGTACGGGCGAAAGTTATAGTGCCTACATAGATGCGCACGCGCGCGATTCCGTCGTCTCTCTCTGTGGCCACATAGTTGGCCATTTCTATCAAGATGACAATAGAAATAATTCCCTTCCTTTAGAAGCCACTGATTCAGAATTTCCTCCAGGGTTGTATCAGATCGCCCGTCATGAAAGGCTTCGAACGATTTGTCCTGGCGAGGGAGCACGGGTAAAGCTGATAATCAAGTCATTGAATCCAAAGATAAGAGTTAGCGGTGGAGAAGAGGGGATACGTCACTACTTACATTGGCTGGAGGACAGTGGGCACGGCGCAGGGACTTCTAATACACTCGGGTCTTTGATAGCCAGTGGTAAGGCGCTGATTGTCTTGCCGTGTTGAGGTAATTGTCACTTACCAATATACAAAGGTCGCATTGTAGTACCGTCGATCAGAGTTGTGAGGGACGATGGATTTGGTTGCATCCTGGTGGTCGAGTACAGGAGGTAGTCTGTGATATGACTGCGGAGTGATGGTTTAAAAGGGAACTCCGGCGCTAAAAGCTGAATTAATGCTATTCAAAGTGGTATCGATAGGGGTCCGAGAGCGCCTTACCCAGGCTTCTTGGCCCAGACCTGGAAATAGAAGTGAAGGTGCGGAGGAGTTCCTTCGTAGGTCCGAAGTGCGAAGAGTGACTCCTGCCATCACTATGGATACACTACTGACAGAGGCAAACTGTGGAGGTGGTTCGATGCACCACATGCCAGATGAACCAAACTAGGGGCCTCGGGCGGAGCTAATGTGAAATGACTCCTGTCTAATCGGAATGGCAAAGGTCCCCAGAGACGGCCCCATAGGGTCACTGAGTGCTAGTAGCCTGCTAATTGCCCTCAAAGTGCTTCAGAGATTTTGCAAGCATGTTCTTGGAGTTGAGGGGAGATTGTGCAGTGCCTATCCCTTCCTGTGTCCTTGGAAGGCAAAACCTCAAACATTAAGGCACTGGTGAAGGGAAGGGAGGCCATCACATAACGCCCCATTCAGTGATCATTTCTCCTGTGACCCAGCGTAGAGGTGCGTCAATGTCAAACGTCAGGCGAATCCTGCGTCCCTTGTTCTGAGATTTGGAGTCTGAAAATCCCTCAATCCGGCGGCCGTGCCGTGCTGTGTCCCGCTCTGTAATTATACTAGAAGCGTGCTTATCCGCATACTAACAGAAATACGGTAGCGGATCTCCCAGCAGTAAGGTCTATGGCGTCTGTCAAAGGGATCCAGGCCGAGCTCGACAGCGGACGCACCCTTCTTGAGGTTGCGTTCATGATACTTAAAGGTCGAAATGAGTCAATGGGCGCCCTTAGAGTGAAATGAATACGAACTGGAGATTATTGACTTCAGTGGGCGGGACGCTTGAAGTTATTGACAGAAGAAATGGATAAGAATCGTAAATTGAACGTAATAGAGCTGCTCACATCACCGGTGCTGCCCTTGATCAATGGTTTCGCAGTCGAGGAAGGGCAGGGTGATGTTCAGGGTGGAATCCAAGTCCGTGTGTCGATTTGTGTTGAGATTTCTGCGAGAGCAATAATCCAAGCAAAATATCGTGTTTGTTGGGGCCCGCTACAAACACGTAAGGATACAATAATGAGGATCCGACCTCTTATATACCCAAGAAATGACCATGTGATACCAGCCTACTGAGCGCTGGCATTCAACTCCAAATCCAGACAATTTGGGATCGGATACGCACAACTAGCATAATCGAGAACTGCCTTGGCGTTTTATTCTATGTCCATTTGGAGCCCGTTTTGAGAGTCGGTTTGGAATGCTTGGAGAGTCCCTGGTCCAACCAAAGTTGCGCCCTCTTGCACCCGACACCAGACTGCGATCACGGCATTTCCGTGGATTCACGCCTTCTACGCGTGCTGTGCTTGTTATCCTGCTCGATAGCTTATCGTCATTCAAGGTTGGGAGTCATAACCTCCCCATTCGCGGATTCGCAAGCAGCTCTCCGTCAAGATGGAGCGCAACTTCAGATTTGATGTGAGTTCCTCCTTTGCTACTTCTCTCTGTGTGGTGCCGTGTGCACCTGGTTCACGGTGGACCCGTGGGGCACCCCCATCTCTGTGGGACAGCAACAGCCTGTCGTGAGGCGAAAGGCGAAGGTGACGCCCGTCTAGATCCTGTACGCGATACAACTACAGGCCTCGGACGCACCCAAGTTTACCTGACACCCTTCGACGCGGTCGGGCACGTACCAGCCCTTCGCCTCAGCACCACTAGTTTTGCGCAGACGTGCTCATGGGCTGACACGCGCTTGTTCTCGGGCACCTAGGACCTCTCTGTCTACACGTGCAGACATTGAGCGTCTCTATGGCGAACACAAGCTCCTCGCAGAAAACAAACCCCTCCCAATCCCAGCCGCTCAATGTCCCCAACGCGCCGCCGCCATCCAACTCAATCGTTCTATCTCAGCCACACCCATGTCCAGCGCGGGCACTTCCGAGGAAACGGCGATCGAGCCTGACGGACCCGAGTTTGGTCCGCTGTCCAATTCGATTTTGGGTAACGACGTCGCTGGAGCGGACACCCCTGCGAAGGCGGCCAAAGTTAGCAAGCATGATTCCTTAATTAGTATTTGAGGAAGAACGTCGTTGGATTGGTTCTGGTGCGTTCGTCTTTCCCGATTATGCAGCAAGATGATATATAACGGTTGGGTGGGACAGGGAAACGACCAAGGCCTTCAAGAGAAGGCGGTACGCGCTTGTATAGACGTGCGTGTCATCCACCTATTTGCTCAAGATGGTGTGACTGACCGCCTTAAATATCGGTGGGTGTAGCCCACTTTCCACCAACTTGAAGCTGTTCAACGTGAACAAATACCACATCTTGGTCTCTCTCACTAACCCCGATGGTCTCTTACGCATCCATTAGGGCAAATCGATCTCGGTGGCTTGGTGTGCACCAAAAACCATGCGAGGCGAGACTGGGTAGAAATCTATTCTGCACGTTACCTCTCCCCTTCTTTAGCTGGGTGCAAATCGATTAATGATCATAGATTGGCCGATAGGTGCCGATTCACGGCGAAGAAGGGACGCTGGTTTACCATTATCACCTCCCAACCAGAAGGCAATCCTAGAAGAGGATACCGATTGTGGGGAGGTCATGTCTGAGAAGGGTGCATTGCCTTGGCGAGCAGGAGGATCGAGGTGAGTTTCGTCCTCCATGCGGTCCGGAGAATTATGATGGCTCATAAGAGGGATAGACCCGATACCATTAAGACGTGCAGCACAACTTTGACTTCAGTTTGATCTGCCACTGGCTACTGAACATTATGACTCTCACACCGACTCCAAGCCGTAGCCCCTCCCCGCTCCTCCGCGCCGCCCAGAAGGGGCGCAAGTGCCGCGGACGATGCGACCGCCAGCTCCAGCGCGTCGCACACCCGACCCGGGTGCTCCTGCATTGAGCTTGCTCCCGAGATGATTGTTGCAGACACGAATATTTCCACGCTGACGAGGCGCACTGTTGCTCCCAAGTAAATGTTAGGACCCTAGATCAGCCCCTGCATGTCCTCAGTTAATAATTCTTCGCTGACGCATTGGACTGACCGTAACGTGCTCTCATGGGACGGACCGTGGATGATGCCGACCTGGCAATATTGCTCCATTCCATGCGCTACTAGTCTGACCACAGGGAGTAATGTTATCATGATACAGCTAGGATACATAGTATGACGCTCTCAAAAGTCAGTACAAATACACTAGCCTCTGCAGAAACACATAAAACCGTACATCTGACTAGTCACTATAAAAGACCCGCACGTTTCAACTCATCAATATGGTCAGCTGTCAGGATCAACGAATCCCCAAAGGTTTGATTGATGATTTTGTCGATATTCTGTATGGCTGTGCTGAAATGGGCCGCTACGCGAGAGTAAGGAAGCAAGTCTGTAGCCTTGGTGATATAGATAATGAGGGAGTCTGAATGAAATAGTACAGGCTCACTCACCCTGGTAAGAATCTGAAACCCTTCTGGGTGAGAGCCCACCAATGGTGGCAATTCTTCTTGATGGCTCTGGAGTGTGAGGAAAAGCCTGGCGAGGGTGTAACGCCTTGCTATACCCATCCTATTACCAGCCTGGCCAAAAACACGAGTAACAGGATAGACAGGAACGATATCCCATTTGGTAAGGCTTCTGATATTTGAATCCATTTTAATAAGGCTTTTGATATCTGAATCATGGAGTGGTAGAAATGGCTCAGGAAGGCGGCTCAAGAAATACTATCCTGTTGTTAGCGGTTTCCCATAGCAAACAAGCAAGTAAACTCACTACCAGAAGACGATCACTCGGTGCATTGGCCAAGAAATCAACAGCTGCCAGACCGCCATTTGCCTGAGATGGGTTCCATAACGATTCCAGTTCTAGTGCTGACTATGCAATAGTGACATGAGCGAACATTGCACGCAGACACAAAATGAGTTACTTTACTAGTTTGATGTCATCTCCTTGTTGCTCATATGCATCGCATATTGCTTGATACAAGGACCGGGGATGCCTATTGGCGGCTGCGTTCAATATTGTCTCAAACGCCTTAACAACAGCACGCTGTCCAATACTGGCACCTTCAAGGTTATCGGGAAGAGGGCAACCAAATAGCATTGTGGTTGGACGCAAGGAGGAGGAGATTTCATAGCTTGTGTACTGGTATGGTTGCGTCAACGAAGTGAAACTTTCGCTTAGTCTTTCAGAGAAGGAGGCAGATTCCATCGATGTGTCCACGGAGTCTGATGCACTGCAGAGTTCCGACGCTGTGATGCTCAGAACCTGGGCAAGGTCTCTGACAGAGCGCCGCAGGTAATGATGGCCGTGAGGTGGTAGTCTGAGTGAGGGTATGATATTGCGTACCTGTGAACATCTGAGAAGGTGGATACAATGCGCTTGAAAGCAACAATGCATTTGCGATTTTGCTTTACATAGCGCTTTGATATGCTAGGGTTAGAAAACTATTGGAATTAGAACCGGTGTACCAACCCCAACCCGTGGTACGAGTTCATTTTGAACCATATATTTTTCGTCATTTATTTCTTGTACTTTCCGCCGGTACGCGGAATCTGAACGGGGTCAGCCAAATGAATGGTGAAATCTAAATATAGTTTACCTGCGCTGAGGAAGCTTGGAGTATCATATTCAGGCTGCTCAGTTCTAGATTTGTTGAGGAAACGGGATAGAACATTCGACCGTGACTGGTATTCTTTCTTCGCTGATGAAGATGAAGACAGGGAGAAATTCTAAGTCGGAAATAGCACCCGGGCTCTACACATTACTATATCAGTGGCTCACCTCCTCTCGTGTACCAACGGCCAATCTTTCGGCCATAGATTTGGCAGTTGTGATCTCGGAAGCCAGGGAGTTAATTCGCAGTAATGGCAATCTAGTGGTCAAATCCAATCGATTACAGAAGTTGGGACCCTCTTCTGCCCAGAATGCTTCTGTCAGAGCCTTGTATGCTGCTTTTAATTTTGCGAATCCCTGCCGTCGTTCTTCTAGCTCTACAAGGGTGTTGAGAATATCAGAAGCTACCTCGAAGTGTTGCTGTTACCATCATTTAATGCTTCGCGTGTCTTGTGCGCCAACCCTTGCAGCTGCGCATTATTGCCGGGTGGATCAGGAATCCGAAGTCCACTGAGATTACCAAGGCTATCCGGAATAATTATAGGTGCATGGAAAGATATGAGGTGTTACTTACTATGCTTCCTCGATCTCAACTCTGTGCCAGAGGTTAGGAGAATTTATGTGACGAATTTGGAAGGCCCATACCGTTGTCGCCAAAAGTCTGCGAACGCTTCCAGACATTGGGATGCGGCGAATAGAACCTCAACAGGGTTTGTTTCTGAATGCATCATTGTCGTCTAGGTCAAGGTTGATACTATCACCCTTATCTTTGAAAGCCGCCCATGTTGTCAAAGCCAGTGCTTTGGGATTTGACAGGTTGACATGTCCGGTTGACAGGTTGACCGGCCACGTGTCAACGGGTTTATTTACCCAATACCCACGGACATGGTTTTCATTAATGAATAATATACTC
>Ga0209131_1001592_pt1 | contig 15722 bp, 14 predicted proteins | sample GraSoi_2013_40cm_FD_185826 | JGI IMG/M metagenome (GOLD analysis project Ga0209131, IMG submission 185826) | Grasslands soil microbial communities from the Angelo Coastal Reserve, California, USA - Sample 9_17_2013_40cm (SPAdes) (version 2) | ecosystem: Environmental > Terrestrial > Soil >...
GCTGTACTGTACGGTCGGGGGGACCCCCCTCCCCCCCCTTTTTTTACAAGTGTTGATTCTACAGGGGGTTAAAGTGGCTTGTTTTCATACACTTTTGCAAGTGTTGATTCTGAAGAACTTGCGTGGCTGAGGAACTGTGCTGGTGCTACCGGCCAAACGCCATTCAGAGCTGCCAAAACGCCATTCAGGAGAATGGTGCTCCAAGTGGGACGAAAGCAAAAACGCCAGCAGGGATGCTGGCGTTGCGGGGCGGGAGACGTGGTATTACCCACGATTTATACTACGCAACGAGTACCGTTTTGTCAACGATAAAACTAGTGGGCGGGTTACAAAAAAGAAACGCGAATGTTTGGGACGGGCGCAGCATGCTGCGCGGCTAAAACGGAGTGGTCGGCTGCGGACGGGATGTGTTCTTTGTGGGCGATAGATGCAGGAGCGCGCTTCCCTTCGAGGCTCAGGGCGAGCGGAAAGCTGGGGCTCAGGTGCGAAGGCACGCGAAGAGTTTCGGGCGTTGAAGTTGAAGACATTGGCGGGGCTAAGGTGGTGGGGCTAAGGTGGCGCGGCGTGTTTGCGATTAGGTATGTATCGGTTGCCGGATTCGTTTGCTGGGGCGCTGACAAGTGATAGGATGCAACGTTTTCTTGGGGTTCGGGGGTGTGTGTGAAGAAATCTCGACGGTTTTTTGTTTTATTGTTTGCCGCTTGCTTTCTCATTGTGGCGGGCGTGGCCAGCGCACAGCAAATTGATCCGAAAACGTACGGCGGGATGAAATGGCGTTTGATTGGTCCATTTCGCGGAGGGCGGGTTATTACGGTCGCGGGGGTGGCGTCGCAGCCGAATACTTATTATTTCGGCGCTGTGGGTGGCGGCGTTTGGAAAACTTCGGACGGGGGCAACAGTTGGGATCCACTTTTCGAGAAGCAGGCTGTGTCGTCGATCGGGGCGATCGCCGTTTCCGATTCTGATCCCAACGTGATCTACGCGGGCAGCGGGGAAGCGTGCATCCGCGGGAATATTTCGTATGGGGATGGCGTTTACAAGTCGACTGATGCTGGGAAGACGTGGACGAATGTCGGGTTGCGCGACACTCGGCACATTGGCGCGCTGATCATTCATCCGACGAATCCGGACATCGTTTACGTTGCTGCTTTGGGGCACGCTTATGGGCCTAATACGGAGCGCGGCGTGTTTCGCACGCGGGACGGGGGCAAGAGTTGGGAGAAAGTGTTGTACGCGGATGACCGTACGGGTGCGATTGAGATCGTGTTTGATCCGAAGAATCCGCACGTGCTGTTTGCGGCGATGTGGGAAGGATGGCGGACGCCTTGGACTCTGAACAGCGGGGGCGCGAAGGACGGGCTTTATCGCTCTTCGGACGATGGGACGACTTGGAAGCGAATTGAGGGAAACGGCATGCCCGAGGGGCCGCTTGGCCGAATCGGCGTATCTGTTTCCGGCGCTGATTCGAATGTGATTTATGCGCTGATCGAAGCGAAGAAGGGCGGACTTTACCGCTCGGATGACGGCGGGGAACACTGGGGGCTGATCAACGAAGACCACCGCTTCCGGCAACGCGCCTGGTATTTCACGCATGTCTGGGCCGATCCAAAGAGCGCGAACACTGTTTATATCGCGAACACGGGGCTGTATCGCTCGACTGACGGAGGTAAAAGCTTCCAGCGTTTGCCGGCACCTCACGGCGACCACCACGCCCTGTGGATTGATCCGAATGATCCTTCGCGCATGATTAATGGCAACGATGGTGGCGCGACCGTCACCGTGGACGGCGGGAAGAATTGGACTACGCAAAATAACACCGCGCAGTTCTATCACGTGGCCGCGGACAACGATTTCCTGTATCGGGTGTACGGATCGCAGCAGGACAACACTTCGGTGGGCATCGCCACACGCACGGATCACGGCTACATTGACCGCGGCGATTGGGAGCCCGTGGGGGGAGGCGAGAGCGGCTACATCGTGCCTGATCCTCGCGATTCGAACATTGTTTATGCGGATGACGAAGGACCGTTTTTTACGCGCTTTGATCGCCGTACTGGTCAGGCGCAGAGCATTCAGCAGTGGCCCGAGGACATCAGCGGCCATGCTGCCGTCACACAGAAATACCGGTATACATGGACGATGCCGATTGTGATTTCTTCGCACAATCCGGACGTCATTTATCACACGTCGCAGGTTGTTTTTCGCTCGACGGATGCGGGGCATAGCTGGAAGGAAATCAGCCCGGACCTGACGCGCAACGACAAATCGAAGCAGCAGGATTCGGGAGGGCCGATTACGAAGGATCAGTACAGCGTGGAATATTACGATGTGGTGTTTACGCTTGCCGAATCGCAGAAGCAGGCAGATGTGCTGTGGGCGGGAACCGACGACGGGCTTATCCAAGTAACGCGCGATGGCGGCAAGAACTGGTCGAATGTCACGCCTAAACAAATTCCGGAGTGGTCTGCGATCAGCCTGATTGAAGCATCGCCGTTTGATGCGGGCACGGCTTACGCCGCCGTGGACGCGCACAAACTGGACGACTTTCATCCGTATATCTTCAAGACTTCGGATTTTGGCAAAACGTGGAGCAAGGTTATCGGCGGTCTGCCCGACAATTCGTACGTTCACGCGGTACGCGAAGATCCCGCGAAAAAAGGATTGTTATATGCCGGCACGGAAAACGGCGTATGGATTTCGTTTAACGATGGCGGGCAATGGCAGCCGCTTCAGCTCAATCTGCCTACCACTCCGATTCACGACCTCATTATTCACAACGATGATCTGGTCGTGGCCACACACGGCCGCTCGTTCTGGGTACTGGACAGCATCGCGCCACTTCGCCAGATAACTCCGGGCACTGGTGCCGAGGCCGCGCATGTGTTTGCTCCTGGCATTGCTGCACGGGCACGCATCGGTCATCGGGACCCGCGGCGGTATCCCATCGGCGAAAATCCGCTGGAGGGAGCCTACATCTATTACTGGCTGAAAGAAGTGCCGAAGGAACCGGCCAAGCTCGAGTTCTTGGATGCGCAAGGCAAGACGATTCGCAAATTTACCAGCGAAGTGAAGAAGACTGCGGAAGACAAAGAAGAGTTCGAGACCGATCCAGAAGTCGAACATATTCCCGCGGAAGCGGGGCTCAACCGTTTCGTTTGGGACCTCCGCTATGAGCCGCCAGTCAAAATTCCTGCTGCTATCTACGACAACGGCCAGCCTGCGGGACCCTTGGCTCTTCCGGGCGTTTTTCAGGTGCGCCTGACCGTGGCTGGGAAATCGTACACGGCGCCAATCGAAATCAAGATGGATCCTCGAGTGAAAACGTCGAGCGGCGATTTGCGCGCGCAATTCGATCTGCTGTTGAAACTCCGCGATCGCGAGGACGAGATGAACAAAGCCGTTCTGGGAATTCGCGACTTGCGCAACCAGTTGCAATCGCTTGAAAAGCGGCTGGGCGCAGCGGAGCAAACCAAGGCTGTTGTAGGCAGCGCGGCTGACCTCCGCAAGAAGATAACTGCTATTGAAGAAGACTTGATTCAGGTAAACGCTACCGCCCAGGAGGACGAGGCCAATTATCCGACAAAGCTCAACAGCAAGTTGGGCTACCTGACTGGCGTTGCGGACAGCGCGGATGCGGCTCCGACAGAAGCGGAGCTTGCGGTTTTCGGCGAGTTGGACAAGCAACTGGAGAGAGAGCTCGCGAGTTGGCGCGACGTTCTGTCTAAGGACTTGATTGCGCTCAACGAGTCGATGCGCAAATCAAATGTGCCTTCGGTTGCGCCTGCGGCGAGCGGGACGGATTAATTTGGAGTGTTGGGTGGTTTGGCGAAAAGTTTCACGAAAGGCCGCAGGACTCCGCAGACTCCGACCCTTCGAGGCTCAGGGTAAACCTCCGCTATAGGAACCAGTGTCTCGGTATAAAGTGGCGCGCCTGGAGGGGTTCGAACCCCCGACCCTTAGCTCCGGAGGCTAATGCTCTATCCATCTGAGCTACAGGCGCGCGGTTTGCTTAGTTGAAGACAAAGCCGACAAAGCCGCAGGGCTGTCCGGCTGCTGCCCGGACCAAGTCGCAGACCTGCCTCCGGCAGGCAGGCTCCGCCCCGCGCTACAGGACGATTCTATCGCTGATTGGGCGTAGGCGCTAGCGCGGCGGCTTAGCCTTTGGCGCGGTCCTTAATTTGTTTGGCTAGCTTTTCGATGGCTTCGGCTTTTTTCAGCATGGCCAAGGAAAGCACCGTGGTGGAATCGGTTTTTTCCACCTCTGTCTTTAGCTCGGCCGCGAGGTCGTATAGTTTTTCGACATCCTTTTTTATATTTTTTTGGCGTTCTTCGAGCATGGCCTTGCTGGTAGCCGCGGGAAGCGTCGGCGCGTTCGGACCATTTGCGGCATCTTCCGAGCCGTCGGGGCGGCGCCTGCCACGTGAAGCGTCTTGCATAGGGGAGTCCTGGAAGCGTACAAAAATTCCAGGCACGACAGCCAAGGACATCAGGAGCCAACCACGTCTGGACGATTGCATATTTCCTCCCCGGCCAAGGTGTCGCGGCGGCGCGCTTGCCGTGGAACCCTGAGTGATATACTTTCCCTCCCATAGAACATGATGTCCAGTCCCCTCACCCATTTCTTTGATTTCACGATACCCAACGTGCTGCATCTTGCGGGCATTTTAGTATTAGCCCTGATTTGCATCCGGTTGCTGCGGGGCGCGATGAACAAACTGATCAAGCCCGCCGGCGCGCAAACAAAGGCTTCACAACAGCGCGAACAGCAAACGCGAGAACTGGCAGACAAGGCTTACGGTGCAGGAAGCAAAATAATCTGGATTGTGGCGGCGCTGACCGCACTTCCCGAATTTGGAATCAGCGCACTGCCTGGAGTGGTGATTACGGGGGTTGCGATATTAGGATTCAGCATCGGCGCACGAGATACGGTGCGCGACGTCATCGCCGGTTTGGAAATTGTGATGGAAGAGCAGTTTGTGGCGGGCGACACGATACAGGCCGGGGATACAATCGGCCGTGTAGAGCAGATAACACTGCGAAGGACGGTTGTGAGAGACGGACGCGGAGCACTGGTCTCGCTTTCGAATGGCGAAATGCGGACCGTCAGCAATCTGAGCCGCGACTGGTCGCAAGCGTTCGTGGATATCGGAGTGTCTGCGAGTATGCCGCTGGAAAAAACATTGCAAGCAATGGAGAGCGCGGCGGCAGAGCTGCGCAGCGATGCGGCGTGGTCGCAGGTGCTGGTGGATGGGCCGCGCGTCCTGGGCTTGCAAGGATACGATCACGCAGGGCCGACGGTGCGCTTGCAGGTGCGCACGGCGCCGACGCGACAGGATGAGGTATGCCGCGAACTGCGGCGGCGCATTCAGATGGAGCTTCAGCGCCAGGGCATTGCGGTAGCGAGCGCTAAGTCAGGCGCAGATGCCTAGACTGAGAGTCAGCCGGCCTGCGCACGCGAGGAGGTCAACATGGCGCAAGTGAGCTATGACGAAGTCAACCTGATGCTGCGACTGTATGACATGAGACGCGAGCCACGGCTGCGGCAAGCGCGCGCGTGGTTCGTGGAAAATTTTCATCCCACGTCCGCCGAAGACATGATGGAGAAATACCCGCAGGGAAGCGAAGAGAACACATACATTCGCATGGTGCTCAGTTATTGGGAAATGGTGGCAAGCATCGTGAACCGCGGGCTGATCAATGACGAGTTATTTTTCGAGAGTAACGGAGAGATCTGGGTGGTGTGGGACCGCATGCGAACGATCGTGCCGATCTGGCGAGCTGCGTTCAAGAATCCGCGGCTGTTTGCAAATATTGAGGAGACGTGCAAACGGCTGGAATCGTGGCGAGAGAAACATGCACCGGGATCAAGCGCGGCGATGCGCAGCATGATGGCGCAGATAATGGCCAAACCGAAGGCGAGTTGACCTGGTGAGAATTCACGGCCGTTCGATAGGAGGTGCAGCGTCCTCGACCAGGGGATCAGCCTATCTGCGCAGACGCTCAGCGGGCGTGTGCACCCCAATGACTGCTTCGGTTCTTTCTTCGGGCTTGGCTAGTTTCACGCCGTGCCCTGTGCGCCAGGGAGGAATCAGAACGCGACGGATTGCGCGAGACACACTTCGGTGTCTTTGACAGGGCAAGCGCAAGGCCACTGGGCGACGTTGCACTTGGTGTAATCCACTGAAATGAGGGCGCTTACGGTCAACCGTCTAGCACACTGGAACTAGAAATTTGTAATATGGAATGCCGGCCATTTTTCGGTTCATTGTGGAACAGCCCACCTAAGAACGGTCACGTATGGCCTTCCTGCGCAGGCCGTGCTGCCAACATGTCTGGTCATGTTCCGTGCCTCGCAGGGTACTGAATCTCGGGATTTTAGACCGCAATTTGAGACAACCGAGACCAATTTTCACAAACTTTGCAAAACTTAGGTACACGCTCATCGCCTTTTGCGTTACAGCCTCCGCTGTATTGTTGAAATTAGGGTCCAGACTTATACCTCAATAGCGGTGCATCTCTCGGCCAGATGTCCTCTGAAGTCGTGCTCGCAGATGTGGAATTAGAACAACGACCCCGGGCACGTAATCGAAAGCGATTTCTGAATCCAAAGGAGCGTTTCCGCATGGAAACCCAAGCGATTCCCGAACGTACATTAGTTGCCAAGGCGCAAGCGGGCAACGAAGAAGCTTTTACCGAACTGGTGCGGAGACACTCCGGCCAAATCTATGGACTGTCACTGAACATGCTGCGAAACCGAGAGGATGCGGAAGACAATCTGCAGAATGTTTTGGTTAAGGCGTTCCACAACATCGGCCGTTTTGAGGGAAATTCGCAGTTCTCCACTTGGCTGGTGCGCATTACCATCAACGAGGCACTGATGAAGCTGCGCAAGCGGAATTCGGAGCGCATTTCCGATTACCATGACGCGAACGCTTCCGAGGACGAGCCGAGGTCGTTCCCTGAGATTGAAGACAGCCGCCAAGATCCTGAACGCGAGTACATGAGTAAAGAACTTACGCGTAAAGTGTTTCGCGGCCTGAATCCTTCGCTGCAGGACACGTTCATTCTGCAAAAGGCAGAAGGATGGACGAACCGCGAGTTGGCAGAGGCCCTCGGAATCACCGTTTCCACAGTGAAATCGCGTGTGTTTCGCGCGCGGGTGAGGCTGCGGCAACAGCTTGTGGCGCTTACGCAGCCGGAGCAAGTGGCCCTGCAAGGATGATTTTAGGCTGCTTCTCGCAAGACCTTTCTTCGCAATCCGACTGAGTTTGTGTAATCACTACGCTGGTTAGTTTGTGTACCAGTGCGCTTGCGACCCTCCTAGAAGCTCGTGCGCTGTTCGTTGAAAATGTGCGTTTAGCAAAACAAAAAGCCAGTTTGGAAGTTGAGACCTCCAAACTGGCTGCTTACCAGAGAAGTGTGCGATTCGGGCTTCAGCTGGTGGAAGTGGCTTTTTGGCCTTTCACTTCGATTTCATTGACCACTTGCTTTACGTTGGGAACGGAGGCGGCAAGTTTTTCCACTTGCTCGCGTTTCGCCTGTGAGGGCACATCGCCGGTTAGAGTCACAACGCCGTTCTTGACGTCATACTTCACATTTTTCTTCAGGCGATGCTTGACCAGCGTGGCGTCCAGATTCTTTTCGATCGCTTTATCGAGGTCTGAATCGACAGCCTTGGCTTCGCTTTCATTTCCCGGCGGGCGCACGGAGATTTGATCGGCAACCACCAGATTGGGGGCATTCGACTTGGCGATGGACTCCGCCTGCTGTTTGTCGCTGTCGGTGGGAACGTTGCCCGTCAGGGTCACCACCCCTTTATCGCGATCCTCGCTGACGCTGACGTCCTTGAAACCGGCCTGGTCCAGGGACTTGCGGATATTATCCGTCACGTCAGGGGACTTGCTGCTGGAACATCCTGAGAGCATTCCAGCGATGAGCAGCGGGAATACCGAAAAAATCAATCTTTTTGGTTTCATGTCTCTCCTTTAGTTCCCCGGCCCGAAGCAAACCACTCGGGCCGGCGGATCGCCTACGGATCCGACGCATACCCACTGTGCTGGGGCGTTCACGAGGGCTCAATCAGGCGTAGTACCTAGAAAATTGCGGAGGGTTAGGTAAGAAGCTTCGCGGAAGGAAACGAGACCGCCGGATGGTTGCACGAGAATTCCCGTCTTCCTACGTGGTCATCCCCATGTCGGTGCTCCTGAAATGGGGGCAAACTCTGAATGGAAGGCACGCGCACTCTGCCGCGCGTTCAGGTCAGATTATGTTGATTTGCCGTACCATCTCCGATCCCACTATCGCGGATCCGACTATCCCCGATTCTACTATCCCCGATCCAAATCCCGATCCAGCCCCAAAACCTCCAAGGCCTGAGCAACCGGTTCCGCAGCCGCCTAGTCCAGAGCTGCCGCCGCGTGATCCGACATCACCGAACGCACCAAGGCCGAATCCGGATCTCCCGCCGATGCCGCCGGGCACTCCACCGCCTCAATTCTAAGTTTGCGTTATTGGAGTGAGGTGACTAGCCGCGCCGCTGGCGGGTCCTAGCGGCCTTCGCGGCTGCTTTGTGGCGCCTGCGGAGCCCCGCTTCCGAGCGCTTCTTCTGGCTTGTCTGGAGATTGCGGAATGAGATGCAGAGCTCCTACCTTCTCTGCGCAGAGCGCTGGAAACGGCGCGGGAACGCTTTGCCGAGGTCGTTTCGCTCTTGCTGCGACCTTTCCTCAAATCCCGCGCCGCTTGGCGACGCGTCTTACCTGAGGTCTGGCCCTTCTTCGGCGGCGGCAGGTCGATGCCTGCGCGGCGTGCTTTCGATAAGCCAATGGCAATCGCTTGCTGCGGGGAACGCGCGCCGTGTTTGCCTTCGCGCACATGCTCGAATTCCTCTCGAACAAACTCTCCCGCCTGTGTCGATGGAGCTTTGCCCTCTTGCGCGTCTCGGCGAGCACGTTCGATTACTTCTTTTTCTGGCATCGGTGCCTTCCTTTCAAACCAAAGGCGGACTTGGAAGCGAGCTGGAGTTACAAAACGATTCGGACGAGAAAAGGGTCAATCAAGCCGAGCGGCCACGGAATCAAGCGCATTCTTTCCGGTGCGCAAAACTTTTGTGACGCGATCCTCGCTCTTATCCAGGACGTCTTGAACCTGATACACCCAACGGCGTCCTTTGCGACGGATTCGCTTCAGTCTATCTTCGGCGCTCTCGGCCAGCCACTCGCGTGTCTCCTCACCGGAAAGTGGGGCAAAAAGTAGAGCCAAGCCAAAGCCGATGCCGAGGCCGGCCATAAAAACTGTGATTGTGCCGCGTCCATTGTTCACCGGGGCGTCCTCCTTAGCAATTTTGTCCATAAGCAATTTTGCCGCTGCGAAAAGCGTGAAGGCCATCGGTGATGGCCTGTAGGGCGGGTTGCGAAGAAACGTAGCGCGCCGCGACCAGCAAGCGCTTAACTCGCTAGTTGCGACTCTTCCAGGATCGCTCTCTGGGCCAGGTGTTGATCGATACCGGGACTCACGTACGTTCCGTCGCCCGCTAACACATTCAGCGCGCGAACCAACTCTTGCTCGGCATCCGACTTCAAAACGTAACCGCGAGCACCGGCCCGAAAAGCGCTGTGCAGCAGCTCAGTGGACGAATGGAGCGTAAGCAAGAGAATCTTGGTGTTCGGTAGGATGTTGTGGATTATGCGCGTGGCTTCAAGGCCGTTCAGCTCAGGCATGGAAACATCCATGATAATAATGTCGGGCTTCAGAGCTTCTGCAAGCCTAATGGCTTCCTGGCCATTCTCGGCCTCGCCGCAAAGCTCCCACTCCGGAAACGCCTGGAGAATTCCCTGAACGCCGCGACGAATCACGGCGTGGTCGTCTACAACAATCACCCTTGGCATGACCCCTCCCTTGTAGATTGGCGGGAGGGGGGAATTACATCCAAACCATTCAATGGAGTTAGGCGAAGAGGACCGAACGCACGCACGCGATTCATCAAGCCTCGATGATCTGGTTTCTTACCGCGTACCGCACCAGCTCACTGACGGAGTGCAGTTCGAGCTTGCGCATAATGTTGGCGCGATGGGTTTCCGCGGTTTTTACGCTGATACCGAGAGCCACCGCCACTTCCTTGCTGCTCTTCCCTTCCGCGAGTAATTGAACGATTTCGCGTTCACGGGAAGTGAGCCGGCTACGCAAGATAGCCATGTGGTCGGGAACCGTATTTTGCTTGCAAAACCCGTCAAGCAACATGTCTGCAGCGCGCGAAGTGAAAAAAGAACGATGGTTGCCAAGCGCCTCGACCGCTGCCACCAAGTCTCGGTCTGCGTCCGATTTCATGATATAGGCACGGACGCCAGCCTCCACAATGTCGCGGACGAGTTGGTCGGAGAAGTGCAATGTCAGAATGACTATTTCCGTCTTGGGAAGGCTCTTGCGGATGCGCCGGGCGGCCTCCAGGCCGTTTAGCTCGGGCATGCTAATGTCCATTACCACGACGTCCGGCTTTAGCTGTTCAGCGAGGGTCACAGCTTCGCGCCCGGTCTTAGCCTCGGCAACAACATCCCAGCCGTGGTGCGCGGTAAGCAGTTGCTTGAGCCCGCGTCGGATAATGTCGTGATCGTCAGCAACTAAGATACGCAGGGTAGTTACCTCATCTGAAGGTTCGCGGGTGCCCTTCGGACCTCGCAAATGCTTGCAAGTAATTGATATTAGGTCGCCCCTTAGATTGACATACCATTTTCCCTGTATTTTAAACAAGGCAAGACCTAACAGGTCGTGAGTAGATTTATGGAGGCGATGCTGAGTCGGGTGCTGCACATAAAACCCGTTGCTCCAAAGCCATCGATACACGATTGAACGGATTGTTAAGATCCGCCTGGTGACATTCAATATATCGGGAGAACGGTGCCTTCATCTGGGCGGGCAAACTAACTGGTAATCCTGCTGTTTATTTTCCCCGTGAAATTGATGCGTTGCCGACCTGGCCGTAACGGTGAGGTCGGAATATGCAACTTTAGTGTGGCTCCAGTCTCACAGTGCTGATCTTGGCCATCCTTTCTCCTTTGGTCGAATATAGTCGCTGACTCCCCGACAAGCGGCGGCCCTCCGGAAATGTCGATGAACAACCACAACGCTGACGACGCCTTGCGCGACCGGCTGCTTGGCCGGATCACCGCCTTGCTCTGGGTTGTGGTCATCGCCCTGGCGGTCACGTTTTTCTATTTTGCAAGCTCCTTTTGGATCACGCTTCTTTTGGCCGGTTTCCTGGCGATTCTCGTCGAGCCTCTGGTGGCAGGCCTGGAGCGCTGGCATCTACCCCGGTCGGCTTCGGCCGCACTGGTAATCGTACTAGGAATGATTCTAGTAAGTGCGACAATTTATGCCTTTTACAACAAAGGAGCAGACTTCGTCGATACCCTGCCGCAATATACGAGGAAGATTCGAAGTGCAATCGAGCCGGCCGTGAAAAGACTTGAAAGGATGCAAGAAAGCGCCAAAGACCTAAACCCGGCACCGACACCGAAGAAAGTTCCCGAAGTCAGGGTGAGCGAGCCGCCCCGATGGCCTTCGTACTTGGCCAGGGGCGTCGGCTCCGTCGCCGGCGCTATCGTGATCGCTGCCGTGGTGCCGTTCTTGATGTTTTTTATGCTTGTGCGCAAGGACCACATTTACTCGTGGCTTTGCGCGACTTTTGGACGCGTCACGAACATACCCGATTTTGTGAGGCGGGTTACTGAAATGATTCGTGGGTTTGCGGGCGGGAACCTTATAGTGGGCTCCGCAATGGCGGCCGTTACCGTTGCAGTCTTGCTGGCGATTGGGATGCAAGGAGCCGTTGCGCTGGGAATCGCAAGCGGCTTCCTCAACTTGATACCGTTTTTGGGCCTCATTCTAGCGAGCGTTGTTCCGCTGCTCGCGGCCACTTTACAATTCAGCAGTGCCGGACCGTTCGTCATAATCGCGCTCACGGTGGCCTTGTTGCATTTGATTTCGAATAATCTGCTGATACCCAAATTCATTGGTTCGCGTGTGAATATCGGGCCGGTAGCGGCGACGGTGGGCATGTTGTTCTGGAGCTGGGTTTGGGGTGGGGTCGGATTGCTGCTGGCGATACCGTTAACAGCGTTTGTGAAGTTGGTGGCTGAGTGCCATCCCGCGCTGACTCCTGTTGCTAATCTCCTCGCGGAAAAGCCACGTCCGATGCCCCGGTGGGCAGAAGCGGGCCAGACGGTTGCGCGAGCGATTCCGCTTCTGCGGGAGCGGTTTCGGGTGCGTAACAAGCCATAGCGACGTGGGCCATAGCTACGCGGGCCATAGCTACGCGGGCCATAGCTACGCGGCTAGATTCAATCGCCAAATATATTCGATTTTCCTTCTTCTTGGCGAACTGCACTCATTTGGGGCACCCATTACACAAGTATTACAAAGGCCTGGGACTGCTCATGCTACGTTGATACGAGATTGAGATGAGCGTGTTGTGAGGACACTGGGACCATGAGCATTTTCAAACGAGACCGAACATTTCAGCAGCCTCTGAATAGGACCACGACGTTTTTCATGTTGGCTTTCCACGTCGGTGCCATCGCGGCCCTGTTTATGTTTAGCTGGAAAAATCTGGCCATTGCTGTTTTTCTGTGGTGGCTCACGGGAAGCATGGGAATCGGCATGTGTTATCACCGGCTGTTAACCCATCGCGGATACAAGACACCGAGATGGCTGGAATACTGGATGGCGATCTGCGGAACCATGGCGCTCGAAGGCGGCCCTATTGCGTGGGTCGCAACTCACCGCATCCATCATCAGAATACGGACAAAGAGGGTGATCCGCATTCCCCAAATGACGGTGGCTTGTGGGCGCACATGGGCTGGATCATTACCGGTCAAGCGATGCACCAGAATACCGCTGAGTTGCTGCCCTATGTTCCGGATCTTCGTAAGCAGAAATTTTATATGTGGATCAGCAAATACCACTGGACGCCGTTAGTGGGGCTCGGCCTTATTCTCTATGTGCTGGGCGGCTGGCCAACTGTGATGTGGGGAGTGTTTTTGCGGACGGTTGTCGGACTGCACGCCACCTGGCTGGTCAATTCGGCCACGCATATGTGGGGTTCGCGCCGGTTTCTCACCTCGGACACGTCTACCAACAGTTTCTGGGTTGCGATTTTGACCTTTGGTGAAGGCTGGCACAACAATCATCACGCAGCACCGCAAGCGGCTAAGCATGGGCTTACCTGGTATGAAATCGACGTAAATTGGTACGGAATCGCGGCGCTAAAGGCACTCGGCCTAGCATGGGACATCAAGCTGCCGAAGCCGCAATCAGCTTCTGGGCCCGGGAAGCCCCTGGAATCACCCAACCTTGTACCCGACCGGCTTATCGCACCCGATCCGATGATCGAACAAGAAGCCCTGGTGCCCACCTCCGTTGGAGATTGAGCCCAGAGCCATGCCATCGTAGTGCGGCGCTCCCCTCGGATGAATTAAACTAGGGGCAATGCGCATTACCAGCCGCACAAAGGCCATTGCGTTCTTCATCACGCTGGGCGCCTGCCTGGTTGCGCTCGCAGTTTTCCTGAACATTACGTGGATCGTGTTCCACTGGCGGCAAGTCGTGCCGCTGGTTTTGGGTATTATCTTCTTTGGTGTGATCATCGCCGGCCTCGTGGTTAACACGATTTTCATCGTGCGCGAGATCCGGCGAAACGAACGCCAAGATAGCTTCCTCAATGCCGTGACCCACGAACTGAAAACGCCCATCACTTCCATACGCTTGTATCTCGAGACGCTTCAGAGTCGTCCGCTTGACGAGTCGAACCGGCGGGACTTTTATCGCATCATGCTTGAAGACGCGGATCGCCTTCTCGGGACGGTCGAGCAGGTGCTGAAAGCCGGAGAGGCGCGGCACGCCAGCAGGCGGCGGAATTGGCAAGAGATCGACTTTGCGGAACTGGCACGCAATACGTTGGAACTCGCCCGCCTGCGTCACAATCTCAAGCCGGAAGCGCTTCGCTTCGGCGTCGAGCCACCGGAGGACCTGGTGGTTATGGGCAATCCCGAGGAATTGCGCACCGCGGTCTTCAACCTCCTCGACAATGCCATTAAGTATTCCGGAGAGAACAAGAACATCGTCGTCGATGTGCGCACGCCTAATATCGATAGCATCTTTTTTAGCGTACGCGATCAGGGTATCGGCATACCGCGCGTCGAACTAAAGCGCATTTTCAATCGCTTCTACCGCATCCAGAGCTCGGCGACCGGGAAGGTGAAGGGCACAGGCCTTGGCCTTTTTATTGTGCGTTCTGTTGTGCGGCGTTACGGCGGCGATGCGTATGCCGAAAGCCAAGGAGAAGGATTGGGCAGCACGTTTACGATTCGGCTGCCGCGGGTGTATCGCGCATGAGCCGCGTTTTGGTGGTAGAAGACGAAGCACACCTTGCGCAAGGGCTTCGCTTTAACCTGGAAGCGGAAGGCCATTCCGTACACGTCACAGACAAAGGCGAGGAAGCTCTAACGCTGCTCCTGAAGGATAAGGAAGCTTTCGATGCCCTGATACTCGACGTCATGCTCCCGGGAAAAGACGGATTTACGATCGCACGTGAACTGCGGGAAGCGCAAAACTATATACCCTTGCTGATGTTGACCGCACGCACTCGGCCGGAGGATGTACTTCAAGGATTCGAGTCTGGCGCGGACGACTATCTGCCAAAGCCGTTTGACCTCGCCATCTTGTTAGCGCGGGTAGAAAGTCTGCTGCGCCGCAAAAACTGGCTGCGCGCCTCAAGCGCCGAGCAACCGGAGTCGCTTCCGGAAACAGCACAGCCTGCGGATGTGTTTCACTTCGATGATCGGACTCTTGATTTCGCAAACCTGCAACTCCGCGGCGCCGGGCAAGTATTTCAACTAACCTTGATGGAAGCGGAGCTTTTGCGCTACTTGATACGCAATAGCGGCAAGCCGGTGTCCCGCAAAGCCATCCTGCAAAATGTCTGGAACCTTCATGAAGACACAGATACTCGGGCGATCGACAATTTTATCGTGCGGCTACGCCGCTACATCGAACGCGAACCCTCGAAGCCACGCCATCTTATAACGGTTCGGGGCCTGGGATACCAATTCGTGCCGAATCCCAAGGCCCCGAAGTGACTGCGACCTGAATCAGGCGTTTGCGGAGAAACGCTGAATATCCCCGATCGTGAGTAAAATCACCGACCGAACCGGTGGTTCCGTTCGACGGCAGGAAAAAGTTCCTGACGCCATTGGTGGCGTATAGCTTCCCGATGACGATACGGATGTTTGGAGAGTCGATTGATTCGCGCGCGGGAATTTGGAGGCGCTGATACCGAGGTCGTGGTTACCTCGGAGTGTTCAAAGATCAAAGCCTTGTTGAGTTCGGGTATCTCGTAAAGGAGAGAGTAAAGGCGAGACTATCGACGTGATGTTCCCTGTGCAAGACCATCGCGTTAGTGAGCAGCAGAACCAGCGAGAGCAAATGAGCTTGGGGAAGCATTTTAGTCTAACGTGAGAACTTGACGTATTCGTTTCCCCACAACCCGGGGAAACGAATACGTCTTGCTCCTGATCTATACAGACTTAGGTGTGATTGGGGCTCGGAGGAAAATGCTGGAACATTTTCTGCACGTTCTTGTCGAGCGTTTTGATGTTCTTATCGGGCTTGCTTGCGAGCGTGTCGCTTGCGGCTCCGCGCCAAATCAGGTTTTTTGTCTGGCCATCAATCA
>Ga0209131_1001595_pt1 | contig 15715 bp, 17 predicted proteins | sample GraSoi_2013_40cm_FD_185826 | JGI IMG/M metagenome (GOLD analysis project Ga0209131, IMG submission 185826) | Grasslands soil microbial communities from the Angelo Coastal Reserve, California, USA - Sample 9_17_2013_40cm (SPAdes) (version 2) | ecosystem: Environmental > Terrestrial > Soil >...
GGGTGGCGACGATGAGCCACGAATTAGACAGCCAGGATCTGGCGGCCGGGGCGGACCTGGGCCGTGCGAATATGAAGGGGGTGATACTTTTCCTACCGCGGCCCGGAAACGGATCGCGCTCCTGCCGAGCGGTCCCTCGTTAGCCCGTGATCTCGAAACAGAATTCACGCGGCGCGAGTTCGAGGCTTACTTCGAACGCTGGCGACCAGCTTTCGCCGGCGCGGGCTTCCACGCTCGGGTAAACTCACGCGTAGCTCGATCGTATGTCGCGAAGTCATTTACCGCATTGGCGACCACCAACGCGCCCGTGATCGTCGCCAGCAATTGCGAGGCATCATCCGACGAGAGGCCCTCCTCCACGAGTTTCTCATGACACATCTTGAAGAACTTCTTTACTTCCGCTGATACTTCCGACGGCAGATCCATGGATGATGCACCGAGCACGGCGCATGGACACATGCGATCCTCTGAGTGCAAGGTTCCTCGGAACGCTTTCACCCAAACCTTCACCGGGTTTGGCTCCTTCTGGAGCTCTCGTTCGATCAAATCCGCCGTCTCCGCGGTATAGCGCTGAATGACGGCTGCCGCGAGGTTCTCCTTCGTCGGAAAATGATAGTGGACGCTAGAACTCTTGACGCCCACGTCGGCTGCAATCTCTCGAAAACTGAAACCGTTGAAGCCGCCCTTCCGCATTCGCCGCTCAGCGGCGTCCATGATGGCGGCGGCGACGTCACTCATTAAGTCTGCTCCCGTGGCTACCTCTCGATAGGTAGGGCTTACAGAAACCAAAAACAATGCCTGTCAGTCTATCTATCGATAGGGCATTATGCTAAGCAAGATAGCGAACGTCTGTCGCAAGCCTGATCTTCGGGCCCTTGGCCGGGCTTCGGCCCGTCGATCGCGGCAGGAAGACATCACCCCTCCCTCGGGCACGAACCTCAAGCAAGCTGGGTGATCAAGATGTTCTCGGTGATCTTCGAAGTCCATCCCAAGAAAGAGCAATTCGACCTTTACCTCGCTCTTGCGAAAGACTTGAAGCCGATCCTAGAGGGCATCGACGGGTTCATCGACAACGAGCGCTTCGAAAGCGCGCGTCGGCCGGGGTGGATCCTGTCGCATTCCACATGGCGAGACGAAAAGTCCGTTGTGAGATGGCGCACCGTCGCCAGACACCACGAGACTCAACAACGCGGGCGCGACGACGTCTTTCAAGATTATCATTTGCGGGTTGGCGAAATCGTGTCGGATACGGCGCCTCCCGACGGCGTACGTCTGGTTGAACAACGTCTCGACGAGACGGAGGCCGGCGCCGGGAAGTTTGCGACGCTTACCGAGATTTTGCCGGCGCCGACTGGACCAGGACCACTGGCTCCGTCGGAGCTCGCTGACCGCTTGTCGCTCGATCGAACACACTCGGCCCTGATCGACCACGACGTTTTCTCAAGCATCTACAATGCGGGAAAACTTGCATTGTTGGCGAGCTGGCGCGACCGCAACTCCGCTGAGCAGTTTGAACCACAGCTCCCTACCGAGGCCGACGCTGTTCGTCATCGCGTCGTGCGCATCGTGCGTGACTACGGCATGTTCGATCGACGTGAGAGCCCACAATATTATTCCGACATTCCACGTGGCCCGACGACACACCGATAAGCTGCGTCGTTCGCGAAAGCAAAGCCTGCGTCTGCCCGCGGCAGGCCGGAAGAACCCAGGCATTTGAGGGCCTAAGTCATGGATCGGCCGTTCCGCGCTCGCGACTGCATCCCTCTCTCTGCTCGGCGAAGCGACATCGAGGGAAGTCGTTCAGTAATTCTTCCGCCGCCTCGTCACGACGTTGTTCCTCTCTATCGATAGATCAGGCTTGACGCATGCAGTTTCCAATTGGCATCATCGCCGGTGTCGCGGGGCTGGGCGCAGTGCTCGCAGCCGTGGCCGAGGCCAGCCTTCGAAGGCTTGGAGAACCGCTTGTGCTCGATCAAACCGTCGATTGGCATGACCTGAGCCTTCGGATCGTGGGAGTCGACGCGCGCGGCGCCTTGTCGGCCTTGTCAGATCCGATTCGAATGGCCCTCAGGGGCACGATACACGCCAGCGTAGCAGCCGGCTTTGGTGCTGCACTCTCCGTCGCCGCGATCGTCGCAGTTTTTGCAAGCCTGGCGAGCTGGCGGCTCATCCGGGCGGCTGGAACGCGCTCATCCTAGAGCGGGACGCGCAGCCTATGTCTGTCACCGACCTGCTGGCGCCGCGCTTCGTGCAGCTTCGCCATAGGTGGCGGTTTCGATGTGCAGGTCGAGCAGGAAGTGCGGGTACGCCCGGTCAAGGGCATTTCGACTGCCTCACCTGCCTGCGACAAAGTGCGGACGTTCCATCCGTTTGAGTCGCCATGGACTACGAATGAAGGGTGGCGAGGTAGGCGTGGATCTGAGCTACGGCCGCGGCACCCTCGCCGACGCCGGCCGCCACGCGCTTCACCGATCCGCGCCGTACGTCTCCGATCGCAAAAACACCGGGGCTGCTGGTTGCCAACGACAATTGCGGATCGCTACCGGTGGCGACGAAGCCCTTGTTGTCCAGGGTGATACGCCGATCGAGCCACTGCGTGTTGGGATCGGCACCGATGAACAAGAACATGTGCCGTGCGTCGACCCGGCGACTGTCGCCGCTCTCACGGCAGGTCATGTCGATGCTTGCCAGTGTACCATCTGCCGTACCCGACAATCCGGTGACGGCGGTGCGGGCTCGCAAGTCGATATTGGGGGTCGCCTTGATCCTGTCGATCAGGTAGCGGGACATGGAGGCATCGAGGCCCGACGAGCGGACAGCCAGGTGTACCTGGCGCGCATGCACGGCGAGGAAGACAGCCGCCTGCCCCGCAGAATTGCCTCCTCCGACGAGAACGATATCGCGGCCTTCGCACAGCGTCGCCTCGATCGTCGTCGCCCAGTACGAGACGCTGGTTGCCTCGAAGCGGTCGAGATTTTCAATCTCTGGCCGCCGGTAACGCGCGCCCGACGCGATCACAACCGTCCGTCCATAAATTGAAACGCCATTGTCGAGTGCCACGCGGTGCAACGGTGGCTGCGAGCAATCGAGTTCGACGACCGAGACCGGCACCGCAAATTGAGCACCGAATTTCTGAGCTTGAAGAAATGCGCGCGCCGTAAGCGCCTGGCCGGAGATGCCGGTCGGAAATCCCAGATAGTTCTCGATCCTCGAGGATGCGCCCGCTTGGCCACCGAACGAGCGGCTATCGACAACCAGAACGGAGAGCCCCTCCGATGCCGCATACACGGCAACAGCGAGGCCTGCCGGGCCCGCGCCAACGACGATCACATCGTACGTCGTTCCAGGCTTGATATCGGGAACGATTCCCAGCCCTACCCCCGCTTCGGCATCGCTCGGCCGGCGCAGCACTGTCCCGTTCGGACAGATCAGGATCGGCAAATCGGCCGCCTGCACGCCGAGGCGCTCGACAAGGGCTTTGCCTTCAGTACCACCTGCATCGATCAGCGAGTGCGGGTAGCTGTTCCGCGTAAGCAGGCGCCGAAGGCCAACCGTCGCCGGCGATCCCGCTTCTCCAAGGATGACCGGGCCAACACTGCCCCCCTCCAACAGCGCGGCGCGCCGTAGAATGAAGGCTCGCATCATCAGTTCGCCGATGTCCGCGCTGCTGATGAGCAGAGCTCGAAGATGAGGGAGATCGAACGGATAGGCCGTGCACCCGTTCGGTCCCGCGCAGACCATGGCTAAGGAGGCATGCCCGGCAAGGTCACTTACTTCTCCGCTGAACTGACCCGGTCCGCCGGTGGCAAATATCCCCTCCCGGCCTAAACCATCCCGTCGGCTCGCAACGATGCCCCCTCGACGACCAGCCACACGGCCATGTCCCGATCGCCGACATCAAGAAGCTTTTCGTCCGGTGCAAAACGCCGCTCAGGACCGCTCGCGAAACGAAGAGCGAACTGTATGAGCCGGAGTCAGCGTCGGAACGATTTGGGCCAGTCGGTCGTCCAGCAGCATACTAAGTGCCTCGCTGATGGGGATTCGGCTCGTGCGACGCCGAATCGTACGGGTCAGATTGGTCAGCCGGCCCAATGGCCGCGCAGCAGCCGATTGAATGCGTCCGCCCGCTCCTCGGGAAAGAAAAGCCGCGCTCCGGAGAGCTCGACAGGCGGTCTCGCTCCTGGGATCGCCTCTGCCAGCCAGTGCGCCCATTTCACCGGAAAGTAGACATCGTCCGTGGCCCAGACGATCAGCGTCGGCGCCTTGAGCTGACGCAAGTGGGGCTCGATGGCCAAAGTGTGCTTATTGTCGAATGCGCCGACGAAGCGCTCCAGATCGTGGGTACGCTGCTCGTTGCGCAGGTGTGGCCGCAGGTAGATTTCGATATCTTCGTCCCTGACGGCTTCGGGGTGCTCGTAGGCTGGGCCAAGCGCACCTGGCGAGCGATAGATCGATTTGTCGCCGAGCATTGCGTTGAGGGTTTTGCTCAGCCCGCCGGCAGCAACCATTTCCACGAACGGTTTGAACGCTTCGGGCGGCCAGTTGTCCTGGGTATCACAGTTGGTGAGCGTCAGCGTCCGCACCCGATCGGGATTGAGCGCGGCGAAGATCTGGCAAATCCCTCCGCCGCTGTCGTTTCCGACCAGATCGACCTGATCTATATGCAGCGCGTCGAGCACTTCCTTCAGCATCTTCGCATTGGCGGTCACAGACACGTCCTGAGCCGCTGCGATTTCCGTGTCGCCGTGCGCAAGCAGGTCGACCGCGATGCATCGCCGAAAATCTGAAAGCGCGCCGATCTGATGGCGCCACATATGGTTGTTCAGCACCACGCCGTGGACGAAGAGAGCGACCGGTCCCGAGCCCACCTCCACGTAGCCGATACGGCCTGACGGCGTGTCGATGTGGCGAACGGTCGACGTATCCTGTTCGTTGCTCATGAGGCCCTACTCTGCTCTATCGATAGGTAGATAATGCTGGAAATCTCTGCCGTCAACGTCTATCTATCAGTAGAGATAGGAAATGCGATGAACGAAACGGCAGAGCGCCTGATGGACCTGGCCGAGGCTCGCATCCGCGAGGCGGGCTACCGGGGCTTCAGCTTCCGCGATCTTGCGGCCGAGATCGGCATCAAGAGCGCCAGTGTCCACCACCATTTCCCGACCAAGGCCGGGATGGCCGCTGCGGTCGCGCGCCGATACGGGGATCGCTTTTTCGAAGTGGTCGCGCGGCGGCATGATGAGAGCGGCGACGACGTGATTGCGATCTATCGATCCGCGTTTCGCAGCGCGATCGAGCGGGATGGCCGGATGTGTCTAAACGGCGTGCTTGGCGCGGAAGCAGGCGGTTTGCCACCGGAGGTCGTAGCGGAAATCGAGATGTTCTTTCGACGCTGCATCGACGACCTTTCAAGCAGAATTGGCGGAGCGGATGCTGTGGCTCGGGCGTTCCATGTGATGGCGGCGTTGGAAGGAAGCCTGATTCTTGCGCGTGCCTATGGCGACATCTCTGCGTTCGATCAGGCGACGGCGGGGCTTACCGGGCCCAGGTTCGCAGTCGCCTGATGATCGCACGAAAGCGCGCTGTCATGATCCCGGCTTCGGGCTGAAGCGACCTCACCATCGCCGCGCACGCTTTGTCTGATCACTTCGCCCATCTATTCGCCGATCTGACAGCCGCAATCGCGGAACGCTAATCGCTCGAGGAGGTTCGGCCAGGGCGAAACGTACGCAAGGTCACGGAGTAGCGCAGAACGTCCATCGGTGCGATGCTGTGCTGCCAGCTGTCCCGCACCGGGCCATGGAGCAAATACACCGATCGTGGTTCGACATGCGCGGACCGGCGCTCCCAGCCTTCCCCCACCCTCCGACGCAGCCGCAATGTGCAAGGCGCGAGAAACGACACCGCGACGATATCTTCATACGACGGTCGGTCGCGGTGCCAGCCGATTCCAGCGCCCGGCGCATACTCCGTCACCATGAGTTGTTCAAACGCCTCGGCCGGCACGCCACTGATCTGGCTTGCAACGTCGGTGAGCGGCAGAAGGTAATCGGGAATGCTCGCATCGGCGCGTGGCTCCTGGCCTGCGAACACATACCTGTGCCCAAAGGTGTATATGCGGCGATTGCCCTGATGCCCGTGAAATTCGAAGGGCTTCAGAGGCAGTTTTTCGAATCGCTGGACGAGGCTCTTTTCGTCGGCGGTCGATATAACATCCGGGATATAGCGGAAACCGGCAGGTAGCTCAGGCTCCCCGAACAGGTCGCCCATACCGCTAATAGGATTGCTGGTGTACTTCTTCGCTGAAGCGCGTTTCACGGGCATCGAACCTGGTGAGCGGACGGCCCGCCCCCGAGCAACCATGCCACCAACCGGTGCCGAGCGGGTCCGGGCAAGAAAAGAATGCCTGTCTCGTCAGGCTTGGACAAAATTCATTGGCCCAAGGAAGTCCATCTTGCCGACGTCGACGCCGCCGTTGCGGAGGACCGCGTACGTCATCGCAATGTGGAAGTAGACGTTCGGAATCGTTATCTGAAGCAGATAATCTTCGCCGCCGATGACCTTCCCGGGAACCCACGAAAGGCTGACTTTGCGGTCTTGTGCGCCTTCGTATTGTGCCTTGCCTACGCTTTCGACGAAATCGACAGTTTTCCGAACGCGAGCGCGCAGTTCTTCGAGGGTTTGCTCATTGTCTTCGTGCTTTGGAGGCGTCTGCCCGGAAAGCCAGGCGGCGGCGGCTTTGACATAGTCGCAAGCGCTCTGCACCTGGTAGATCAAGGGCTTCATGTCGGGCGCGAGACGGCCGTTCAACAGCACACGGACGTCAAACTGCTTGGTAGTTGCAAATTGCTCGGCCTTGTCGAGCAAGACCTCTACAGTCTTCAAGGACTGGACGCATTGCGAAACGACTTGATAATACACGGGACCTTCCTTCTAGATTTTACGCCAGTGGCGTGCTGGCATCGTCGTAGACCGGATGCTCATACTTGAGTTGATTTTCCCAATCCGCTGGGACGCGCCCCTTTGGTCCAGGCGAAGGCTGGTCGAGGGGCCGAGATCGCGGCAGCGCCAGCCTGGGGCCGTAGAACGGCTTTCCGGTTCCATAGTTCCAGAACCAGTCCTCACCAGGCTCGAAGCTTGTTACGATGAAATGGCCAGTCTCGCGAAAATGCGCAGTGGCGTGCTGGTTTGGGGACGTATCGCAACAGCCGATGTGGCCGCATTTGGCGCAACGCCGCAGATGGAACCACCATTGGCCAGCAGCAAGACACTCGACACATCCCGTTCCACTTGGAATGGCGTGAGGGTCAATGCCTTCCGATACGTCGCTCATTGCCGCTCCGCGTCCGTTCGATCCAGCGGGCGAACGCCCACCGTGTTGTGTTACCGGCGACTTGTCAGCCGTCGCAAAGGGGACCGTTGCGCGTTCAAACACCCCATAGAAAGCGTCCTGGTCCGTGTTCGCGAGACGAAGATGAACATATCTGGGCAAACGGCGCCGCGGAAGTTGGCGTATCCTTCGCGGCGCAGATTTACTTACAATCCTTGCAAGGGCGTCGCGGGATTGGCCGTCCTCGAGACAGTCGCGGTCAGACTACGAAAGGAACTTGCTCGCCCTCTTCTGGAGGGCCTCCATCGCCTCTATGTACGGAATCGGCCCGTAGCTCACGCGGGCAACACCCAGTTTCGCGAGTTTGTCGTTCGACGGGACGCCGTCTATGACCATGACGTTTACCGGCAGCGTCGCTTCCTCAGCAATCCGACGGATATGATCGGCCTCGGTCAGCCCGGGAATGAAGAAGCCGGACGCACCGGCCGACGCGTATGCTTTCGCTCTTTCCAGCGCTTCGTCGACATCGCCGCCGTTACCTAAGAACACATCAGTCCGTGCATTGATAAAGAGAAGAACGCCCTTCCGCTCGGCAGCATGGCGAATCGCTGCAATCCGTTTCGCCTGTCGATCAATGTCGTAGAGCCCTTTCCCCTTGACCACGCGGTCCTCGAAATTGATCCCGATGATTCCAAGATCGAGAAGCTTGGAGATGTTCGAGCCGAGCTTGCGATCATCGTCGCTATATCCGCCCTCGAAGTCCACGGTCACAGGCACGTCAACCGCCGCCGCGATCCGTTCAACGATCTGCTCAGCAAGAGGAAGCGGAAGGTCCTCGCCATCCTCATACCCCTGCGCAGTGGCGACAGACCAACTGCTGGTCGCGATCGCCTCCGCACCGGCATCGACGATCGCTTTTGCACTGCCTGCATCCCACACGTTGTAAAGTATCACTGGCGTCCCTTTGACGTGAAGGGCGGCAAATTGTTTAGCTTTCTTGGTCTGGCTCACGGTCATCCTCCGTTCGTAGATTGCACGATGGCGAAATCGCAGACAGACTTGGCGTCGAAGTCTTGCTTGCGCACGCCGCCGGCGACCGTGACCCGCCGCGCAGCCTTGAGCGGCGGGTCACTATCAGCTGCCACGCGCCACTGAGTGGCATGGACTATCTATCGATAGATCGCACACTGATACGCCTCCTGTCCAGCTGTGTCAACCTCTATCTATCGATAGGATGAACACGTCGTGGCGTCGACGCAGCCCGCGAAATCACGATATCCGTTGGATCTCGCCCGGTTGCTCTCACCCGCCTGGGTTTTTTTGGCAAAGGGTGCCTCCGCGATGAGCGGCGCGGCGGTCGCAAAAGCGGCTTTGGCGGGGTTCGGTGTACGAGCTCGCAGAGATAGAGACATTCGAGACGTTCATGGCGGAAGCTCGCTTGGGGAGATATCCGTAGGATGGTTGGCTTGGTGCAAAGGGATGACGTTGCCATCGCTGCGCTCCCGGCCGACAGGGACCGGAGCGCGGATTTCCGGCCGCTGTTCGAGGCCGATGCGCCGATTAGGGATCTTCAGCGCCGTGTAAGACCGACGCTAGCTTCGCCGCTCGACGGCGCCTAGGAAGGTTTCGAGATGGGCATTGAAGGCTGCTCTTCGAGATTGATCGTATCGCCGGTGTTCGGCCTGATGTTACACCGGTGTTCTACGTCGTCGTGCGCCGGCTGTCGGATGCAAGAAAGGTCAAACTCAACTCCGTCTCCGCAGCACTCGCAACGACGTGAGCCCGTAATCCCCAATGGCAAGGGATGGTCGCAGCCCTATCAAGGGGGTTGGAAGGGGCACTAACGCGGCCCGAGCGCCCGGGAGACTCCGCAACCCGCAGAGTTGGCTCAACTAGGCGGCCAAGCCGAATTGCTCTTCGGTGCCCTCTGGGTCACCGACGGAGGCTCTTTCTAGGAAGCGGGCCAGCGCGGCTTTACGTGAATCCCGGTCCAACGCGTAGGCGGTTTGCTTGAACTCGATGCCATCCAAGAGTCCTTGAATGTAGCCTGAGATAGTGTCCGCGGCCATGATGAGCGCGGGGTCAAGGGTATGGATGTATTTGCTTGTCACAGAACCCTTGGCATGGCCGACCAGCGCCGCGATAGTCACCTCTGTAAAGCCGAGATCGTTGGCGATGCTCGCGAAGCTGTGACGGAGGACGTGGGGAGTTATATCCGATAGGGGGGAGTCCTCGAAGATGTGCTTCCAATGGTTCGGGAAACTGCCGAACGCGTTGTCCTCGGCTTGCCCTGGGAAGACGTATGTGCCGACATGGTTGCTGCGCCGTCGTTCGAGATACTCGACGACAGACAACCCAATGGGACGTGGCGAATGCCGAGACTCACCCCAGCTCCTGTCTGAATGTCGCCCTATTCGCCCGGACCTCATCGACTATAAAGTCGATGGCGGCTCGGACGCGGGCGATGCCCTGGAGGTCCGCGTGCGTAACCATCCAGTAAGTTCGGTCAAATCGCACGGCTGGCAACACAACTCGTAACTGCTTGTCCCGATGGGCGGCATAGTCATGCAAGATCCCTATTCCTGCGCCGCTCCGCACCGCCTCCAACTGGCCTACTGCGGTGGAACACTCCAATCTGCTATACGATGGCCCGTATATTTCAGGCATGAAGATGAGTTGCTCCGCAAAGATTAGATCCGGCACATATGTGATCAGGCAATGGCGCGAGAGATCGTTGGCGGTTGTTGGAGCTCCGTGCTCTTCGAGATACTTCCGTGACGCATAAAAATGGAGTGAATAGTCGATGAGTTTGCGGGATACCAGCCGGCCCTCGGCCGGCTGCTCGATGGTCACCGCGAGATCAGCTTCGCGCCTGGACAGTGAAAATGTTCGCGTGATCGGCACTAATTGTATCGTCAATGCAGGATGCCGGGCCTTAAGCGCTGCAAGTCGCGGACACAGAAACAACGTGCCGAACCCGTCAGGAGCAGCGATTCTTACCGCCCCGGTAACGAGGACATCGGACCGCGATAGATCAGCTTGTGCCCGCAAAATATTCGATTCCAGTTCTTCAGCAGTCTGAAAGAACCGCTCTCCAGCCTCAGTCAGGACGCAGCCGGTATGTCGCCTGTCGAACAGGCGAGCATTCAGCGATTTCTCCAGAGCGTTGATCCGCCGGGCTACAGTCGCCGTGTCGACTCCCATTCGCGCCGCAGCAGCCGAGAACTGTTCGGCGCGTGCGACACCTAGAAAGAAGCGGATGTCATCCCAGTCCATGGTGGACAATTCAGCGTACCCCACTGAAGAAGGCATTCGATTCAGAGCATGAACAACCCTGCGTCAGCTCACCACGTCTTCGCGGCGCAGCCGTTCGATGGTTTCCGGCGAAAGGCCCATCTCCTTCAAGACTTCGTCGGTATGCTGTCCCAGCATGGGCGGCGGCAGGCCGACGCTGCGTTCTTCCCCGACAAAGGTCACGGGATGACCCACGCAGTTGAGACGACCGGCTGCGACGTGGTCGTATTGCATGATGGTCTTGTTCGCCCTGGTGTGTGGGTGCTCGAGGAGCTGAGCGAGCGTATTGATCGGCGAACAGGGAATGCCGACCTCGGTGAGGGCAGCGTTCCACTGTCCGACCGTCCTGGTCGCAATCGCCGATTGAACATGATCGAGCGTCTCGGCGCGATGGGTGACACGATTTGCATTGGTGCGGAATTTTGGATCGTCGACGATCGACTTAAGGCCCGCGACCGCGCAGAACTTGCGCCAGAGATTGTCGTTGGCGACACCGATCATGATCGGTCCATCCGCGGCCTCGAACGCCTGGTAGGGACAGAGCGACTCGTGGCTGGAGCCGCATTTGGCCGGTTGGACGCCGCGTTCCCAGAACGTTTGCAGATTGTAGCCCAGAAGGCCGAGCGCGGTGTCGAACAGTGACACCTGGATCGACGCGCCCTTGCCCGATTTCTCCCGCGCCAGCAGACCGGCGAGTATGCCGCTGAAAGCGTGCACGCCCGTCATCTGATCGATCGGAGAAATGGAGCTGCGGATATAGCCGCCGCCCTCGTCGCCAGTCATCGACATGATGCCGCTAAAGGCCTGCAGGATCACGTCGTAGCCAGGCGAATTTTTCAAAGGCCCCGTCCGACCGAAGCCGGAGATGCTGCAATGGATGAGGCGGTCGTTGAGTGCACGAAGGCTGTCGGCATCGATCGCCAGTCGTTCGGCAACGCCAGTGCCGAAGCTCTCGATGGCGACGTCGGCGGATTTTGCCAATTCATGCACCAGCGCCCGCCCCTTCTCCGATTTCATATTGATCGCGATGCTTCGCTTGTTGCGGTTGGCGCTCAGAAACACGGTGCCGAGCTCCGGCGCCGGAAAGGGCGGCCATCCCCGAGTTTCATCGCCCTGCCCCACCGCTTCGACCTTGATGACCTCCGCACCGAGATCACCCAGATACTGCGCGCACAGCGGACCAGCGAGAACTTTTGAAAGATCGAGAACCCTGACACCATCGAGAGGTTTCGCCACGACTGTCTCCTTCACGCGCGCTTCGTCTAACCCAATCCCGCGGCAAACAAGCCGCCGAGATAGGCGGGAACACCTTCTTTTGTAACGAGCAAATAGTCGGCCGCACGACGCTCAGCCTCGTCGAGCTGGGAACGCCAGCCCGCGGTCACGGCTTCCGCTTCAGCGAGTCGGGCGCGCAACAGCTCCTTTCCCCCGGTCTTCGGTTCGTCGTCAAACCAATAGGCCGCGCCCGAGATCCGGCCATCGAAGACGGGCTTCTGCGCCTCGTCGACGTGAAATCCCGCCCGTGCTAAGGATCGGGAGAGTTCCTTGCCCCTCTCCGAGTGGATAGCGAGTACGCGCGAGACCGCCGCGACAGCCTCGGTGACCTTGGGATTCATCCCGTTCTTCTTCAATCGCTCGTGGTCGAGCCTTCCGAGGAACAACGTCCGGATCATGTTGCGAGGCTCTCGCCTCTGGATCAGTTTCGCAAAGATGTCCATTTCAGTTCGAATCGCCGAGTCGAAGTTTTGGGGAAATCCCTGTTCGACACAGTCGAGAATAGCGAGCGGCGCCGGATAGTGTCCCAGCGTCTCAGCCAGAACGCTCGCTCGGCGCTGCCCAATCAGCGCCGCAGAGCGTTTAGCATCCTTCGCGCGCCAGCCGGGCTGGTCCCACGACTGCGTGGCAGGCGGGCGCGACAGCACCCAGCGCTCCGCGGCTGCCACTTCTTCACCCGCTGCCACCAGTTCGTCCGCGAGTCCGGCCGCGATAGCCGCGGCCCCGCCGATCCTTGCGCCATCGAGCAGCACCGGCAGCGCCGCTTCAATGCCGATTAGACGCGGAAGGCGCTGGGTTCCTCCCCCTCCAGGCAACAATCCCACCAGGGACTCCGGCAAGCCAAACGTGCTCTGCGGGTGATCGGTGAGGACCCTGTGATGTGCCGCAAGCGCAAATTCCGCGCCGCCTCCCAAAGCCAATCCCGCGATCGCTACCGCGACGGGCTTGCCCGCGGTCTCGAGCTTGCGCAACCCCTGGCTCAGCCGGAAGAAATGATCGAACGCGACGCCGTCGCGTTCGGCTGTCGGCGCCGCCATGACCATGTCGTACGCGGTTTCCAGCTCGGCCAGATCAGCGCCGGCGCAAAATGCCGAGGACTTGCCGGAGCGGATGACGACGCCCGCGACATCGCTTTGCGGGAGCCAATCGGCAAACCGGCCGAGTTCCTCGATCGCTGCGTTCGAGAAGACGTTCATCGAGCGGCCGGGCATGTCAAAGACCAGGTGTACGACCCGGTTTGCCGACCATTCGATGCGAAATTGCTTCAGTTCCGGCGCTCCCGGCATCGTTTCCTCTCCACTTTCGCATACCGTTCGTTGGTGTACTATCGTACTTGCACAATTGCGGTCTCCTATTGTACACCTGACTTACATATAGTACACTAGCAAACTAAATCAGGCGGGACACTTTTTGACAATGATCGAGCGCACGATCTTTCGCGAAGAACATGAAATTTTCCGGCAAACGGTCAGGCGCTTCGTCGACCGCGAGATCGTGCCCTTCCACGCCAAGTGGGAAGAGGACGGCATCGTTCCGCGGGCGCTGTGGCTGAAGGCCGGCGCGGCCGGCCTGCTCTGCTGTACCGTTCCCGAGGAATATGGCGGGATGGGTCTCGATTACCTGTTCGACGTCGTCGTCTTCGAGGAGCTGTGGCGGTCCGGCGCGAGCGGACCGGGCTTTCTCATCCATACTGACCTGGTCGCAACCTATGTTCTGTCCTTTGGCACGGAGGCGCAGAAGCGAAAGTGGTTGCCCAAAATGGTCTCGGGCGAAGCGATCGGCTCGCTCGGCATGACGGAACCTCACGCCGGAAGTGACCTGAAGGCAATCAGGACGCGCGCCGTACGCGATGGCGATGATTTCGTCATCAACGGGCAGAAGGTATTTATTTCCAATGGCCAGCTCTGCGACTTTGTCGTGCTTGCGACCAAGACGGACAGCCACGCCGGGGCAAAAGGTGTCACGCTGTTCATTGTCGAGAGCGACCGGCCCGGCTTCAGGCGCGGCCGGAACCTGGAAAAGCTCGGCATGAAGGCGCAGGATACGTCCGAACTGTTTTTCGACAATGTCCGGATTCCCGCCGGCAATTTGCTGGGCAAGGAGGGCAAGGGCTTCGCGCAGATGATGACCAAGCTGTCACAGGAGCGCCTCGCCCAGGCCATCCGCTCCGCCACGGTCACCGAAACGGTCATCGATTGGACGCTGCAATATACTTCCGAGCGAAGCGCGTTCGGTCAGAAGATCGCCGATTTCCAGAACACCCAGTTCAAGCTGGCCGATCTCAAGACCAAGGCCGCTGTTGCACGCGTCTTTACCGACAAATGCATCTCGCTGTTCATGGAGGGCAAGCTCGATCCCGTCGATGCAGCGATGGCCAAAATGTTCACCTCCGAGCTTCACTGCGAAACAGTCGACGAATGTCTGCAACTGTTCGGCGGCTGGGGCTACATGTGGGAATATCCGATCGCCCGGGCCTATGCCGATGCGCGGATAGTCAAGATCGCCGGCGGTTCGATCGAGATCATGAAGACGATCATCGCCCGGCAAATGTATTCGCAGCACGGATTTGCGCTGCAGAAGAACGGGTCGGCCTCATAAGCTGCGCCGGGCTTGCCGGCGCGCAGACGTCGCCGGCAAACCCACCTTTATGCGGTACGGCATGACAAGGAAGACAAACGCAAGGGAGATCAGCGTTGAAGGGCCTATCTGGAAAAGTCGCCGTAGTTACCGGCGGAGGACAGGGAATTGGGCGCGGACTGACGCTGCGCCTGGCCGAAGAAGGCTGCAAGGTGGCGGTCTTCGACATCAACCCGAAAGCTGGCGAAGAAACTGCAAAGCTTGCGCCGCAGGCGGTCATCAAGACCTATGCGGTGGACGTCGGAGATGCTGCTTCCGTCAACGAAGCAGTCGCCAAGGTCGAAGCCGAGCTTGGTCCTATCTGGCTCCTGGTCAACAATGCCGGCTGGGACCGGCCGATGCCGTTCCTGAAGACGGACAAGGACCTCTGGGACAAGATCATCCACATCAATCTCTACGGGCCGCTCAACACCCACAAGGCGGTCGCGCCCCTGATGGCCGATCGCGGCGGAGGCAGAATTGTCAACATCGCCTCCGACGCGGCGCGGGTCGGCACCAGCGATGAGGCCGTCTACTCCGCCTGCAAGGGCGGGCTGATCTCCTTCACCAAATCGCTGGCCCGCGAGCTGGCGCGCAAGAACGTCCTGCTCAACGCTGTCTGCCCGGGCCCGACCAACACGCCGATGATGGCTACCGTCCTCGGCGAAGGCGAACAGGCCGTAAAATGGAAGGACGCGATGGTCAGGGGAATCCCGCTTCGGCGCATGGGCGAGCCTGACGATTATGGCGGGATCGTCGCCATGCTCGCTTCCGACGACGGAAAATACATCACCGGACAGACCATTTCCGTCTCGGGCGGAATGAACATGATCTAAGCGCGAGGAAACGCCATGACCGATCCAAAGCAATTCACCGACGTCATCTACGAAGTGCGCGACCGCGCGGCGTGGATCATCATCAACCGGCCGAAGGTCTACAACGCCTTCCGTGGGCAAACACTGGAAGAGATGATCCAGGCCCTGCACCTCGCCGCCAACGATCGGCAGGTCGCGAGCATCGTCTTGACCGGCGCCGGAGACAAGGCTTTCTGCACGGGAGGCGATCAATCCGCGCATGAGGGGCAATATGACGGCCGCGGCGTAGTGGGGTTGCCGATTGACGAACTGCAAGGTTTGATTAGGGACGTTCCGAAGCCGGTGATTGCGCGCGTCAACGGCTTTGCCATCGGCGGCGGCAATG
>Ga0209131_1001596_pt1 | contig 15712 bp, 19 predicted proteins | sample GraSoi_2013_40cm_FD_185826 | JGI IMG/M metagenome (GOLD analysis project Ga0209131, IMG submission 185826) | Grasslands soil microbial communities from the Angelo Coastal Reserve, California, USA - Sample 9_17_2013_40cm (SPAdes) (version 2) | ecosystem: Environmental > Terrestrial > Soil >...
CAGCGCGTCGGCGAACACTTCGCTCGGCTTCAGGTTCGACGCTCCCGTAGTCCTGCTGAGTGATACGACCCTCGCCACGACCGGCGCGAGCATCGCGCTGAACGGCGACATCCAGGGCGCCGGCGGAAACGCGTACGGGCTCTCGCTCAGGGCGGGCACCGGCAACATCAACCTCGCCTCGGGCGGCACGCCGGGCAATCCGCTGGGGCACTTCGACAGCGCGTCGAACGACTTCACGCTGTCGGGCACTCTGTGGGTGACGGGATTCAATATCAGCGCCGGCGGCAGCGTCGCGCTCAGCAACCATTCGCTGCACGCGACGCAGACGGGCCTCCTCAACCTGATCGCCGCGGGCGGCATCTCGACCGGCAGCGTGTTCAGCGAGAGCCCGCTGACCGTGAGCGCGGGCGGCGCCATCGACATGACGATCGGCGCCACCTTCGCGGTCGTGAGCAGCCCCGGCCCGGTGGCGATCGTGAATGTCGGCGACAGCCCGATCGAGGTCAACGGCAAACTCCAGGCGCCGGTCGTGAACGTCGTGCCCAGCCGGCTGATGCCCGCCGAGAGCACGATCTCCGGCAATATCGCCGCGAATTCCACGCCTCGGGACGGCGGCGCGGCCAGCGTGGCCCCGAACTCGTTGCCTGTGAGCTTCGCCGGCGAGGCGCTCGACCAGGGCCGCTCGGTGGAGATCGACCTCGCGCCGGGCTACGGGCGCGGGCGCTAAGGCGTCCCGACCGGGGCGATTTCATCGCGCGCCGCACCGCTCCCGGCGGGCGCGGCGCGGCTTGTGAATTTGCACGAGCGTTTAGTGCTGTCCCGCCTCGAAAGCCGCCGGGCGCCGGCCTACATTGGAGGCGCTGACGATCGCCCGGGGGGGCGAGACAAAATGAAGGGGGAGCAGGCCATGAATGTACGGGAGCGGGAGGATTATCTCGACGCGATGAGGAAAACCGTGAGGCTGGTCAAGCTCAGCCAGGCGATGCTGCAGCGCGCCCGGTCGCAGTGCCACGGCGAGCTCTACGAGCAGATCAACCAGCTGACGCGCCAGGTCTACGAATTGAGGACGAAGTCCGAATGGCTGCGATACACCGTGCTGCGGCGCGGCGATGTGCCGGCGCGCCAGCCCGGCGAGGAAGGTCGTCAGGGCGCGGATCGCCGGGTGGGAATCGACCGCCGGATCGAAGCCATGCGCCAGCAGCTTCTGCCGGAGGACGCCGCGGAAGCCCGCGCCTAGGCAATCGGTCTTCCCGGCTCGGCGGCCGCCGGAGTCGCCGAGTTCTTTTTTCCAGGTTTCGCGTATGGTAACGGCTGCCTGATCCAAGGGGAGGTGCCATGGTGACCAGACGCGAAGTCGTGGCCGGCGCAATCGCCGGCGGCCTGCTCGTTTACGCGAAGGCAGGTCTCGGAGAGGCCTCGCAGCCGGCGACGCCGGTGAGCTTCGAGGTGCCCGCGGGCGCGTGCGACTGCCATACCCACATCCACGGCGACCCCGCGAGGTTTCCGTACTTCTCCGGGCGCGTGTACACGCCGGAGATGGCGACGCCCGAGGAGATGGCGCGGCTGCACAAGGCGCTGCGCATGCAGCGCGTGGTCATCGTCACGCCGAGCGTCTACGGCACCGACAATTCCGCCACGCTCTTCGGCATGAAGGCGCGCGGCAACGACGCGCGCGGCGTCGCGGTCATCGACGACAAGACGCCGGAAGCCGAGCTCGACGCGATGGCGAAGGCGGGCGTGCGCGGCATCCGCCTCAACCTCGCCACCGGCGGCAGCGCCGACCCGGCGCTCGGCCGCCAGCGCTTCCAGGCCGCCGTCGAGCGCGTGCGCCGGCGCAACTGGCATATCCAGATGTACACCAACCTCACGATGGTCGCCGCGCTGCGCGAGCTGATCGCGGCTGCGCCGGTCCCGGTGGTGTTCGACCATTTCGGCGGCGCGCAGGCGGCGCTCGGCCCGCAGCAGCCGGGCTTCGCCGAGCTGCTCGCGCTCGTGCGCTCGGGCAACGCCTGGGTGAAGATCTCCGGAGGCTATCGCGCCTCCAAGCTCGCGCCCGATTATCCGGACGCCGCGCCGCTCGCGCAGGCGCTGATCGGCGCCAACCCCGAGCGCATCGTCTGGGGCACCGACTGGCCGCATCCCAACTCCGCCTCGGGCCGCCCGGTGTCGGAGGTCGCACCGTTCTTCGAGATCGACGACGCCCGCCTGCTCAACCAGCTTCCCGTCTGGGCGCCCGACGCGGCGCTGCGCAGGAAAATCCTGGTGGACAATCCGGCGCGGCTGTATGGGTTCTGAAATCTCCGGTACCCAGCAGCGCTTCCTCCGCATGTTCGCGGCCAACGACCTGCAAGGCATCGGGGATTGCTATACCGAAGACGCGCAGATGCTGGTCGCCAACATGGATGCGATTCGCGGGAGGGCCGCGATCCGGGCGGTGTTCAAATTTACCGCCGCCCGCGGCCACACGCTGGAGTTCCAGACCCAGGAGCTGGACCTGGCCGGCGAGACGGCGATAGAAGTCGGCAGCTACCTGCGCCGGCGCGCCGACGGCTCGCTCTTCGATCGCGGCAAATACATGGTGATCTGGAAGCGTGTCGCGGGCGAGTGGAAAATCCACCGCGACATGTTCAGCACCAGCCTGCTGAAGGCGGCCGCTCCAGTCGCTGCGCCGGCCTAGAGCTTGCCGAGGTCCGCAAGCGCGATCGGCCGCGCGGTCTCGAAGGCGCGCGCCGCGCGCAGCACGAGCGCATCGGCGTACTTCGGGCCGACGATCTGCAGCCCGACCGGCAGGCCCGCCCTGGTGAAGCCGCAGGGGATCGAGGCCGCCGGCTGCTGCGTGAGGTTGAAGGGATAGGTGAACGGGGTCCAGTCGGTCCAGCTGTCGCTTTTCGCTTTCCTCGGAAAATTCGTGCCCGCGTCGAACGCCGCAACCGTGAGCGTGGGCGTCACCAGCAGGTCGTAGTCGCGGTGGAAGAGATTCATCAGCGCGCCGAGCGCGCCGCGCTTCATCTGCGCAGCGAGGATCTCGGCCGCGCCGATTTTCGCGCCTTGCGCCGCGACCTCCAGCAGTCCGGGGTCGATCAGCTTCTTCTTCTCCGCGGAAAAATCCTTGAGGAGAAAAGCGGCGCCGGAGAACCAGTGGGTCCGGAACAGCGGCTCCGGGTTCTCGAAGCCCGGATTCTTTTCCTCGACGTTCGCGCCCAGATCGGTGAGCACCGAAACCGCTTTTTTCACGATTGCCGAAACTTCCGCATCGACCTTCGCATAGCCAAGGTCGGGGGACCACGCGACGCGCAGGCCGCGCACGCCGTGCTCGAGGCCGGTGCGATAGTCGCGCGCGTCGAAGGGCAGCGCGTGCCAGTCGCGCGCGTCGGGAAGCGCGAGGACGTTCAGCATCAGCGCGGCGTCGGCCACCGCGCGCGTGATCGGGCCGACGTGCGCGACCGTGCCGAACGGCGACAGCGGCCAGGCCGGCACCCGCCCGAAGGAGGGCTTGATGCCGAACAGGCCGCTGAAGCTGCAGGGGATGCGGATCGAGCCGCCGCCGTCGGTGCCGAGCGCGAGCGGCCCCATGCCCGCCGCGACGGCCGCGGCGGCGCCGCCCGAGGAACCGCCCGGGGTCATCGCCGGATTCCACGGATTGCGCGTGATGCCGGTGAGCGGGCTGTCGGTGACGCCTTTCCAGCCGAACTCCGGCGTGGTGGTCTTGCCGAGGAGCACCGCGCCGTGCTCGCGCAGCCGCGCCACCGCCGGCGCATCGTCGTTCCACGGCCCCTTCGGCTCGACCGTCCTCGAGCCGCGCAGCGTCGGCCAGCCTTGCGTGAGCAGGATGTCCTTGATCGACACCGGCACGCCGTCGAGCATCCCCTTCGGCTCGCCGCGGCGCCAGCGCTCTTCGGAGGCCTTCGCGTCTGCGATCGCTTTTTCCGAAACCAGGTTGAATGCATTGAGCTTCGGGTTGACGAGCTCGATGCGCCTCAGGACCGCGGCGGTGACCTCCACCGGAGAAGCCGCGCGCTTCCTGAAAAGCTCCACCAGCTCCGTGGCGGAGAGCACGCAAAGGTCGGTGCCTGCCTTGCCGGTCATGGTTGTTTTTGCCTTTTTTCGGGTCAGTCCCCGGCCTCGCCGAGGAGCCATGCGCCGCCGAGCGCGGGCGGCAGCGCCATCGAGTAACCGCGCGCCGTCCGCGTCACCTTCAGCCCGGCGTCCTCGCATCGTGCCGCGAACCGCTTCGGATCGCGGAACTCGAGCGCGATGGCGGCGATCGCCGGCGCGGCGGGCACATCGTCGATGAAGCTGGAAAGGGCGTCCCGGGTTGCGAGGAAAATTTCGCCGCGCTTCGTTTTCAGGGAAACGCCGTTCTCCTGCGGAAAAGGAAGAAGCCCGGCGAAGCGCGCCCAGCGCGCGGCGGTCGCGGCGGGATCGTCGGCGACGACGTAGGTCGCGGCGAGGCCGGTGACGCCGTTCGAATGGGCGAGGGCTTGCCCGGTCCACAATAATTCCGGGGTGAGGTGCTCGCAGTACTGCACCCGGCCCTCCGGCATTTTTCCGGGCGGAACGTGCACGACGTCGAAGCCGAGCTTTTTTCCGTTTTCTATTTTTCTTTCGAGCCTTATGACCGCTTCGGGGGCGAAGCCGTGCGCCTCGAGGCGGGAGTGCTCCGCCTCGGCGTCGGGTGTGCCAAAGCAACAGAGGTGAATTCCGCCGTATCGCGCCATGTGTGCGCGTACGCGCGCCGCGTTGGGCGTGTCGAGGGTGGGCGCGAGGATCTCGATGTAGCCGCGCTCGAGCATCAGGCAGCGGTTCGCAGTGCCGGCCGGCTTGCCCGACACCTCGTGGTTGGAGATGGGCGTCGGCGCGAAGCCGAGCGCCTCCAGGAGCGCGCCGGCGGCGGCGAGATCGGGGACGAAATGCCCGACGTGGTCGAGGACCAGGTCGCCGGGCGCCGGTTTTTGCTCTTCGAAAACCATCCCTGCTACCGGTCGCCGCCGAGGCCGAGCGAGCGGCTGATCACTTCCTTCATGATCTCGTTGGTGCCGCCGTAGATGCGCTGCACGCGCGCGTCGACGTAGGCGCGGGCGATCGGGAATTCCCACATGTAGCCGTAGCCGCCGTGCAGCTGCAGGCACTCGTCCATCACCTTGCACTCGAGGTCGGTGACCCAATACTTCGCCATCGCGGCGATTTCGGGCGTCAGGGTTTTATTCAAAAGCAGTTCCATGCAGCGATCGACGAATACCCGCGCCACCTGCACCTCGGTGGTGAGCTCGGCGAGCTTGAAGCGGGTGTTCTGGAAGCCCGCCACCGGCTTGCCGAAGGCCTTGCGCTCGCTCACGTAGGTCTTGGTCCACTCGAGCGCGGCCTCCGACTTCGCCGCCGCGCCGATCGCGATCTGCATGCGCTCCCACGGCAGCTCCTGCATGAGATAGATGAAGCCGTTGTTCTCCTGGCCGAGCAGGTTCTGCGCCGGCACCTCGACGTTGTCGAAGAAAAGCTCGGCGGTGTCCTGGCCCTTCAGGCCGATCTTCTCCAGGCGCCGGCCCTTCGAGAAGCCCTTCATCGAGGTGTCGACGACCACGAGGCTCGTGCCCTTCGCGCCTTTCGCCGGATCGGTCTTCGCGACCACGATCACGAGGTCGCAGTTCCAGCCGTTGGTGATGAATGTTTTTGATCCGTTCAGCAGGTAGTGGTTTTGTTTTTTGACGGCAGTCGTTTTTACCGCTTGAAGATCCGAACCCGCGCCGGGCTCGCTCATGGCGATGGCGCCGATCATTTCGCCGGAGGCCATCTTCGGCAGGTATTTCCTCTTCAGCGCCTCGGTGCCGTAGGCGAGCAGATACGGCGCGACGATCTCGGAATGCAGGCCGAAGCCGAGCGTGGAGTTGTTGGCGCGCGCCTGCTCCTCGATCAGCGCCATGCTGTAGAGCTTGTCGGCGCCCGCGCCGCCGTACTCGGGCGGCATGCTCGGGCAGAGAAAGCCGTTGGCGCCGGCCTTGCGCCACACCTCCCGGTCGGCGTAGCCCTGCTTCTGCCAGCGCTCGTCGTGCGGCGCGACCTCGTCCCGCATGAAGCGGCGCACGCTGTCGCGGAAGGTCTCGTGCTCGGGGGCGAAGAGCGTACGCGGGATCACAAATCATTTTAATATAGCCGGATGAACAAGCCGGTCGAGCCGCAGGTGAGCCGCGGGGCGCAAGCGTCGCTCGCGGCCTTGACAGGCGCGGAGGCGGTCGTGGAAATGTTGAAGGCGCACGGCGTCGAGGTGATTTTCGGCCTGTGCGGCGACACCAGCCTGCCGCTCTACGACGCCCTGGCGCGCCTTCCCCATGGAATGAAACATATTCTTACGCGGGACGAACGGCACGCCGCCTACATGGCCGACGGCTACGCGCGCGTTACCGGCAAGGTCGGCGTTTGCGAAGGGCCCTCCGGCGGCGGCGCGACCTACATCCTCCCCGGGCTCGTCGAAGCGAACGAGTCCTCGATCCCGGTCCTCGCCATCAACACCGATGTCTCGGTCTCCTCGCGCGGCAAGTTCACGCTGACGGAGCTCGACCAGCGCGCGCTCATGAAGCCGCTCACGAAGTGGAACGCGGTGCTCGACCGTTCCGCCGACATTCCGAGAGTCTTCAGGAAGGCCTTCGAGGAAATGACCACCGGAAGGCCGGGCAGCGCCCACATCGCATTGCCTTTCGACGTGCAGAACGGGCCGGTGGACCGAGGGGACGTCTGGGCTGACCCGACGCTGGGCGCTTTTCCGTCGCGAAGAGTCGCGCCGGACGCATTCTTTGTCGAGTTGGCGATGAAGTTAATCAGAAATTCAAAAAAAACCATCTTCATCTGCGGCGGCGGAGTGGTCCTATCCGGCGCCGAAAGCGAGCTCGCAGAGCTCGCAGAAAAGCTGGGGTCGCCCGTCGCAACAACCATCAGCGGCAAAGGCTCGATCGACGAGCGCTGCGCGCTGTCGGTCGGCGTGGTGGGCTCGAATGGCGGCACGCCGGAGACGCGCGCGGTCGTCGACTCGGCGGATCTCGTGATCTTCGTCGGCTGCCGTGCCGGCTCGGTGACCACCGAGCGCTGGCGCCATCCCGCGCCGGGCCGCGCGAAGATCATCCATATCGACGTCGATCCGGCCGTGCCGGGGGCGAACTATCAGGTGGACGTTCCGCTGGTCGGCGACGCCAGGCTCTGCCTCGCAGCGTTGAAGGATGCTTTGGAGGGTTTTGAAAGATCTTCCGATTTAACGTGGATCGAAAACGCAAAGCGGGAAAAATTCGAGAAGTTCGAAAAGCTTGCGGCGTCCGGTGACGCGCCGATCAAGCCCGAGCGTGTCGTCGCCGAGCTGAGCAAGGTCCTGGACAAGGACGCGATCCTGGTCGCCGACCCTGGGACGCCTTGCCCGTATTTTTCGGCGTATCACGTCGTGCGCGGCACCGGCCGCAAATACTTCTCCAACCGCGCTCACGGCGCGCTCGGCTACTCGCTCGCCGCGGCCATCGGCGCGCACATCGGCCGCCCCTCCGTGAAGACGGTCGCGGTGATGGGCGACGGCAGCTTCGGCATGTGCGCCGGCGAGCTCGAGACCGCGGTGCGCCTGAAATTGCCGATCACCTTCGTGGTGATCTCCAACGCCGTCTACGGCTGGATCAAGGCCGGCCAGAAGACCGGGTACGGCCAGAGATATTTTTCAGTCGACTTCGGCGTCACCGACCATGCCAGGGTGGCCGAGGCTTTTGGCGTGAGGAGCTGGCGCGTCACGGATCCTCAGGAATTGAATTCTGTATTTAAAAAAGCAATTTCCCACGACGGTCCGACACTCGTGGACGTGGTGACGCAACCGCTTCATGAAGCTCACGCGCCGGTCTCGGAGTGGGTTGCATGATCCCGCGTAGCCATCACGACATGGGCGGCCTGCCCGCCGGCAAGGTGGAGCGCACCGAGCACGACCATGCCGAATGGGAGCGGCGGGTGGACGCGCTCGCGGTGCTGATGGGAGCGCGCAAGGTCACGGTCGACGAGCGGCGCAAGAACATCGAGGCGCTGCCGCCCGAGGACTACGAGCGCATGAGCTACTACGAGCGCTGGATCGTCTCCCTCGCGCAATCGCTCCTGCAGCGCGGCGTCGTCACCACCGAGGAGCTCGCGCGCAAGATGATCGAGGTCGAGCGGCGTGCCGCAGGCTAGGTTCAAGCCCGGCGAGAAGGTGAAGGTGATGCAGGCCTATCCGCTCGGGCACGTACGCACGCCGTACTACATCCGCGGCTGCGTCGGCGAGATCGAGCGGCTTTGCGGCAGCTTTCCGAACCCCGAGGAGCTGGCGCAGATGCGCGACGGCCTGCCGCCCCAGCCGCTGTACCGCGTGCGCTTTCGCCAGCAGGAAGTCTGGCCCGACTATCGCGGCAGCGCCTCGGACGTCCTCGAGGTGGAAATTTTCCAGCACTGGCTTGAAAAAGCATGAGCAAGGACGACGACACCGCCCGGGAGCAGGGCAAGTACCAGCCGCTCTCGTACTTCCAGCTCATGGAGGTGACCCTGCGCGAGCTGCTGGTCGAGAAGGGCATCGTCACCGAGGAAGAGGTGCAGGCCGAGGTCGAGGCGATGCGCCGGCGCACCCCGGAGCGCGGCGCGCGCGTGGTGGCGAAGGCCTGGGTCGATCCGCAGTTCAAGAAGCGGCTGCTCGACAACGGCAGCCAGGCCTGCACCGAGCTCGGCATCGACGTCGCGGCGCTCAAGCTCGTGGTGGTGGAGAACACGCCGCAGACGCACAACGCCATCGTGTGCACGCTCTGCTCGTGCTACCCGCGCACGCTTCTCGGCATCCCGCCCGACTGGTACAAGTCGCGCAACTACCGCTCGAGGATGGTGAGAGAGCCTCGCGCGGTGCTCGAAGAGTTCGGCCTGAAAATCGATCTGCAGACGACCATCCGGGTGCACGACTCCACCGCCGACATGCGCTACATGGTCCTGCCGATGCGCCCCGCCGGCACCGACGGCTGGAGCGAAGAGCGCCTCGCCGCGCTCGTCAACCGAGATTCGATGATCGGCGTTGCTGTTCCGAGGGGGATGCGCCCGGCGGGTAATGGGTGAAGCTATCAAACGTAAAGTCGAATCTGGCAGCGTCACATTGGCCGGAAACATCGCACAGCGCATTCTTGTTATCCGCGGATACAAGGCAATCGTCGATGCTGATCTTGCTGTCTTGTATGGCGTCCAGACGCGGGCGTTGAATCAGGCCGTTAAGCGGAATCGGGACAGATTCCCAGCTGAATTTGTTTTTCAACTGACTAGGGCGGAGCGCGAGCAGGTGATCACAATTTGTGATCACCTTCAAAAGCTCAGATTCTCCGCTTCGCTCCCTTACGCTTTTACCGAGCACGGTGCTCTAATGGCGGCCTCGGTCCTCAATACCCCGAGGGCGGTTAAGGTAAGCCTGTTCGTCATAAGGGCATTCGTGAGCCTGCGTGACGCAATTTCTTCCAACAAGGATCTCGTGCGGCGACTGAACGCCATGGAAAACAAGTACGACCGTCAATTCAAGGTCGTCTTCGATGCGATACGGGAGCTTATGAGCACACCGGAACCCGCGAAACGCCGCCGCATCGGTTTCGTGCAGAACGATTAATGGCTCGCACAATCCGCCTGATGGGCGTCGTCCCGCTCGGCGACCTGGCCGCCTACGTGGAGTTCTCGCGCACGCTGGATCTGCAGGTGAACGCGCTGGTGCAGCGGCTCGCGGTGGCGGTGCAGGCGCGCGGCGCGCCGTTCATCCGCGACGTGGTGCCGGCGCTGGGCGGGCTCGCGCTGCACTTCGACCCGGCCTTCGACGGCAACTGCGTCGAGGTGGCGAGCGCGCTGATCGAGCTTTGCCTGGAGGAGGGCGTGTCCGCCTCCGAGGACGTGCTGCGCACGGTGCAGGTGCCGGTCTGCTACGAGCCGGAATTCGCGCCGGACATGGAGGAGGTCGCGCAGAAGACCAAGCTCTCGGCCGCCGAGGTCCAGGAGCTGCATTCGGCGGCGGAATACCGGGTGCTGATGATGGGCTTCGCGCCGGGCCACGCCTACATGGGCGGGTTGAACGCGAAGCTGGCGGTGCCGCGGCGCGCGTCGCCGCGGGCGGTGGTCGCGGCGGGCTCGATCGCCATCGCGAACGAGCAGGCGGTGGTCTACCCGTACGCCATCTCCGGCGGCTGGAACGTCATCGGGCGCACGCCGCTCGCGGTCTTCGACCCGGAGCGCCAGGAGCCGAGCCTGTTCGCCTCGGGCGACCGCGTGCGCTTTCGCGCGATCGACAAGGCGGAGTTCCTGAAGCTCCTGGGCAAGCGGTGAGCGTCAAGGTCCTGCGTCCGGGGCTGCTGACGACCGTGCAGGACCACGGCCGCTACGGCCTGCAGCACATCGGCCTGTGTCCCGGCGGGGCGATGGACCCGTTCTCCCTCGCGCTCGCCAACGCGCTCGTCGGCAACCCGCCCGACGAGGCGGCGCTCGAGATCACCGTCATCGGCCCGGAGCTGCAGTTCGAGGAGGACAGCCTGGTGGCGGTGTGCGGCGCGGAGTTCCAGGGCGGCTTTCCGCACAACCGGCCGGTGCTCGCGCCGGCCGGCAGCCGCTACAACGTCGGGCGCGCCGTGCGCGGCGCGCGCGCCTACCTCGCGGTCGCGGGAGGCTTCGCCATCGACCCGGTGCTCGGCAGCCGCAGCACCTATCTGCCGGGCGGCTTCGGCGGCTTCAAGGGGCGATCGCTTCGCCATGGCGATGTCCTGCCGCTAAAGGGAAATGAAGTAAAAAGATTCAAATCATTGAAAAGAACCCGGGACGGAACCGTCCCCTGGTCGGCGCCGCCGCGCACGCTGCCGGACCGCGAGCCGATCGTGGTGCACGTCATGGAAGGGCAGCATTTCGAGGCGTTCGCCGCCGCCACGCAGCGCGCCTTCTTCGACACGGTATGGCGCGTCGCGCCGGACTCCAACCGCATGGGCTTTCGCCTGGGCGGCGCGCCGCTCGAGCGCGCCGGCGGCGATGAGATACTATCCGGCCCCACCTGTCTGGGCACCGTGCAGGTGCCACCGAACGGAATTCCCATCGCGCTCATGGCCGACCATCAGACCACCGGCGGGTATCCGAAGATCGCGGAGATCGCCTCCGCCGACGTGGCGCGCCTCGCGCAGCTCGCGCCGGGCGGCAAGGTCCACTTCGCGCGCTGCACCCTGGAGATGGCCGCCGAGCTGCGCCGCCACATGCGCGGCGAGCTCGAGGCCACGCTGCGCGGCATCGCCTGGGAGTACGGCACATGAAGATCGTCCGCGAAGGCGCCACCCACAAGGTCGTCGACCTCAACTGCGACATGGGCGAGAGCTACGGCGCCTGGAAGATGGGCGCCGACGCGGAGGTCATGCCCCACATCAGCTCGGCGAACATCGCCTGCGGCTTCCACGGCGGCGACCCGGCGACGATCCGCAAGACCGTGCGGCTCGCGCTCGATCACGGCGTCGCCGTCGGCGCGCATCCGTCGCTGCCGGACCTGCAGGGCTTCGGCCGGCGCGTCATGAAGATCTCGCCGCAGGACATGTACGACCTCGTCGTCTACCAGGCGGGCGCGGTCGAGGCTTTCGCGCGCGCCGCGGGCGGCCGCCTGCACCACGTGAAATGCCACGGCGCCCTCTACAACATGGCCGCCAACGACGAGGCGCTTTCCGAGGCGATGGCCAGAGCGGTGAGGGATCTGGGTTCTGAAGTTCGTCTTTATGCCTTATCCAGAAGTAAAAACTATGAAATCGCGAGAAAGCTCGGCATCCACACCGTCGGCGAAGTCTTCGCCGACCGCGGCTACTCGGACGACGGCACGCTCGCGCCGCGCGAGCGGCCGGGCGGGATGATCGAGGACGCCGCGCAGGCGGTGAAGCAGGCGCTGGCGATGATCGAGGACGGCTACGTCACCAGCCTGTCCGGCAAGCCGCTGGCGGTGCTCGCCGATACGCTGTGCCTGCACGGCGACCAGCCCGGCGCGGTGCACTTCGCGAAAGAGCTGCGCAAGGCGTTCACGGAAAGAAACATTTCGATCGCCGCACCCTGAGAGAAGGCCCGCTTTGAATCCGAAGCTGTTCACGCCGATCGAGCTCGGCGGAGTCACCTTGCCCAACCGCATCGTGGTGTCGCCGATGTGCCAGTACTCCGCGCAGGCGGGCCGCATGACCGACTGGCACCTGATGCACCTGGGCCAGTACGCGTGCTCGGGGGCCGGCATGATGATGGTCGAAGCCACCGGCGTCACGCCCGACGGGCGCATCACGCACGGCTGCACCGGGCTCTACGACGACGCGACCGAGAAGGCGATGGCGCGCGCCCTGGGCGTGTACCGTGGCATCACGCAGCATCCCATCGGCATCCAGCTCGCGCACGCCGGCCGCAAGGCGTCGACGCAGCCGCCGTTCGCGGGCGGCAAGCCGCTCGGCCCGAACGAAGATCCCTGGCAGACCCTCGCGCCGTCGCCCATTCCTTTCGGCCCGGGATGGCATGTTCCGCGCGAGCTGACTGCTCTTGAAATCAAAAATCTGATTGAAGAATTCGTAAGTGCGACAAACCGGGCGAACCGCCTGGGCTTCGACGCGGTCGAGCTGCATTCGGCGCACGGCTATCTGCTGCACCAGTTCCTTTCTCCGCTCGCGAACCGCAGGAACGATGTCTACGGCCGCGAAAAGATGCTGTTTCCGCTGGAAGTGGCGCGTGCGGTGCGCGAGGTCTGGCCGAAGGAGCGCTGCCTGGGCGCGCGCATCAGCGCGAACGACTGGATCGAGGGCGGCCTGGGGCCCGACGATGCCGTGAGCTATGCGCGCGAGCTCGATCGCATCGGCTTCGACTACGTCTGCGTCACGAGCGGCGGCCTGGTCTCGCACGCCCGCATTCCCGTCGCGCCGGGCTACCAGGTGCCGTTCGCCGCGAAGGTGCGCAAGGAAACGGGAATAAGCGTGCGCTCGGTAGGAATGATCGTGCTTCCCGAGCAGGCGGAGGACATCGTCGCCTCGGGCATGGCCGACATGGTCGCGCTCGCGCGCGGCTTCCTCGACGATCCGCGCTGGGTCTGGCACGCGGCCGAGCGGCTCGGCGCCAAGCTCGATCTGCCCCCTCCGTACGCGCGCAGCAGCCCCGATGTGTGGCCGGGCGCGCAGATCGTCCGGCCTCACGCGGCGGCGTAGTACTTCGCGGCGGCCTCTCGCGCCTTAGTGCGTGGCCCTGTCGCTGGACCTGCGCCGCGGCTCGCCGAGCAACCGCCCCGTGCCCGCGCCGTTGCGCTCGGCGCCCGGCGCAAGCTGCTGAAGCTCACCGTCGAGAAGAATCAGGTAGTCCACGATGCGGCGAACGCGTGTATTGCCCGCTTCGTCGTCGCCGATATTCTCCAGGTTGAGAAGGCCGTTCGCCATCATCGCCTTGACGGCGTGATCCAGCCCTTCGATGGCGAAGTCACCGAGGTAGCGGCCGCGCGAGCCCAGCACGCACAGGATGGGCACCTTCCTGTATCGCGCGTGCGCGCGAATGTCTCCCAGCAGCGAGAACATCTGCGACTCGTCGAAGTGAACGCCGAGGATGACCAGCGAGTACTCCTCTTCCTCGAGCAGGCTTCTGGCTTCCTCGCTGGTCTTCACGAACGTGACGTCATGACCGGACAGGATGCGCTCCATCCGATCTTCCCTGTACGGCATGACGGCCACCAGAATCCTGCTTCTTGGGGCTGCATCCAGCTTGCTTGGAGCGGCGTCCGGCTTGGGCTCTTGCGGGGACGAAGGCGATGCGCTCATGGACCCTCCTTAAGGAGTCGGCGGGCAAAGAACCAACCCCCGAAACCCGCAAGATGCGTTCCCTTAGCCCGCGCTGGCCGTTTCCCTGTCGTTGCGTTACGACAGTCGGCATCGGCCGAATGAGAGCGGCAAGGTGATCTGCGCGGTATGCATTACACTGAGGCTCACGAGGGGTACACCTCAAGGGGGAGACGTTATGCATCCGGCACTCAAAGGCGCGCTCGTGGGCCTCGGCATCGCCGTCGTCCTTTTTCTGTTCGATTACCTGCAGCTCAGGGCGCGCGCCGCCGAGCGCGCCAAGAAGAATCACAAGACGATTGTCGAGTTCGACCAGACCGACAAGGGCCGCGTCATCGCGCTCGTGCGGTTCCTGGTCTTCGTGCCGCCGGGCTTCGCGCTGCTGTTCTGGATGATGAGCTAGCGCCGGGCCAGGAGCCCTTGACCGGACTAGGAGCCCTTAACCCGGATTAGGAACCCTTAACTACAGCGATCTTGTTCTGCACCGTCTTGACGCCGTCGACTTTGGCCGCGGCGCGCGCCGCCCGATCCCGCTCCGCCGCCGTCGCAGCAGTGCCCCATAAAGTCACCGCCCCGTCCGTCGCGGTGACGTCGATCCCCGCAGCCTGAATTTTCGCCTGGCCCTCGAGCGCCTGCTTCACGCGCTCGGCGAGCTCCTTGTTCGGATCAATGCGGGGATCAGGCTTGGGCGCCTCCGGCGCTTTCGCGACGGGCGCCGGGGCGGGCGCGGCTACCGGCGCGGGCGGCGCTTCGGCGGCCGGCTTGGGCGCCGCCGGCTGCGGCGCGGGTTTGGGCGCGGGCTCGTCGCCGCAAGCGGCAAGCGAAAGCGCCGAGATGAAGATCAGGACGAGATGACGGGGCATTCAGGCCTCCTTCGAAAACGTCCCGAATCATACCGCCCCACTCCCCGGGCCGGGTGTTACGAACCCTTGACGATGGCGAGCCTGTTCTCGACCGCCTTCACGCCGTCCACGCCCGAAGCGAGCTTCGCCGCCCGGCTGCGCTCGGCGTCGTTCACCGTCGTGCCCCAGAGCGTCACGGTTCCATCCGCCGCGGTCACATCGATGCCGGCGGCATGGATTTTCGGCTCGACCTCGAGCGCTTTCTTCACTCGCGCCGCAAGCTCGCCGTCCGGATCGATTCGCGCATAGGCCTTGGGCGCTTCGGCGGCCGGCGCTTTGGTGGCAGGCGTCGTAACCGCGGCCGGGACTTCGGCGGTCTTCTTCTGCCCCATCGACAACGCATCGCAGCCCGCCAGGCTCGCGACGCACAACGCAATCAGAATCGGTTTCATCTTCAGTCTCCTTTGTGAGTGGAATGGAGACTGCAGGCTAGCGGCCGCATCGGGCGCTCTACTGATGGATTGTGGCTTACCGGTGATAAATCAGGGACAGACCACGTTTTTCGCTGCTGCGAAAATTCAGAAAACGTGGTCTGTCCCTGATTTTCGCTGATTTTCGATTAGGGCATGGACGGAAATATCTCCGAGATCGCGCGGGCGTCGAAGCGGTACTCGTGGTTGCACATTTCGTTGCGGATGACGACTTCGCCTTTCTCGGCGAGGATTGATTCGACTTCTTCGCGGCCTAGACCGAGCAGCAGATCCTTCACCTTGCCTTCGTCGTACGGGCAGTGGTATTCGACGGGGTAGAGGCGGAAGACGCGCATCAGCTCTTCGGGAAATACTTTCGTCAGCAGGCCGTAGGGCTGGGCGTCGCGGGTTTCGTCGAGGGTGAGGGTGTTGGCGAGGTGGGTGACGCGGTTCCAGCCGTCCGGGTCGCGCAAGTCGGCGCCGGGGAGCTTCTCCAGCAGGAGGCCGCAGATCGCGCCGGCATCGGCGTAGAGGCGCAGGAAGGTGGTGAGCTGCTCCGACTGCGAGAGGTAGTTCTCGAAGATGTTCTCGAGCG
>Ga0209131_1001597_pt1 | contig 15698 bp, 15 predicted proteins | sample GraSoi_2013_40cm_FD_185826 | JGI IMG/M metagenome (GOLD analysis project Ga0209131, IMG submission 185826) | Grasslands soil microbial communities from the Angelo Coastal Reserve, California, USA - Sample 9_17_2013_40cm (SPAdes) (version 2) | ecosystem: Environmental > Terrestrial > Soil >...
CTCATCACTGGCAATCAGAGAATCGGCGGACGCGGACCGCAGATTTACCACGCGTATCCGGGTGCGATGGACGCGCGCGAAACCACAATATGCTTGCCAGACTGCGACATTCAGCCGCTTACCGGTCTCGCGCACGAAAACATCGTGAAGTAACTGAGCGTGACTGGCGTATGCAACACGCGTGCCAAAGGGCGTAGAGCAGGATTGTTGAACCGACTCACAAGTGGATCGTCACCACCACATAGTCGAACGTCCGCTTCGGGTCGGAAGCCGACCTCTAAACTGAGTCACTACCAGACGGGCGGGAGAAGGTGTTCGGAGAAGTGACGCGCCGCCTCAGCCCTTTCAGGCGAAGCGGATGCCTGCGTCTTCCAGCGGCAGCGCGCGGATGCGCCGGCCGGTGAGCGAGAACACCGCGTTGGCGATCGCGGGCGCGACGAGCGGGACGCCGGCTTCGCCCATTCCGCCCGGCGCATCGCCGCTCGGCATCAGCGCGACGGTGATCGGAGGCACTTCGGGCATGCGCGGAATCGGGAACGCGTCGAAGTTCGTCTGCTCGATGCGTCCGTCCTTCACGGTCACCTTGCTGCGCAGCGCGTTGATGAGGCCGGTCACCGCGCCGCCCTGGATTTGCGCGATCACCTGGTCGGGATGCACCGCGATGCCGCAGTCCACTGCGTAGGTGAGCCCGTTCAGCCGGATCTTGCCGTCGGCCTGCGAAACGCGGGCGACGAGCGCGATGTGCGTGTCGTAGCACCGCATCGAAGCCACACCGAATCCGCTTCCCCTCGCGCCGTCGAAACGGGACGCGGTGGCAGCGGCCTCGAGCACCGCGCGTTGCCGCGGTTGCTTCGAGAGCATGGCGAGCCGGAAGCGCACGGGATCGCGCCCGGCCGCGTGGGCGAGTTCGTCCACGAAGCTCTCGATCGCGAACATGTTGAGCGCGTTGCTCACCGAGCGCCAGTAGCCGACGCGGACGCCGACCTCTTGGATCACCGTGCGCAGCTCGAGATGCGGAATGTCGTACGTGAAGTCGAGGAGGCCTTCCGTCATGAAGGGATCGAGGCCGCCCTGCACGGCGGCCGGCGCCCAGCGCGAAGTGATGGAGGGAGAGATCAACTTGTGCCGGAACGCGGCGATCTTTCCGTCGCCGAGCGCCGCACTCAGCACGTGCAGGCTCGGCGGCCGGCAGAAGTCGTGGGTAAGATCGTCCTCGCGCGTCCAGATGAGCTTCACCGGCGTGCCGGGCATTGCCTTGGCGATCGCCACCGCCTGCCCGATGAAGTCGACCTCGAGGCGCCGGCCGAAGCCGCCGCCGATGAATTGCGCGTGGATGCGCACGTCCTCCGGCCGGACGCCGGCGACCTGCGCGGCGATCGATTGCGCGCCCGGAGGAAATTGAGTGCTGACCCACACGTCGACGCCTTTCGGGGAAACGCGCGCCAGGCAGTTCGGCGGCTCCAGGGTGACGTGGGCCAGCATCTGCGAGGTGTACGTCGCCTCGATGGGCCGCGCGCCCGGGGTCGCGAAGAATGACGCGGCGTCGCCCGCGCTTTTCGCCACGCTTCCGGGCGCATCCTTCGCGCGCTCGAGCGCCGCGTAGATCGCCGCCGTGTCGAGCTTCGCCCCGGCGCCCTCGTTCCACTCGATGCGCACGTCGGCGAGCGCCGAATGCGCGATCCAGTAGTGGTCGGCGATGACCGCCACACCTTCGCCGATGTCGACGACCTGGCGCACGCCGGCGCGCTTCGACGCGAGCGACGCGTCGAAGGACGCGACGCGCCCGCCGATCACGGGGCACTGTGCGAGCGCGGCGTAGAGCATGCCCGGCTGCTTCACGTCGATGCCGAACACCGTGCGGCCGCGAGTCTTGTCCGCCGCATCGAGACGCGGCAGGCCGCTCCCGATCACAGTGAAGGCGCTGGCCTTCAAGGGCACGGACTGCGGCGCGTTCTGTCGCGCCGCATCGGCGGCGAGCGTGCCGTACGAGAGCTTCCTTGCGCCATGCAGGACGTGGCCGTCCTGCGCGCGGCATTCGGCGGCGGGCACCTTCCATCGGGCGGCCGCGGCGGCGACGAGCATCGTACGCGCCGTGGCGCCCGCCTGGCGCAGCGGGTCCCACGCGTCGCGGATGCTGGTGCTGCCGCCGGTGACCTGCGCGCCCATGAGCTTGTTCACATAGACCGGATCGGGCGGCGCGTCTTCGATTGCGACATGGCGTGGATCCACCGCCAGCTCCTCGGCGAGCAGCATGGCGAGCGACGTGCGCACGCCCTGTCCCATCTCGTTGCGCGCGCAGACGAGCTTCACGCTTTCATCGCTCGAGATGGAGATCCAGGCATTGGGAACGAAGGCCGCGCTCGGCGGCGCGCCCTCGGCAGCGCCCAGGCGCAAGCCGAGCATCAGGCCGCCGCCCGCGGCGGCGGTGACTTTGAGGAACGTCCGCCGCGACGCGTTGACCGGCGCGCTCACGACCGTGCCTCGAGCTGCGCGGCGGCCTCGTGGATGGCCATGCGGATCCGCTGGTAGGTGCCGCAGCGGCACAGGTTGTACTGCATCGCCGCGTCGATCTCGGCGTCGCTGGGCTTGGGGTTCTTCGAGAGGAGTGCCGCTGCCGCCATGACCTGTCCGGGCTGGCAATAGCCGCATTGCGGCACCTGGATGCGATCCCACGCTCCCTGGACCGCCTGCGCCACGCGGCCCTGCAACCCTTCGATTGTGGTGACCTTGCGGTTCTCGACCGACGCGAGCGGCAGCAGGCACGAGAACGTCGCCTCGCCATCGAGGTGGACCGTGCACGCGCGGCAAAGGGTCTTGCCGCAGCCGAATTTCGTGCCCGTCATGCCGAGGTGATCGCGAAGCACCCAAAGCACCGGCGTGTCGGGGGATGCGTCCACCTCGATGCTCTTTGCGTTCAGCTCGAACCGGGTCATGGGAGTCCTCGAAGGCAGTGCATGCAGCAGCCTAGGGCCGCGGTGCGCGCGTGTCTTCGACACGATTCATCAAGACGCCTCATGGAGGAGGGGGCACTCTTGTGTCGATTGAAACGCCCATACGAAAGGAAAGACCATGAGACTCGCTCGCTCCATCGCTTCACTGTTGATCGTCATCGCCTCCGTCGCCGCCTGCGCGGACCTGCCGTCTCAGGGCTATGCCAGCGCGCCCCGCGTCGCGGAGCGCGTCGAGTACGGCGTGGTCGAGCGCATCGATCTCTATCGCGAAGGCAGCACCACGCCCAACGGGCTCGGCGCCGTGCTGGGCGGCATCGCCGGCGGCGTCATCGGGCACCAGATCGGCAGCGGTCGGGGCAATACGGTCGGGACGATCGCCGGCGCCCTCGGCGGCGCTTATGTGGGCAACGAGATCCAGCGATCGAGCCAGAAGGATCGCTACCGCATCACCGTGCGGCTCGACGGCGGCGCCCGGCTCGAGCTCGAGGAAGTGGGCGAAGGTGAGCTGCGCGTCGGCGATCGCGTGAGCGTCGTGAACGGCCGCGCTTACCGCGCGTGAGTCGGCGCGCCGGGCCATGGAAAGCAAGCGGCGCGGCCTCGACACCGCCGCCCCCATCATTGTCGCGGTGATTTCGCTCGTCGCGCTGGCGCTCTTCGCCTTCCTGGTGTTTTCGGGGATCGAGCCGGCGGTGGCGCGGCCTTGACCCTCGCGTCCCTCGTCGCGGACCACGGCTACTGGATCGTCGCGGCCGGCTGCCTTCTCGAAGGCGAGACGGTCCTGCTGCTCGCCGGATTCGCCGCGAAGCGGGGCTATCTCGATCCGGTCGAGGTCGTCGGCATCGCCTCCGCGGCGGCGTTCGCGGGCGACCAGCTGCTCTTCCAGCTCGGGCGGCGGTACGGGCATGCGCTCCTCGCGCGCTGGCCGGCGATCGCCCGGCGCGCCAGCGGGATCAGCGGCCTGATCGACCGGCATCCGCAGAAGGCGGCCCTCATCGCGCGTTTCATCTACGGCACGCGCCTCGCGGGCCCGATCCTCATCGGCATGTCGTCGATGCCGCAGGCGCGCTTCGCTCCGCTCAACGCGATCGCGGCGATCGCATGGGCCATCGTGTTCACCACCGCCGGATGGATCTTCGGCGCGGCGGCCGAAGCGTACGCCGGCGACCTCCGGCGCATCGAGGAAGGGCTCCTCGCGATCGTGATCGCCGCCGCGGTAACGTGGCGGCTCACCGCCTTCCTGAAGAGACGCGTCCGCTAACGCGGCGCCGAACCCCGTGGTCCGGCCTGTGTCATGGCTACCTCCCCGCGCGACGATCGAGGCTGAGCGGCCCGGCGCCGTTCGCCACCAGCAACAGGAAGCCGCCGGCGATCGCGACGTTCTTGAGGAAGTTGATCGCCTGCATCTGGTCGGCGAAGTTGGCATGGAAGAGCAGCGCCGACAGCACCGAGAAGCCCGCAAGCAGGAAGGCGGCGATGCGGGTCTGCCAGCCGATGACGATGGCGATCCCGCCGAGAACTTCCGTGGCGATCACGAAGGGAAGCAGTGCGCCGGGCACGCCTTGCGACGACATGTAGGCTGCCGTTCCCGCGTAGGCACCGATCTTCCCGAATCCGGAGATCAGGAAGATCGCCGCCAGCAGGATCCTGCCCGCGAGCTCGGAGACATTGCGAGCGGTATCCACAGAAGGGTCGGTTGCGCCGACCACGGCGATGAGTCTCTTGCTGTTCGATGACATGTCCATTCCTTTATGTAGTCCGGTAGCATCAGCGCGCGATGGCCACGCCCCACGGCAGCTCGCCTACGACGATGTCGGCGATCTTGCGTGCGGTCGCGGTGTCGATCACGGCTACCGAGTTCGAACGGCCGCACGCGACGTAGAGTTTTGCCCCGTCGGGCGTGAGCGCCATGTTCCAGGGCCGCTTCCCGACGGGAATCGCCGCGGTGATCTCGTTGGTCGCCGTGTCGATCACCTGCACGGTTCCGTCGCCGCCAGCCGAGACATAGACGTGTCGCCCGTCCGGGTGCACGGCGACGCCGTTGACGCGCTTGCCGGCCTTGATTCGCGCGATCACCTCGCGCGTGCGGGTGTCCACGACGTTGACGAGATCGGCGTTTTCGGCGGCGACATATGCGCGCGAGCCGTCCGGGAGGAAGCCGATGCCGCGCGGCCGCTCGCCGACGCGCACCGACCCGGCGAGCTCGCCGCGAGCGACGTCGAAGATATCGATGCTGTGGGCGTTCTCCGCGCTCGCGTAGAGCCAACGGCCGTCCGGACTGAACACCGCATGCTCGGGGTTGCTGGCACTCATCTTCATCCGCCGAGCGATCGCGAGGGTTCCCGCGTCGATCAGGAGGACCACGTCGTCTTCCTCGATCGCCGCGGAAAGCCAGTGGCCGTCCGGCGACAGGTAGATCGCCTCGGGCGAATCGCCGAGCGGGATCGTCACCACACTCGACGGCACCGCGATGTCGACGACGAGAAGCGACTTTGCCGCCTGGTCGCTTACAAAGAGCCGCTCGCCGTCGCGGGAGATCGCGATGCCGCGCGGCTTGGAGCCGATTCGCAGCGTATCGACGACGAGATCGGTCGCGGTGTCGATCACCGAGATCGTCGCCGAGCCCTCGTTCGGCACGTAGGCGAAAGGCGCGCCCGGCGCGGCGGCCGGAACCGCGAGGGCGAGCAATGTAACGAGGGCCGCCGTCCGGTCACGAGCGCTCATCCGGTCAGTCCCTGGAGAAGGCTTTCGAGGCCGCTAGAGTGTCGAGAGCCTCGCGGAGCAATTTGATCTTGCCGTTCTCGGCGAGCAGTACGCCGGCGTAGGTCTGCCGATAGATCTTTCCGGTATCGACGACCAGAGCTTCGACCTGGTATTCCGCCGCTACCTTGTCGGGAGTCTGGATAAAGTAGGTCAGATTCTTGAAGCGAAAGTCGGGGATCTTGGCGAGCATACCTACGAGCAGTTTTTCGACCGCGGCGGGCCCTTGGGCATGAGCCTTGACCCATGGCAGTTCGAGCACGCCGTCCTCGGCAAACTGAGAGGCGGATACCTTGGGCGTCCTGACGTTATTCAAATACGCTTCGAGCAGCTCGGTGGCGGATCTCATCTATCTCTCGTTCAGGCAGCAACCAAAGCGGCGCCCTGCGGCGGGTATGCCTTCGGGACGCGACCGGCTGCCCGCCGCCGGAACGCGCCCGGCGTCGTTCCAACGTGGTTGCGGAAGAGCGTCGTGAAGTGACTCTGGCAGGAGCACCCGATGTCCAGGGCGATGTCCGCGAGGCTTGAGCGGCCGTGGGCGAGGAGCTTCATGGCCTTCCTGATGCGGCAGCGGATGACGTACTGGTGCGGAGTGATCCCGGTCGTGAGCTTGAAGCGCCGTCCGAAGACGTAGCGATCCATGCCGATCCCATCGGCGATGTCGTCCCACGTGAGCTTCGAGTCGATGTTGTCGTTCACGAAGCGCACCACGCGCCGCAGCGTGTCGCGGGTGAGCCTCTGCTCGGGAGGCGGTGGCGCGTACCTGGGCGCGTCGCCGGCGCGGCGGAAACACTCGCGCACCACGTCGGCGAGCTCGCCCCAGCGATGCTCGCTCCAATCCTGCTCGGCTGCATATTCCACCAGGTAGCTTCGGAACATCCCGAGGGCCTGCTCGACTTGCACGATATTCATGGGTTCCCTGCGCGTTTTGATAATGACGAGCGCAGGCTAGAGCGCAGGGCACCCGGTGTCGTGAAATCGCCGTCACTTAGCGGTGATGGTGGACGCACCACGACGGGGCGTAGAATTCGCCCATGGCGGATCGGCCCATCGTCTACGTCGTCGACGACGATCCTTCGATGCGCAATGCGATCGAGGACCTGCTTCAATCCGTCGGCCTCGGCGTCCGTGTGTTTCCCTCTGTGCAGGAATTCCTCAAGGCGGCGCGGCCCGACGCGCCGGGCTGCATCGTGCTCGACGTGCGGCTGCCGGGCCAGAGCGGCCTCGATTTCCAGCGGCAGATCTCCGGCACCGCGATGGATCTGCCGATCGTGTTCATCACGGGTCACGGCGACGTTGCGATGTCCGTGCGCGCGATGAAGTCGGGAGCCGTGGAGTTCCTGACGAAGCCGTTCCGCGACCAGGAGCTCATCGACGCGATCCACGCCGCGCTCGAGCGCGACCGCGCGCGGCGCGCGGATGCGGGCGCGCTCGTCGAGCTGCGCGCGCGATTCGAGGCACTCACCCCGCGCGAGCGCGAGGTGCTGCTGCACGTCGTGAGCGGGCGGCTGAACAAGCAGGTCGCCGCGACCCTCGAGCTCTCCGAGGCCACGGTGAAAATGCACCGAGGCCAGATCATGCGCAAGATGCACGCCGGGTCGCTACCCGAGCTGGTGCGCATGGCCGACCGGCTCGGCGTGACGGCTCCGGCTCGATAGCCCCGACCAAAGTATGGGTGGGGCGGACGAAGGTCCGCCCTTTCCCGACCAACGCCGGATAGCGCAGGGTCCCGGCGCGGCATAGCCTGCGGTCATGGTCATCTTCCCAGAGCACACATGCCGCAAGATCAACTGATTGCGATCGTCGACGACGATGCGTCCGTTCGCGACGCGACCAGCGACCTGCTGGAGTCGGCGGGTTATTCCGCCGTGGCCTTTTCGTCGCCCGGCGAAATACTCGTATCGGAGCGGCTTGCACAGTTCGCCTGCCTCATCACCGACATGCGCATGCCGGGCATGTCGGGCATCGAGCTCTACGAGCGGCTGCGCGCGACAGGGTGGCGGATTCCGACCATCCTCGTCTCCGCATATCCCAACGAGCTGGACCGCGAGCGCGCCTGCCGCGCGGGCATCCTGTCGTGCCTGCGCAAGCCGTTCACCCCCGAGGCGTTGCTGGAGCGCATCGCCGCGGCCATGGATGCCCCGGGGCCCGAATGACGATGGCCCGATTCGGCGAGTTCCGCCTCGACTCCCTGAACGAATGCCTCTGGCGCAGGCATCCGAACGGCGTGGAGGAACGCATCCAGTTGCCGCCGAAGGCGCACGCGGTGCTTTCGTTTCTCGCGCGCAATGCCGGCCGCCTGGTTACGCAGGACGAGCTTCTCGACGCGGTCTGGCCCGGCACGCACATCCAGCCCGAGGGCCTCAAGAACCAGATCCTGTACTTGCGCCGCGCCCTGGGGGACGATCCGCGCCGGCCGCGTTTCATCGAAACGCTGCCGCGACGCGGATATCGTTTCATCGGGACCGATGCCGAACGCGGGCCCACGACGGCGGCGGCATCGTCGCCGAGCGCCCACCTTGTCGCGCGCGAGCCGGATCTCGCGCTGCTCGACCGGGCGCTGGCGTTGGCGCTCGATGGCCGCCGGCAGGTGATCTTCGTGACCGGCGAGCCCGGGATCGGCAAGAGCGCGCTCGTCGAGGCTTTCGGCGAACGCTCGCCGGGCGCGGTTGCCGAGCTGGCTGTCGCGCGCGGCCAATGCGTCGAGGGATTTGGCGGCAAGGAGCCCTACTACCCGATCCTCGACGCCCTCGACGCGTATTGGCGCCAGCATCCCGAGGAGGGCTCGTCGCGGGACATGCTCGCGACGCCGGGCACGCCGATGCTGCGCGAATTGCGCGAGACGCTCGAAGCGATCGCGGCGCGGCGGCCCTTGCTGCTGGTCCTCGAGGACCTGCAGTGGGTGGACCAGGCGACCGTCGATGTGCTTGCCGTGCTCGCGCGCGGCCGCACCTCCTGCAGGCTGCTGGTCATCGGCACCTGCCGCGCCGAGCCCGGCTGTGCGGCGAATCGGCCCTTGAAGATGCTGCGGCAGGAGCTTCTGCTGCACGGGCTCGCGCGCGAGATCGCGCTGGAACCGCTCTCGGTCGAGAGCATCGCGGAATTCATCGGCGCCCATCGCGGGGGCGACGGCGGCATGGAGCTGGCCCGGCTGCTGCACCGGCACTGCGGCGGCAATCCGTTGTTCATGAGCGCCACCCTGGAGGATCTGCACGAGCGCGGGCTGGTCGTCCGGCGCGGCAACGGCTGGCGCATGAACGTGCCGGCCGCCGAGATCGTCGTTCCCGTTCCCGAGCGGGTGCGCCATATGATCGAGGCGCACATCGACGACATGCCGGACGATGAGCGCCAGGTCCTCGAGGCGGCGAGCGTGGTCGGTCCATCCTTCCGCACGAGCGTGGCGGCCGCCGCCGCTCAGCTTTCGCCGGCGTTCTTCGAGGACGCGTGCGAGCGGATGAGCTCCGGTGGACGGATCCTGCGGGGCGCCCCGGCACCGACGCAGGTCGACGGGGCGCGCGCCTACGAATTCGTGCATGGCTTCTATCGCGAGGTGCTCTACCAGCGCCAGCCCGCGTGGCAGCGCGCGGCCTTCCAGCGCCGCGTCGAGGAACACGAGAAGGGCGCATCATTAGGACTGGAATCGACCGGCACTCCATGAATCCCGTCGAACTCGATACGCATCGCGCCGCATACGCCGAGCGGGAAGGGCGAGAGGCCTGGACTCGCCCGCTTGTCGAAGCCACGCACGCGGAGGAGGAGCTGCGGCGCAGCCGTCAGTACCTTGCGGAGGCGCAGAAGGTCAGCCACACGGGAAGCTGGGCATGGAGCCCGGTTTCCAACACCCTCCTGTACTGGTCGGAGGAGTGCTATCGCATCCTCGGCTACGATCCGGCGCAAGGCCTGCCGTCGTTCGAATCTACCTTCGAACGCATCCACCCCGAAGACCGGCCCGCTCTTGCCGAGACGATCGAGCGAGCTGTGCGGGAGAAGGCGGACTTCCAAATCGAGTATCGCCTGGTGCTGCCGGACGGCACGCGGCGCAACGTCCGCATCCTCTCGCATCCGGTGCTGGATGCCTACGGCAAGCTGGTCGAATTCATCGGCACCGTGGTGGACGTTACGGAACACAAGCACGCCGAGGAGGAGCGCCAGCGCAGCCAGCATTACCTCGCCGAGGCGCAGAGACTCAGCCACATCGGCAGCTGGGCCTTCAACGCCGCCGGCTTCGGTTACTGGTCTCCCGAGTTGTTCAAGATCTACGGCCTCGATCCGGGCGGCAAGGCGCCGAGCATCCCGGAATACCTGGCGCTCGTGCATCCCGAAGACCGGGATTTCGTCGTGCAGGAAATCGAGAAGATGCTGGCAGGCGCGGAAGGATTCGACTTCCAGAAACGGATCGTGCGGCCCGACGGAGCGATTCGCTACGTACGTTGCGTCGGCAGCCGAGCGACCCCTGGCGGGATCCCGGAGTTCGTCGGGATGGGAATGGATGTCACGGAGCACGAACTCCTGACTCAGGAGTTGCGACGCCGCGAAGCTTATCTAGCCGAAGCCCAAAGACTCAGCCACACCGGCAGTTGGGCCTGGAGTCCCGACTCCGACGTCAGGCATTGGTCGGAGGAATGCTACCGCGTTCTGGGTTTTGATCCACGGGATGGTTTGCCTCGAACCGAAGAACTCATCCAGCGAATTCATCCCGACGATCAACCGGCGTTCCGGGAATCCACCAAGAGGGCCAAGCATACAAAGTTTGACGAACAAGTGAATTATCGCATTGTGCATCCGGGTGGCGCCGTCAGGGACATTCACAGCATCGGTCATCCTGTCTTCAGTCCCTCCGGCGACCTCATCGAGTTTGTCGGGACGGTGATGGACATCACGGAGCGCAAGCGCGCCGAGGAGGAGCGCCGCGAGCACCTGTGGTTCCTCGAGAGCATGGACCGGATCAACCGCGCGATGCAGCGAACCAACGACGTCGAGCGAATGACGAGCGGCGTGCTCGAGGAGGCGCTGGCGATCTTCGGTTGCGATCGCGCATGGCTGATTTATCCCTGCGATCCGGATTCCCCGATGGTCCGCGCGGTGATGGAGCACACGAGTCCGGAATATCCGGGCGCTTACGCGCTGGACGAGGAGTTCCCGGTGGACGCGGCCAGCTCGGAGTTTCTGCGGCACGTACTGCAAGCGCCAGGGGCCGTGGAGAATCCCGCGATTCCGCCGGAGATTCGCGAGCGGTTCAGCATCGAGTCGATGATCGCGATCGCGGTACGCCCCAAGGGCGACAGCCCGTACATGTTCGGACTGCACCAGTGCTCGCGCCCGCGGGCGTGGACCGCCGCCGAGCGCCGGCTTTTCGAAGAGACGGCGCGGCGCCTGGAAGACGTCCTGGCGAGCGTGCTCGCGCATCGCAGCCTGCTCGCGAGCCAGCAGGCCCTGCAGGTCCTTTCGCACGATTTGCAGGAAAGCAAGGCCAAGCTCGAAGAGGCCCAGCGCATCACCCATGTCGGGTACTGGGAATGGGACCTCTTGACGGGTCGAGTGAACTGGTCGGATGAGACCTATCGCATCTATGGACTGCAGCCTCAGGAACGTCCCATGGACATCGCTGCGTGCCAGGAAAGGATCCAACCCGAGGATTGGCAGCGAGGCATGGAAGGGGCTCTCGGCGGTGACCGCTTTAGCGTGGAATGTCGCTTGTTCCGGCCCACGGGCGAAGTGCGCATCGCAAACTTTCAGGGCGATGTGAAAAGGGACGCCTCGGGCAAGCCCTACCGAATGTTCGGAACGGTCCAGGACATTACCGATCGCAAGCGCGCCGAGGAGGAGCGCCGCGAGCACCTGTGGTTCCTCGAGAGCATGGACCGGATCAACCGCGCGATGCAGCGAACCAACGACCTCGAGCTGATGACGAGCGGCGTGGTGCAGGAGGCGCGAGCGATCTTCGGTTGCGATCGCGCATGGCTGGTTTATCCCTGCGATCCGGATTCCCCGACGATCCGCGCGGTGATGGAGCACACGAGTCCGGAGTATCCGGGGTCCTTCGCGCTCGGTGAAGAGCTCCCCGTGGACACGCAGGCGGCGGAGGTTCTGCGGCGCGTGCTGGAGGGTCCGGGGGCGGTGACGGATGTATGCATTTCGGCGGAGATCCGCGAACGGTTCAGCATCCAATCCGTCATCACCATTGCGGTTCGTCCGAAGGGGGACCGGCCGTACCTGTTCGGGCTGCACCAGTGCTCGCATGCGCGCGCCTGGACCGCAGCGGAGCGCCGGCTCGTCGAGGAGATCGCCCGTCGCCTGGAAGACGCGCTGACGAGCGTGCTCGCGCATCGCAACCTGCTCGCGAGCCAGGAAGAGCTGCGCACGAGCGAGGAACGGTACCGGACGTTCGTCGATCACGCGAGCGAGGCCTTCATCCTCTACGACGACAAGGCCATCGTGCACGACGTGAATCGCCGGGCGTGCGAGGCGCTGGGGTATTCGCGTGAGGAGCTCATCGGCATGCACGTGAGCCAGTTCGCCGCGGACGCGACGCCTGAAAAGATCGAGGCGTTATCGCGGCAGCTGCTCGAGCGCGGAACCGTGACGTACAACAGCCTGCGGCGGCGAAAGGACGGAAGCGTCTTTCCCGTCGAAGTGCGCTCGAGGACTTTCAGCCGCGACGGACGCGTTTTCGCCGTCGCTCTCGGGATGGACATCACCGAGCGCAGGCGGCGCGAGCAGTTCATGCTCGCGCAACACCGCGTTACGCAGGCCCTGTCGGAAGGAGCCGCCCCCGAACAGCCGAGATCAAGCGTCCTGCACGCTCTGTGCGAGGCGCTCGAGTGGGATTTCGGCGTGGCCTGGTGCGTCGACGCGCAAGCGGGCGTGCTGAGGTGCGCGGACACATGGTCGCCCTCCTCGGCCCCGCGGCCGGTCTTCGAGGCTGCGGCGCGCGCTGCCACCTTCGGGCCGGGCGTGGATTTGCCCGGGCGGGCGTGGTCGAGCGGCGCGCCCGTGTGGGTTCGCGACATCGCGACCGACCGGTCGTCCTCGCGCGCCGAGCTCGCCGCGGCCGAAGGACTTCACGCGGCATTCGCCTTCCCCGTTGTGCTCAAGGGCGGCGTCCATGGCGTGTTCGAGTTCTTCAGACGCGACGTTCGCGACGCGGATCCCGAGCTCCTCCGGATGATGGCGACCGTCGGCTCCCAGGTCGGGCAATTCGTCGAGCGCACGCGGGCGGAGGACGCGCTGCGCGTGACGCGCTCGGAGCTCGCGCACGTGACGCGCGTGATGTCGATGGGCCAGCTGACAGCTTCCATCGCGCATGAAGTGAACCAGCCGCTGGGCGCCATGGTGACCAGCGCCGCCTCCGCGATGCGCTGGCTCGCGGCCAACCCGCCCAATCTCCAGAAGGCATCGCTCTCCCTGGCACGCATCGCCGTCGACGGCGAGCGCGCGGGCGCGGTCATCGATCGCGTGCGCAGGCTGGTCAAGCGCGAGTCGCCGGGCCGGGAGCCGATCGACGTCAACGAGACGATCGCGAGCGTGGTGGCGTTGATGCGCGACGAGCTGGAGCGCGCGGGTGTGGCGCACGCGGTGCGGCTCGCCGATAACCTGCCACCGGTCCTCGGCGACCGCGTGCTCCTCCAGCAGGTGATCCTCAACCTCATCCTCAATGCGATCGACGCCATGAGTGGAATCGAGGATCGCGCGCGCGTGCTGCGCATCGAGTCGCGGCTCGACGACGCTGTCGAAGTGCGGGTCCAGGTGCGCGACACGGGCAAGGGACTCCCGCCCGACGCGCGGCTCTTCGAGGCGTTCTACACGACCAAGGAACGCGGCCTCGGCATGGGACTGTCCATCAGCCAATCGATCGTGGAGGCGCACGATGGCCGCATGCAGGCGCGGCCCAACGAGCCCAATGGAGCGGTCTTCGAGTTCTCGCTGCCGGTCGCGCAGCCGTAGCATGGATGAGAGCAACTTCATTGCAGCATTCCGCCAAACCGAAATCGCGCCGGGCAGCGTGAGCCTGTCGGCGCGCGAACGCACGATCCTGCTCCTGATGGGCCATGGCTTGTCGAACAAGACGATCGCCCGCGAGCTCGGCATCGCTCCCGACACCGTCAAGTCGCATGCGAAACGCATCTTCTGGAAGCTGACGGTGCGCAGTCGTGCCGGGGCTGTCTATCGAGCGGCGACGCTGGGTCTCATCTGACTTGATTCATTTCGCCGCGGTCCACGCGGCAGTCGATGACGACCAGCGATAGCCGGCCACAGTGGTGATCAAGAGCAGCGCCATGGCGAACGCCAAGGCCGCGCCCACGCTGACTTGAAGAATGAGGACGGCGCCGGCGAGCGCCCCCGCGAACATCGCCGCGATCGCCGCCAGGCGGCGGCCGGTATTCGCATGCCGCGGCTCGGCGGCAAGCCCCGTGATCGTCAACGTGAGCACCACGGTCGTCAGGTCCGCCACACCCAGTCGGCGCGCGGTGACGGTCTGAAGCCCCATGGCGAACGCGAGGAGCAGGACGAGGACATGTGCGGAAACGCCGCCGCGCCCGCCTAATGACGCAAGCGCCACCAGCATCGCGCCACCGACGGCGACCGCTTGAATGCCCGATGAAACCGCGAGCAGGCGGCCACGATGCCCGCCCGTGTTCCCGCCGAGCCGGCCGCCCGCCAGGGCGCCCAACGCAAAGGCGCCGATCGCGACCAGCGACAGCACGACCGAAAAGTCCGCGGACCCGCCCGCCACGAATCCCAGGAAAACGACGTTGCCCGTCATGTTGGCGACGAACACGTGGCCAAGCCCGAGATAGCTCACCGCGTCCACCAGTCCGGCTACGACGGTGAGCCCGATGAGGGCCAGCGGCAGCGGGCCATCGGCCGTGGAGATGTCGCTCGGCATGTGCGTCTCGCGATCGAAGTATCCGGATATTGCACAACAGCCCGTGAAACCTCTATCCCCCATCCGAGTGCGCCCCATCGAGGCGATGGTCGAGGAGCCGTTGCGGCGTAGACTGCAGACCGCAAGGATGTGGAGGGAGCAACAATGCGGTCGTTCGTTTTCACAGGCCTCATGGTTCTCGCCCTGGGCGTCGATGCGGCCAACCCGGACGACTCCGACTCTTCTCTCAACCCGGGCACGTCGCAGTCCAAGCCGGTGACACAGGAGCAAGTCGTCGTCACGGGCTCGCGCCTTCCGGCGGCAGCAGCTCAAACGGCGCAGGACGTCCACATCTACGGCCGCGAGCGAATCGAAAATAGCGGCCGGACAACCCTGGCGGATTTCCTCGCCACGGTTCCGGAAGCCTCGATCAACTCGGTCGAGTCCACGTTCGGCGCGACCAGCGTGCGCCTGCGCGGAGCGCGCGAAGGATCGACTCTCATCCTCATCAACGGGCGGCGAACGCAGGCGGTGACCGGGTCCGCTTCGCTGATCGGCTTCTTCGACCTCAACACGATTCCCCTGTCCATGGTGGAGAGAATCGAGGTGCTGCCGACGGGGTCCTCGGCGATCTATGGCGGCGAAGCGCTGGCGGGCGTCGTGAATATCGTCCTTCGCTCGGACTTCTCGGGTGCCGACGTGACGATCGGGTACAAGAGCGCGAAGAACACCGATGAGAAACTCGCGTACGGCGGCGCTGGATGGAAGGGCGACTTCGCACGCGCATCGGTGATGATGAGCTACAGCAAGCGAAGCTCCCTGTCGGGTGCGGACCGCGACCTGACCGCGAACTCCGACTTGCGGCGCTTCGGGGGACCGAACCTCGCCTCGCCGTTCTTCGGTGTTCCGGCCACGATCTTTTCGGTGTCGGGCAACCTGCCGGGCCTCAACTCGAGCTTCGCTGCCGTTCCCCGTGGGAGCCCAGGCGTCGGGCTGCAGCCCTCCAGCTTCGCCACGACCGCCGGCACGCAGAACTTCGGCTCATTCAACGCCTACCAGGACATCCTGCAGAACTCCGAGCGCACCGGTTTTTTCGCGAGTGGTGAGTATCGCTTGCGAAACGG
>Ga0209131_1001598_pt1 | contig 15695 bp, 13 predicted proteins | sample GraSoi_2013_40cm_FD_185826 | JGI IMG/M metagenome (GOLD analysis project Ga0209131, IMG submission 185826) | Grasslands soil microbial communities from the Angelo Coastal Reserve, California, USA - Sample 9_17_2013_40cm (SPAdes) (version 2) | ecosystem: Environmental > Terrestrial > Soil >...
GTTCTGCTGCCCGACGTTGGAGAGCATGAAGCCCTGCAGGACGTTGCCGCCGCCGAAGACCTTGGCCTCGAGGCGGTCGCGCCGGCCGCCCAGCTTCAGAATCTGGTTGATGAGCAGCTCCATGGCGTGCACGCCGTAGCGCCCGCCGGCGCTGATGTTGCCGTGCGTGCCGGCGAGCTTGCCTTCGTCGGGCAGCATGAAGTGGTTCATCCCGCCGATCCCGGACTCGCGGTCGCGCAGGCACGCCGAGACGCAGGAGCCCAGCACCGTGACGAGCGCCATGTCCTTGTTGGTCGCGTAGTACTCGCCGGGAAGGATCTTCGCCGTCTCGACCTTGAAATGCGGGTCGAAGTACCGGTTCGGCTGGTCGTCGCGAAGCGGGTCGTCGTCGCGCATCATGCGGCCCTCGTCGCGAGCTCGTACACGGTCTGGCCCCTCAAGCGGAAGAACTTGCCCTGGTCGAGCAGGCTCTCCGCGTGCCCCGCGAAGAAGAGCCCCGTGGGACGCAGCAGCCGCGCGTAGCGCTCCACCAGCCGGCGCTGCGTGGGCTTGTCGAAATAGATCATCACGTTGCGGCAGAAGATGGCGTCGAGGCCGCTCGCGATCGGCCACTGTGCGTCCATCAGGTTCACGCGCAGGAACTCGACGTGCGCGGCGAGCTCGCGGCGCACGCGCGCCTGGCCCTCGTGGCGCCCCGTGCCGCGCTGGAAAAAGCGCTTCTGCCGCGCTTCGGGAAGCTTGAGCACGCTCTGCAGCGGGTACACGCCTTCGCGCGCGCTCGCCAGGACCTGCGTGTCGAGGTCGCTCGCGAGAACCTCGAAGTTGCCCTGCGGGAGTGCTTCGGAGAGGCACATCGCGATCGTGTACGGCTCTTCGCCCGTCGAGCAGCCCGCGCTCCAGACGCGAAACGGCTCATCTGGGCGCGCGGTGGCGCGAACGTGCTCGGTGAGGATCCTGAAGTGATGCTCCTCGCGGTAGAACGCGGTCACGTTGGTGGTGAGCGCGTTGGTGCAATGCTCCCATTCGGCGGGCTCGAGCTCGAGGAAGCGCACGTAGTCGTCGAAGGAGGCAATGCCGAGCGAGCGCAGCCGGCGGGTGAGGCGCGCGTAGACCATTTCGCGCTTCGCCTCCGGCAAACGAATGCCGGAGAATTCGTAGATGCGGTCGCTGATGAGGCGAAAGTGCTCGGCGCTGAAGGGAAACTCGCGCGTCTCGCTGGCGGTGGTCATGCCACGCTCCGGGCGGCGCCGCGCGAAGCGGTCGTGCGCGTGATCGCGGTCACGTCGAGGATCAACGCCACGCGGCCATCGCCCAGGATGGTGGCGCCCGCGACTCCAGGCACCGCGTGCATGTTGGTTTCCAGCGACTTCACCACCAGCTGCTGCTGGCCGATGAGGCTGTCGACGAGGAGGGCCGCGCGCCGGCTGTCGACCTCGACCACGAGGCACAACGGCTCGGCGAGCTCGCCTTCGCGGCGCTTGAGCCCCACCACGTCCTCGAGGCGCACGATCGGCAGCTGCTCGCCGCGCACCGCGACGAGCGAGGCCTGGTTCACGATGGTGCGGATGTCGTTGGCGCCCGGCTTGAACGCCTCGGCGACGAACTCGAGCGGCACGATGTACTGCTCGTCGCCCACGCTCACGATCATGCCGTCGAGGACGGCGAGTGTCAGCGGGACCTGGATGGTGATGGTGGTGCCCTCGCCCTTCGTCGAGGCCACGTGGACGCTGCCGCCCAGCGAAGTGATGTTGCGCCGGACCACGTCCATGCCCACGCCGCGCCCCGAAAGATTGGTCACTTCCTTGGCGGTGGAGAAGCCGGCTTCGAAGATGAGGCCCCAGGCCTGCTCGTCGGTCATCGACTCGTGCGCGTCCATGCCCAGCTCACGCCCCTTCTCGAGGATGCGCTGCCGGTCGAGGCCGCGGCCGTCGTCGGTGACGTCGATGATGACGCTGCCGCCGCGGTGCGTGGCGCGCATCACGATGGTCCCGGTTTCCGGCTTGCCGGCCTTGACGCGCTCCTCGGGCGACTCGATGCCGTGGTCGATCGAATTGCGCACCACGTGCGTGAGCGGGTCGATGAGCAGCTCGATCAGCTCCTTGTCGAGCTCGGTCTCGTGGCCCTGCGTGCGCAGCTGCACCTTGCGGCCGAGCCGCGAGGAGACGTCGTAGACCAGGCGCGGAAAGCGGCTGAACACGAATTCCATCGGCATCATGCGGATCGACATGACGGCTTGTTGCAGGTCGCGCGTGTTGCGGTCGAGCGCGGCGAGGCTGTGGCCGAGGTGCTCGTCCTGCTCCTTGGCCGCCTCGCCCACGGCCTGCTGCATCATCGCCTGCGCGATGACGAGCTCGCCGACGAGGTTCACGATGCGGTCGATCTTCTCGACGCTGACACGGATCGAGGACTGGTCGCCCTTGCGCCGGTTGTGCTCGATGGGCGTTTCGCCGGCCAGCGGCTCGAAGAAGCCGAACTTTTCCTGGGCCGCTGGCGCGTTGCCCGGAGCGCCTTCGAAAAGCCCGTAAGTCTCGCCCGCCGGCTTGGCCGCGGGCTGCGCTGCGAAAAACGATTCTTCGGTGGGGGCGCCGGAGGCCGCGGGAGCCGGGGCCGGCTCCTTCGATTCCGCACGGTATCCGGAAAGCTGGTCGCGCATCGCTTCCATGGCCGCGTCGTTGCCGCGCTCGCCGGCCTTCAGGCGCGCGAGATGCGCCTTGAACACGTCGCACGCATCGAGGAGCAGGCGCACCGTGGATTCGTCGGCGTGCCCGCGACCCTTGCGCAGCCCGTCGAAGAGCGTTTCCATCTCGTGCGTGGCTTCCGAGAGCTGCACGAAGCCGAACGTGCCGCTGCCGCCCTTGATCGAGTGGGCGGCGCGGAAAATGGAGTTGAGGACTTCCGGGTCCGCGCGACCCGAGCCCAGCGCCATCGCCTTCTCCTCGATGCTCTCGACGTGCTCCTGCGCCTCGTCGAAGAACGTGGCGATGAAGCGGTTCAGGTCGATCGGCATCGCGATGGCCCGCGCCTAGCGCAGGACCTTCTGCACCACCTCGAGAAGCGTGGCCGGATCGAAGGGCTTCACCAGCCAGCCGGTGGCGCCGGCCGCCCTGCCCTGCGCCTTCATGCTGTCGGAGGACTCGGTGGTGAGCAACAGGATCGGCACGCTCTTGTAGTCGCGCAGCTCGCGCAGCGACCGCACCAGCGTGAGCCCGTCCATGTTCGGCATGTTCTGGTCGGTGATGACGAGGTCGCACGAGGTGGCGGTGGCGCGGTCGAGGCCCTGGGCCCCGTCCTCGGCCTCGATCACGCGGTAGCCCGCGGACTCGAGGACGAACGCGACCATCTCGCGCATGGTGGCGGAGTCGTCAACGGCAAGGATTGTTTTCATGTGGATGCCTGTCTAGAAGAGGTCGACGCTGCCGCGCTTCTTGTCGTTGCGCGGGGCGCGCGTGTCGTCGTCGATCTGCGCGATGCCGGCGACGATGCAGTCGAGCATCGCGCGGGAACGCTCGATCCATTCGCCGGCCTGCGCCGGGTTGCTCACCGGGGGCTGCGCGAGCGAGAGCGCCTCGAGGAGCTTCTCGCGCATCTTGTCCACGCGCAGCTTCTGCGCGTCGATCAGCTGGTTCACGAGATCGTGGGATTGCAGGTGGTGGACGGCGCGGTACAGGTGATCGAGGACCGGGCCGTATTCGGCGTTCTTCTCCTCGACGTTCACGGCGGATTCCACGCGCTGCGCGGCGACGATGCGGTCGGCCGCGCCGCGAAACGCGGTCATCAGCTCTTCGGAGGCCTCGCGCAACATCGCCTGGCTGCGGGCGAGCTCCTCGGCGGTGATCGCCAGCCTCTGGTTCAAGGTCGTGGCCACGGTGACGAGCAAGTCCGCGGCTTGCTCCGCGTCCCTGGCGCCCCGCGCCGCTTTGGTTGGTGCATTCATTCCTGATTCTCCCTATGCCACGCGCCTGAACCGCGGCGTCACGCCGCGGTGATGACTTCGAAAACCGATCCGCCCACCTCGATCACGTCTCCGGCCGAGATCCGGTGGGTCCCGGGACCGAGGTCCTTGCGATTCAACCGCGGCGCCCGGTTGCCGGAAAAGCGCGCGAGGAAAAGCTGCTGCCCCCGCTTCACCACCAGCGCGCTCTCGCCTCCGGCGATGCCGATCATGGTATTGGCTTGATCGAGCGCGATCACCTCGCCGCGCCTCTGGCCATCCATCACGCGCAGCGCGAAAGCCGGAACTGTACCCGCCTCCCCCGTCCTCACCACTTCCTGTGCGGCTCCGAAGCGAATCGGCGGATCGCGTTGCAGCACCATCGTGCGCGACAGGTCATCGCCGCCGCGCTTCGGCGCCGCCTTGGCCGCGGGCTCGGGGACATGGGCGGCGATCATGGTGCGCTCGAAGTCCGTGAGGACCGTGCTCTCGAGGTTGCTCACGCCCTTGGCGAGCAGCGCGTCCTCGAAGAAATGCAGCTTGTGCTTGCCGACCTCGATCAAATCCAGATGATGCACGACCTGGTTGTCCACCACGATGCCGTTCACGCGCGTGCCGTTGGTGCTCGCGAGGTCCTCGACGTAGACCGTGCGCTCCACCATGCGCAGCAGCATGTGCCGTCCCGAGACCGCGGGATGGTCGATCACGATGTCGCACCCCGGATGGCGGCCGACGACGGTCACCGGCTTGGAGAGCTCCACCTCGGTGACGATCGCACTGTCCAGGCTCACGACGACACGCGCTGACATTGTGGTTGGATATCCGGTTGCGTCCATGGAAGATCTTGCGGCCGCATCCTCGCGGCCGCTGCCGGCCCCGCGAAGGTGGGCCTCAGTCGCGTCGATAGCGCGAGGCCGCGGAATTGGCGGGCTTGAGCTGGTTGTCGAGGTCTTTCACGCCTTCGACCGCGGCCGCGATCTCCGCAGCCGCGTTCGCCTCGCCCTGGGTGTCGACCATGCCGGCGAGCGTGAGGCGCCCCGCGTCGGCTTTGATGGCGACGCTGGTGCCGGTGGTGCGGGCGTCGCGGCGCAGCGCGGCGCGAACGCTCCATTCGAGCGCGAGGTTGTCGACCAGGCGAATCGACTCGGCGGTCTCCTGGAAGCGCTTCCTCCTCATCATGCACTCGGCCTCCTCGACGCATTCGTCGACGGAGAGGCGCTCGGTGGACAGCACCAGGTCGTAATTCTCGGGATCTCTCCAGTTCACGCCGAAATGGCGCTTGGTGATGGCGGTATGCGCCTCTTCGGAGAGCTGGATCTCGTTCTCGACGGTCTCGCGCTTGTCGGTGGCGAGCCGCTGCATCATGCGCTCGATGCGCGTCTCCAGAGGGGCGCACACGCGGATGCGGATCACGTGCGGGATGTTCTTCAGCAGGTGCACCGCGCCCCAGCCGCGGATGACCGCGGTCGAGTCGTCGCGCAGGAACCGGAAGGTCTCGTCGGCGGTGAAGATCGACAGGCTCGTCTTGTCGGTGGTGAGCCGCTCCCAGATGCCCGACTTGCCGTCGAGGAAGCGCTCCACGTGGCTCTTGCGAAGCCGCATCTTGTTGGCGATCGGCTCGATGATCTCGTGGTAGACCACGCGGCGGTTGGCGCGCTCGGCCACGCCCGTGGCGACGTCCTTGCCCAGGGAACCCATCTCGCGAGTCATGGCGATCAGCGGCATTGGCGGCTTCCTTCCTAGAATTCTTTCCAGTCGTCGGCGTCGCCCGCGGCGAGCGCGGGGGCCGGGCGCTGGCTCACGGCCTGCGGCTGCGGCGCCGGTTGCGACTGCGCCTGACCACGCTGCGAGCGCGGCAGGGACGTCGCGTGCGGCGCGGCCCCTACGGCCATCGGCGCGCCTTCCTCGAGGCGAAACTGCGCGACCGCCCGCGCGAGCCCCGTGGCCTGGTGCGCCATGCTGGTCGCGGCCGCGGTGGCCTCCTCCACCAGCGAGGCGTTCATCTGCACCACGGTGTCCATCTGCGTGATGGCCCGGTTGATCTGCTCCACGCCCGAGCTCTGCTCGTGGCTCGCGGCGGCGATCTGCGTCATGATCTCGGCGACCTTGCGCACCGAGGCCACCAGCTCGTCCATCGTCTTGCCGGCCTGCTCGACCAGGCGGGCGCCGGCCTCGACGCGGCCGACGGAATTCTCGATGAGGCCGCGGATCTCCTTCGCCGAGGCGGCGGAGCGCTGCGCGAGGCTGCGCACCTCGGAGGCGACCACCGCGAAGCCCCTGCCCTGCTCCCCGGCGCGCGCGGCTTCCACCGCGGCGTTGAGCGCGAGGATGTTGGTCTGGAACGAAATGCCGTCGATGACCCCGATGATGTCGGAGATCTTCTTCGACGACGTGGTGACCTCCTGCATCGTGGTCACGACCTTGCTCACCACCTCGCCGCCCTTTTCCGCGGTCGACGAAGCGGTCCCGGCGAGCTGGCTCGCCTGCTTGGCGTGCTCGGCGTTCTGGCGCACGGTCGTGGTGAATTCCTCGAGCGTCGAGGCGGTTTCCTCAAGCGAGCTCGCGTGCTCCTCGGTGCGGCTGGAAAGCTGCTGGTTGCCGGCGGCCACCTGCCCGGCGCCCACGGCGATCGCTTCGGCGCCGCCGCGAATCTGCGTGACCATGCGCGAGAGACCGTCGTTCATCTCGCGCAGCGAGGAGAGAAGCTCCGCCGCCTCATCGCGTCCCGAGATCTCGATGCGCGAGGTGAGGTCGCCCGCGGCCACGCGCCGCGTGACCTCCAGGGCCTCCCGGAGCGGGCCCGTGATGCTGCGGGTGGTGGCCCACGCGAGCAGCACGGCGAGGATCAGCACGATCGCCTCGACGACGTAGACCGAATTCGCGAGGCGGTCGCCGGTCACCATCGCGCTCTGCGTGGCGTCCAGGTTGGCCTTCTTCTGGATGTCGATGAGGCGGTTCAGCTCCGTGAGCGTCTTCTGGATCGTCGGGTCGATCTCCTTCATCAGGATCTGGGCCGCCTCCTCGTTGCGGAAGCTGGTGGACAGCCCCAGGGCCTGCGCGAATGGCTTGTCGAGTTCCTTGTCGAGCTTGTTGAGGGTCTCCAGGATCTCGCGCTCCCCGGGCAGGCTCACGAGCCGCGACATCTTTTCGCGCGCCTCGTCGTACGCCTTGCCGAGCTGCCGGGCGCGGTCCTCGTCGCCCTGCATCGCCTTGATGTCGGAATGCAGGCCGATGTTGCGCATCACGGCCGATTGCTCGAGTGCCAGCGCCTTCATCTCGGCGGCGAGCGCTTCCTTCGCTCCGGCGGCGGCGAGCACCGCGGCGAGCTCGTCGCGGCTCTTCTTGCCGAGCGCGGTGCCGCCCACCGAGACCACCAGCATGATGGCGAGAATCGCCCCGAAGCCCAGGGCGAGCCGTGTGCCGATTCTCATCTTGCGAAGGATCATTCGAATCCTAGGACTTGTAGATGCCGCAGCCGACGATCATGTCCTCGTAGCGGCGCAGGTACATCGACTTGGGCTCGATCGCGCGCGTCACGGGATTCGGGAACTTGTAGTCCTGCCAGGCCTTGGCGTCCGGCTTGGCCATCATCTCGACGCGCTCCTTCACGAAGTACTTGCCGTCGTTGTCGCGCAGGTCGATCACGTCCTTGCCGATCATCTTCTCGTTGGCGCCGTGCGCGAGCACCTTGCCCTTGATGTCGTAGACGACGACGTAAAGGTCGCGGTCGGTGAAGGCGCCGCTCTTGTTGTTGAAGTCGGCGAACGCCTTCTCCCGGCCGACCTTCTTGATGTGGGCGATGGCCTTGTCCACCATCGCGGTGGCTTCGGCGGCAGTCCCCTTGGACGCGCCCTTCGACTTGTCCTGGGCTTGTGCCGCGACCCCGCCCAGCATCAGCAGGCACGCGGCGAATGCGACTGAAAGAAATCGTTTCATGCTCGGTCTCCTTATCGTTCTTGAACTTGCGCGTGAGTTTGTCGCAAACGCGTCATTTCCACTGTGGCGGGCTTCACAGACTGCCCGCCGCGAGCGTTACCCCTGTAATGGCTTCTAGCGGCGGAATTCAAAGTCGATGTCGACCGTGCGCCCGTCGTTTCCCGACGGGTACTTCCACTGCGAAAGGGCGCGCACCACCGCGCGGTCGAAAACCCGGCGCGGGTTGGCTTCGACGATCTCGACGCGGGTGACTTCCCCGGTTCCGTCGAGCGTCATGCGGGCGCGCACCTTGCCTTCGTTGGTGCCGGCGGCCATGGCCTCGCGCGGGAACTCCGGCTCGACCTTGTTGATGGGTTTCAGATCGGTTGCGGCGGCGGCCGCGAGCGGAAAAGCGGATGCGAAGAGCACGGCCGCGGTGAGGCGGGTGAGCGCCTGGCGCGTGAGTCTGGACGGCATGGTCTTGGACCTCCCTTGGGTTGACCTTTGTGTGCCGGCGCATTCTATGTGAAGGTAAGATTTTCCTATAGTTTCAGGGCGTTACAATCGTAATCCGGCTACGGGCTTGCGCGCCGCGCCGGCACTGCAGCGGGGTCCGGCGTGGGTCAGATCGAGAAGGAATTTCTGCATGTCCCAGGCACCCGTCGGGCAGCGTTCGGCGCACAGGCCGCAGTGCAGGCAGACGTCCTCGTCCTTCACCATCACGCGCTCGGTCTTCAACGCGGGCGAGACATAGAGCGCCTGGTCGAGGTGGGTCGCGGGAGCGTTCAGCCGCGCCCTCAGCTCGCCTTCCTCGCCGTTGGCCGTGAAGGTGATGCAGTCGACCGGGCAGATGTCCACGCAGGCGTCGCATTCGATACACAGCTTCGGCGCGAATACGGTCTGCACGTCGCAGTTGAGGCAGCGCTGCGCCTCCTTCCACGCGAGCTCCGGGTCGAAACCGAGCTCCACCTCTTCCTTGATGTTCTTCAGCGCGATGGTCAGGTCCTTCAGCGGGACCTTGAAGCGCGCCTCGGGAGCCACCTGGTTGTCGTAGCTCCATTCGTGGATGCCCATCTTCTGCGACAGAATGTTCACGGTGGGCGGCAGGCGCTCCATCACGTCCTCGCCGTGGCACAAGCGGTCGATCGAGATCGCGGCGTCGTGGCCGTGCGCGACCGCCCAGATGATGTTCTTCGGTCCCAGCGCCGAATCGCCGCCGAAGAAGACTTCCTTGCGCGTCGATTGCAGCGTCGTGGGATTCAGGACCGGCATGCCCGACGGGTCGAACTCGATGCCGACGTCGCGCTCGATCCATGGGAAGGCGTTTTCCTGTCCCACGGCGACGAGCACGTCGTCGCATTCGTGCACGACGTCGGGCTCTGCGGTGGGCACGAGGCTGCGCCGGCCCTTATCGTCGTAAACGGCCTTCACTTTCTCGAAGAGCACGCCGGTGAGGCGCCCCTGGTCGTGCAGGAAGGCCTTGGGCACGAGGTAGTTCAGGATCGGGATGCCCTCGTGCATCGCGTCTTCCTTCTCCCACGGGCTCGCCTTCATCTCCTCGAACCCAGAGCGCACGATGACCTTCACGTCCTCTCCGCCGAGGCGGCGCGACGAGCGGCAGCAATCCATCGCCGTGTTGCCTCCGCCCAGCACGATGACGCGCCGTCCGATCTTGGTGATGTGCCCGAAAGCGACTGAAGAGAGCCAGTCGATGCCGATCTGGATGTGGGCCGCGGCCTCCTTGCGCCCCGGGATGTGCAGGTCGCGCCCGCGCGGAGCGCCGGAGCCGACGAACACCGCGTCGAAGCCTTCGCCGAGCAGCGCCTTCAGCGAATCGATGCGATGCCCGGCGCGGAAATCGACGCCGAGGTCGAGGATGTAGCCCACCTCCTCGTCGATCACCGATTCGGGAAGGCGAAACTTGGGAATCTGCGAGCGGATCATGCCGCCGGCGAGGCGATCGGAATCGAACACGGTCACGTGGTAACCGAGGGGCGCGAGATCGCGCGCCACCGTGAGCGACGCCGGTCCCGCGCCCACGCAAGCGATTCTCTTGCCGTTGCCCTTGGCGGCTTTCGGTGGGAGGCGGTCGCGAATGTCTTCCTTGAAGTCGGCCGCGACGCGCTTGAGCCGGCAGATGGCGACCGGCTCGGGCTTCTCGCCTTGATTCTCCTCGACGCGGCCGCGGCGGCACGCGGGCTCGCAGGGACGATCGCACGTGCGCCCGAGGATCCCCGGGAACACGTTGGACTTCCAGTTGACCATGTACGCATCGCCGTACCGGCCCTGGGCGATGAGCCGGATGTATTCCGGGACGGGCGTATGCGCCGGACATGCCCATTGGCAGTCGACGACTTTGTGGAAATAGTCGGGATTTCCGATATCCGTCGGCTTCAAGCCAGCTCTCCTCTCGTGTCCGCTCTTCGCTGAGCGCGTCCCTCTGCGGGGATGTGTCTTCCAGTCTACCCAATAAACCGTTGATAGACCACGTCTCTTTTCCGAAATACGCGCCTTTCAGCGCCTTCCCGAGCCGAGCGCGTTTTCGGCCGCCACGGCGGCGAAGTACTCCCACGCGCGCCGGCCCACGGAACCGGTGACCTGATCGCGCAGCGACTCGGCCTCCTCGCGCGTGAAGGCTCGCAGCCGCGTGGCATCGCCGCCGGCCGCGGCGAGCATGCGCAACTGCAGCGCCGCGCTTTCCTCGAGGTAGCACGCCGCGACAGTGGCCGCGCGCACGTCGGGAAAAGCCGTGGTGATGCCGTGCCCGCGCATCATCGCGGCGTTGCCCGCGCCCACCGATTGCGCGAGAAGATCGCCCAGCTCGCGCGAGCGGATCAATCCGATGCGCGAATACTCGGGAACGCCGGCGGCGAAGATCCCGCCCTGGTTGTGCACCACGCGATGCGGCTCGCCGATCTGCGTGAGGCACACGCACGCCGCGGGGTGCGCATGGACGATGCCGCCCACGTCGGGACGCGCCGCGTAGAGGCGCGCGTGGATCCAGAATTCGCTGTTGGGCTCGCCATCGCCCGAGACGATGCGCCCTTCGGTGTCGATCACCAGCAGCTCGAGCGCTTCCGCGAGCCCCGGGCTGCGGCGCGGCGGAATCAGGAAGGTGTTGGTCCCGGGGATGCGCGCGCTCGCGTGCCCGAACGCCTGCGACAATCCCATGCGCTCGATGACGCGGTTGGCGAGCGCCACGTCCTCGCGCAGGCTGTCTTCCATCAGATCGCTCCTTTTTCACGCAGTGCGGCGATCGCGCCGGCTTGCATTCCGAGGACCGAGCGCAGCACCTCGTCGGTGTGCTCGCCGAGCAAAGGCGGCGGCACGTCGTGCGCGATCGGTGTCGCGGAAAATTTGATCGGATTGGCGACCATGTCGACGCTTCCCGCCGCCGGGTGCAGGGCGCTCACGCGCATGCGGCGATGCACGACCTGCGGATCGGCGAAGACCTGCGCCAGGTCGTTGATCGGCCCGCACGGCACGCCCGAGGGCTCCAGGGCGGCAAGCCATTCGCGCGCGGTCTTCGCGAGCATGCGCTCGGCGATCATCCCTACCACGAGATCGCGGTTGCGAACACGTTCGGGATTGGTGGCGAAGCGCGGGTCCTTGGACCACCGCGGGGCGCCGATCACTTCGCAGAACTTCGCGAACTGGGTGTCGTTGCCCACCGCCACGATGAGGAACGCGTCGGCGGCGCGGAACACGTGGTACGGCACGATCGCCTGGTGCGCGTTGCCCATGCGCTGCGGCGTTTCGTCCGAGGCGAAGTAGGCGGAGCTCAGGTTGGCGAGCATGGCGACTTGAACGTCGAGAAGCGCCATGTCGATGTACTGGCCGGCTCCGCTGCGCTCGCGGTGCAGCAGCGCGGCGAGGATGGCGCTCGTCGCATACATCCCGGTGAAGAGATCCGCTACCGCCACGCCTACCTTCTGCGGTCCGCCGCCGGGGAGATCGTCGCGCTCCCCGGTCACGCTCATCAGCCCGCCCAGGCCCTGCACCATGAAGTCGTACCCGGGACGATCGCGATACGGGCCGCCCTGACCGAATCCGGTGATCGAGCAATAGACGAGGCGCGGGTTGTCGTTCGCGAGCGACGCGTAGTCGAGTGCGTAGCGCGCGAGGTCGCCGACCTTGAAGTTCTCGACCAGGACGTCGCTCTTCGCGGCGAGGGCGCGGGCGACCTCCTGCCCCTCGGGCCGCGCGATGTCGAGGGTGAGCGATTTCTTGCCGCGGTTGCACGCGAGGTAATAGGCGGCATCGTGCGTATCGCGGCCCTGCGTGTCCTTCAGGAAGGGCGGACCCCAGCTGCGCGTGTCGTCGCCCTTGCCCGGCCGCTCGACCTTGATCACCTCCGCGCCGAAATCGGCGAGATTCTGCGTCGCCCAGGGGCCGGCGAGGACGCGGGTCAGGTCGAGCACGCGCACGCCGTCGAGGATTCGGTTCATGTTTCGAGGGTTTTTCGGCACCTTGTGTCCACGCGGATGCGATACAACTCGTTACATCTGCTTGCGAAGTATAGTGGGCTGGTGTGGGGAGAATGGTCCATGCATCCAATCCGCAGGGCGATCGTGGTGGCGACAGCGCTCGGCTGGTGCGCCGCGGCGATGGCCGTGGAGCCCACCGGCAACGCGGTCGAGTGGTTTCATCCGGCACTCGGGCACTACTTCTTCACCTCGGGCCCCGAGGAAATCGCCGGCATCGACGCGGGCGGCGCCGGCGGCGGCTGGGTACGCACGGGCGGGCAGTTCGGCACCTTTCTCGGCCCCAACGACGCCCCGGGAATCGTGCCCGTGTGCCGCTTCTACGGCACGCCGGGAATCGGGCCCAACTCCCACTTCTACACCGCGAACGTCGATGAATGCGAGGGCGTGAAGAAGGACCGTGGCTGGTTCTACGAGGGCATCGCGTTCTACATCTACAACCCCGTGGCCGGGCAATGCCCCGCCGGCACCACGCCGATCTATCGCAGCTACAACAACGGATTCGTCCGCAACGATTCGAACCATCGCTTCAGCGTCGACTACACGGTCTTCTCGAACTCGTCGTCGTTCGGCTACATCCCCGAAGGCCTCGCGATGTGCTCGCCGCTGTCGGCGGCACAGGTCCGCGCCGACGCCACGCGGCTGCTGCGCCAGGCGAGCTTCGGCCCCACCGAGGCGGAGGCCGATCGCGTCGCAACGATGGGCGTGGACGCGTGGCTAAACGAACAGCTGGCACTCCCCGTCTCGGGGTATCCCGTGTACGCCTGGATGCCCGCAAACCGCCCCGACACCTGCGTGGACGACCGCACGCAGCCGTTACGCCCCGACAGTTTCTGCGCGCGCGACAACTACACGCTCTTCCCGCTGCAGGTGCAGTTCTTCCGCGATGCCCTGAGCCAGCCCGACCAGCTGCGCCAGCGCGTGGCCTTCGCGCTCTCGCAGATCATGGTGACCTCGGGCGTGGACAACTCGCGCAACTACGCGATGCGCCATTACCAGCAGATCTTCCGCGACCGCGCCTTCGGCAACTTCTACGACCTGCTGCTCGCGGTCACGCTCTCGCCGGTGATGGGTGACTACCTCGACATGGTCAACAACAACAAGAGCAACCCGGCCGCCGGCACCGATCCCAACGAGAACTACGCGCGCGAGATCCTGCAGCTCTTCTCGGTGGGCACCTACCTGCTCAATGCCGACGGCACGCGAGCGCTCGACGCCGCGGGCAAGCCGCGCTTCACCTACGAGCTCGCGGAGATCAAGGGCTTTTCGCGCGTGTTCACCGGATGGACGTTTCCCACCGTCGCCGGAAGCGGCCCGCGCAACAACAACCCGCGCAACTACCTGGGCAACATGCTCGCGGTGGACGCGAACCACGAGTTCGGCACCAAGGTGCTGCTTTCCGGGGTGATCGCGCCCGCGAACCTCACCATGCAGCAGGACCTCGAGGCCGCGCACCAGAACATCTTCAACCACCCGAACGTGGGTCCCTTCATCGGCAAGCAGCTGATCCAGAAGCTCGTGACGAGCGAGCCCACGCCGGGATACGTCGCGCGCGTGACCGCGGCGTTCAACAACAACGGCGCGGGGCAGCGCGGCGACCTGAGGGCGGTGGTGCGCGCGATCCTGACCGACCCCGAGGCGCGCGGCGCGCGCAAGATCGATCCCGCCTACGGCAAGCTCGTCGAGCCGGTGCTCTACATGACCTCGATGGCCCGCGCCGGCGGAAGCGCCAGCGACGGCGTCTACTTCCGCGCGCAGTCCGCGGCGCTGGGCCAGTTCGTCTTCTACGCGCCGTCGGTCTTCAACTACTACCCGTTCGACTACGTGGTGCCCGGAACGCAGCTCCTCGGTCCCGAGTTCGGCATCCAGACCTCGACCACCGCGGTGGCCCGCGCCAACCTCGCCAACGGCCTGCTGTTCTCGAATGCGATCGCGCCCGACGCCACGGTGTACGGCGCCACCGGAACGACGTTGAGCCTCGCGAGCTACCAGGCGGTGGCATTCGATTCCGCCGCGCTCGCCGACCGCCTCGACCGCAATCTCCTCGGCGGCCTCTGGCTGGTGGTCACCTCGCCGCAATACCAGGTGCAACGATGAAGACACGCCGCGATTTCCTCCTGCACTCGGGCGCGCTCACCGCCGGCGCCCTCGCCTCGCGGCTGGCACCGCTGGGCGCCCTCGGGCTGAGTGCGGCGGCCAACGCGCAGGCCGCGAACGACTACAAGGCGCTCGTCTGCATCTTTCTCTACGGCGGCGTGGACGGCAACAACCTCGTCGTCCCCATGGACAGCGCCGGCTACGCGCAATACGCCGCGGTGCGTACGGTCGCCTCCGGCGTGAACCTCACGCAGGCCGAGCTGCTCGGGATCCAGCCCGCGAACGCCGCAACTCCCTACGGCCTGCACCCGGAGCTCTCCGACATCCATCCGCTCTTCGCGCAGGGCAAGCTCGCGATCCTCGCCAACGTGGGCCCGTTGAACGAGCCGACCACGAAGGCGAACTACTTCACCAAGCGCCCGGACAACCTCTTCTCGCACTCCGACCAGCAGAACCAGTGGCAGTCGTCGGTTTCCTCGGGCCCGAGCCGCACCGGCTGGGGCGGGCGCCTGGGCGACCAGATGGTCGCGCAAAACCCCGCGTTTCCCGTGGTCACTTCGATCGCGGGCTCGAGCCTCTTCATCGCCGGCAGCACGGCGAGCCCGCTCGCGCTTCCGCAAACCGGCGGGCTCGCGCTGCAAGGCTTCAACAATACGGCGCTGTCCAACGCGCGGCTCGCCTCGATGCAGGCGATCCTCGCCGCCGATCGCGACAACACCTACGTGAAAGCCGCGGGCGACATCACTTCGCAGGCGCTGTCGCTCTCGAGCGTGGTCAATCCGATCCTCACCTCGACCGCCTCCACGATCCAGGGTCACTTCACGGGCCAGACGAACGCGATCGCGCAGCAGCTCCTGCAAGTGGCCAAGCTCATCGAGGCGCGCGCGCAAACCGGCGCGCGACGGCAGGTCTTCTTCGTGTCCCTCGGCGGGTTCGACACCCACTCGAACGAGCTCACCGTGCTCACGAACCTGCTGGGCCAGCTCGCGCCGGCCCTGCGCGCTTTCTACGACGCGACGGTGCAGCTGGGCGTGGCGAGCCAGGTGACCACCTTCACCCTCTCGGATTTCGGCCGCACGTTCCAGCCGGCCTCGGGGGCGGGCACCGATCACGCCTGGGGCAACCACCATTTCATCCTCGGGGGCGCGGTTCGCGGCGGCCAGATGTTCGGCCGCTACCCGACCCTCGCGCGCACCGGCCCCGACGACGCCGATACGGCGGGACGCTGGATCCCGACCACCTCCGTGGAGCAATACGGCGCCACCCTC
>Ga0209131_1001601_pt1 | contig 15678 bp, 23 predicted proteins | sample GraSoi_2013_40cm_FD_185826 | JGI IMG/M metagenome (GOLD analysis project Ga0209131, IMG submission 185826) | Grasslands soil microbial communities from the Angelo Coastal Reserve, California, USA - Sample 9_17_2013_40cm (SPAdes) (version 2) | ecosystem: Environmental > Terrestrial > Soil >...
TGCAGTGGCTGTTCTTCGAGCAATACAGCCACGAGCCCTATGTGGCCACGCCACGCTTCATTGTGCGCCACCTGGCCGCAGACCATCCGTTGCACGCCGAGCTGCCCAAGCGGCTGGAACGCGGGCGTGCCGCACTCGCGGTGATGGAAGGGCATCTCGCCACGCACGGCTACTTCGTGGGCGAGCGCTACAGCATTGCGGACATCGCGCTCTACGCCTACACCCACGTGGCGGAGGACGGGGGACTCGAGCTGGCGCCCTATCCGGGAATTCGCGCCTGGCTGGCTCGCGTGGCGGCGCAGCCGCTTTACGTGGGTCTGCTCGATCGGCCGTCCAGCGCCTGAGGCCTGGGTTACGGATCGTTAACATCCCGTGCGCTGCTTTAACCCGCTGAAAGTGCTAGGATTCCGCCCGTGAGCCGTCGCCCGCTGATGCGTCTTACCAGGAGACCGGTCCTGTGCACGCTCCAGGCGCTGATCCTTGTGATCGCGCAGCTGGGGGCGCAGGCGCACGCCTATTCGCACCTGACCGCATCCCGTGACGCCAACGGGGAGCCGCAACGCATCCATGCGCTGGCCTGCAGCGAGTGCGTGGCCTTTGCGCCGCTCCTCGCCACGGCCGGTGGTTCGTCCGTGCCCCTGCTGCACCTGCCTGCACGCACATCGACCCTCATGGCGATCGATGCGCAGCCGCAACCGCTCCCCGCCACCCATACCGCCTACCGCTCTCGCGCCCCGCCCGCTCGCCCGTAGCTTTCGGCACGGGTCCGGCCGCTGCGGCTGTCGGGCAACTCTCATGAGTTTGGCGAGGTGGTCCCATGATCAGATACAAAGCTATAGGCGTATATCGCCTGCTGGCGTTGACCGTGCTGGCGCTGGCGGTGACGCCGGCGCGCGCATCGGAGCTCAGCGAGCTGCGGGCGGAGCTCGACGCCGTGAAATCCAGTTATCAAATGCAGCTCAGCGCTCTGGAGGCGCGGGTGGCGCAGCTCGAGGCGCAGCTCGCTGCGGCACCGAGCGCCGCACCGAGCGCCGCGCCTGAGGTTCCAGCGCCTGTCGCCGCGATGGCACCCAGCCCTCCGTCCGGCGGGGGCGGGCAGAATGCGTTCAATCCTGCGGTTTCCGTCATACTCGGCGGCCGCTACGCGCAGCTGTCCGAGGATCCGGCGGCCTATCGCATTGCCGGATTCATTCCCGCAGGCGAAGGAGTGGGCCCGGGGCCGCGTGGCTTCACGCTGGGTGAATCCGAGCTGACGCTCGCCGCCAACGTGGATCCGTATTTCTTCGCCAATCTCACGACCGCCATCACCGGCGACAATTCGATCAGCGTCGAAGAGGCCTACGTCAAGACCATCGCCCTGCCTTCCGGCCTTTCGCTCAAGGCGGGGCGCTTTTTCTCCGGCCTGGGCTACGTGAACGAGATTCACAGTCACGCGTGGGATTTCGTGGATCAGCCGCTCGTTTACCAGGCGATGTTCGGGGGCCAGCTGGCGCAGGACGGCGCGCAGCTCAAATGGGTGGCGCCCACAGATGTGTTCATCGAGCTCGGCGCGGAGACGGGAAACGGCGAGCAGTTTCCACGCACGCGCCTGCGGGGCAACGGCCTCAACGGCGGCGCCCTGCTTGCGCACCTGGGCGACGATATCGGCGATTCCACCAGCTGGCGTGCCGGAGTGTCGTGGCTCAGCGCGCGCGCCGAAGGCCGCCGTTTCAGCGACGTGACGGCGGGCGGGGATGCGATCGAGGACGCCTTCACCGGTGATTCGCGCACCTGGGTAGTCGACGGAATCCTGAAGTGGTCTCCGCACGGCAACGCCACCGTGCACTCGCTGAAGCTGCAGGCCGAATATCTGCAGCGCACCGAGGATGGTCAGCTCGCCGCAACGATCAATCAACTGACCCTGGCGGCGCCGTACCGCAGCCGGCAATCAGGCTGGTACCTGCAGGGCGTGTACCAGTTCCTGCCGCGCTGGCGTGTCGGCGCCCGTTACGACGCGCTCGATTCGGGCACTCCTCAAATTGGTCTGGTCGACAGCGGCCTGTTGCCCTCCAGCATCTTCCCGACGCTGACGCCGGCCAGCCCGAGCCGCGTCAGCCTCATGTTCGACTGGAATCCCAGCGAGTTCACGCGGCTGCGTGCGCAGTACGCCTGGGACGATGCGCGCCTCGACAATCGCGATCGGCAGCTGCTGCTGCAATACCTCTACAGCATCGGCGCGCACGGCGCCCACAAGTTCTAGGAGCCATGACATGAACAGTCTGCTGAAATGTTTCGCGGCAATCCTGCTCGCCGCAATGACCCTGCCCGCGCAGGCCGCCATCAGGGTGCTGGCGACGACTCCGGAGTGGGCGGAACTGACGCGCGATCTGGGTGGCGACAAGGTGGACGTCTATGCTGCCACCAGTGCCTTTCAGGACGTGCATCGCGTCGATGCCAAGCCCAGCCTGGTATCGCGCGCGCGCAACGCCGACCTGGTGGTCGCCGCCGGCGCCGAGCTCGAAATCGGCTGGCTGCCGATCCTGCTGCGCGAATCGGGCAATGCGCGCATCCAGCCCGGGAATCCGGGCTACTTTGAAGCCGATGCCAACCTGCGGCTGCTCGAGGTGCCCGGCGCCGTCGATCGATCGATGGGCGACGTGCACCCGCTGGGTAATCCGCACGCGCATCTCGACCCGCACAATGTCGCGATCGTCGCGGCGGCGCTGACGACTCGCCTGAGCACGATCGATGCCGGCAACGCCGCCTATTACCAGGGCCGCGGGAGCGATTTTCAGTCGCGCTGGCTGGCCGCTATCGCTCGCTGGGAGCAGCAGGCCGCGCCGCTGAAGGGTGTGCCGGTCGTCGTGATCCATCGCGACCAGGTGTATTTGTGCCGCTGGCTGGGGTTGCAGGAGGTGGCCGCCATCGAGCCCAAACCGGGCGTGCCGCCCAGCAGCAGCTACCTGGCGGAACTGGTGACCAAGCTCACGGCCGCGCCCCCAAAGATGATCCTGCGCAATGCCTACAATGACTCCAAGGCTGCGGACTGGCTGTCCGAACGCATTCACGCGCCGGTGGTGATGCTGCCCTATTCAGTCGGCGGTACGCCCGCGGCGCATGATCTGTTCACGCTGTTCGACGACACCGTCGCGCGCCTGATGGGAGCCGCCAAATGAGCGCGCTCTCTGAGAACTTCAGCATCCTGTGGCCGGCCCTGCTGGCCGGGCTCATCGTACTGGCTTCGCACGTGCCGCTCGGACAACAGGTGCTCGCGCGCGGCATCGTGTTCATCGACCTGGCCATCGCGCAGGTGGCCGGCGTCGGCGTGATCGCCGCGCATTTCTTCGGACTCGAACTGCAGGGCTGGGTGACGCAGCTCGCCGCGGTGAGCGCGGCACTGCTGGGGGCGCTGCTGCTGACCTGGACGGAGCGCCGTCGTCCGGAAGTGCAGGAAGCGCTGATTGGCGTGCTGTTCGTGCTCGCCTCCACGGCGCAAATCCTGCTGCTGGCGAACGATCCGCACGGTGGTGAGGATCTGAAGGATCTGCTGGCCGGTCAGATACTCTGGGTCTCAGTGCCGCAGCTGCTGCGCGCCGCAGTGCTGACGGCGTTCGTGCTGCTGGCCTGGTTCAAGTGGCGCGAGCGCCTGGGCCGCGCCGGTTTCTACCTGGTGTTTGCCGTGACAGTGACGGTGTCCGTGCAGTTGGTCGGCGTGTACCTGGTGTTCACCAGCCTGATTATTCCCGCGGTCGCCACCTATCGCTATCCGCAGGGGCGGCAGCTGCTGATCGGCTATGCGCTGACGGGCGCCAGCTATCTGGTCGGCCTGGTCGTCTCGGCGCTCACCGACCTGCCTTCCAGCCCGGTGATCGTGTGGGCGATGGCGGCGATCGGACTGCTGGTCATGCTGGTGCAGCGACCAGCGGTCCAAGGGCAGCCTGCCCGATAGCGTCGATGATCAGCGCCACGGAACCTTGGCCGCGTTGGCTGCTTCCCAGTTCTGGCCGTCAAAGCAGGGGAGTGCGAGACGCCCGACATCCACGCCCGCCAGGCAGCGCACGTTGACGTCGATGCTGTCGGGATCGGAGCGCGGGATGTAGAACGGGGGAACGCCGCAGATTCTGCAGAAATGGTGTTTCGCGGTCTTCGTTCCGAACTGGTAGGTCGCGAGCGCCTCGAGGCCCGCGAGCAGCTCGAAGTCCGCCGGCGGCACGATGAAGTGCACAAAGCCTTTCTTGGTGCAGATCGAGCAGTTGCACAGCGCGGCGGTGGCGAGGTCTCCATGGACGACGAAGCGTACCTGGCCGCAATGGCAGCTGCCTTCATATCGCTGTTTCGCCATGATGAATCCCCGCCGCAAATCGGCGCGGTCGAGTGGCGCTAGCGCGCGTAGCGCTCAACTCCACCAAAGTGCAGCGACATATAGGGCTGATCGCCCACAACCCAGCTGTCATGCGGCACGGGTGGAATATAGAAGAGATCTCCGGCACGCAGCTCAATGATCGTACCGTCGTCAAACGCCGCAGTCGCCACCCCTGCGAGGACCAGACCCACGTGCTTCACAGAGCATCGGGTCGCGCCTACGAGTGGTCCCACGTGCTTTGACCACTTCCACCCGGGCAGATAAGTTGCCCGGCCAATGCTCATTCCCCCGAGATTGACGACTTCGTACTTGCCGAGATCAAGCTCGCGCGTTTCGTCGGGCGTTTCGAAACGCTTCAGGATCACGCCCACATCAATCATGGCTCTCGCTTCCGTAAGGGACGAGCGAGTGTGTCACGTCGCAGGCTTTCCGCAAAGACCCGAAGTCGCAGAATCAGATGAGCCGCTGCGCCGCGGATGAATTCGCCACGCTGAACGAGACCGCGGCGACAACGAATGTTGTCAGGCCTCAGTCCGCCCTCAGCTGGGCTCGAGCTTGGCGGAAAGGGCGATTTCTGCCTTGAATAATCGCGATACCGGGCAGTTGGCCTTGGCGTCGGCAGCGATGTTCTGGAATTGAGTGACAGTTATTCCGGGTACCCAGGCTTCCGTATTCAGCTGGACATGGTTGATGGTCCACTGCCCGTTGACCTGTTCCAGCGACACGACGGCCTGGGTGGCCAGGCGCTTGGGCACAAAACCCGCACCGCCAAGTGCGGCCGATAACGCCATCGTAAAGCAGCCGGCGTGCGCCGCCGCCAGCAGTTCTTCCGGATTCGTTCCGGGAGTCTGTTCAAATCGCGTCGCGAATGAATACGGCGTGTCCTTGAGCACGCCGCTGTGAGTCGCGAGCGCCCCATGGCCCTGCTTGAGATCACCTTGCCAGACTGCTGAGGCCGAACGCTTCATGGCACCACTCCTGATATTGTTCCGAGAGCCTAGAGTACCTGTCCTGCCCGCCCAAGAGGAGCACCCTGCGTGAATCTCTGGCTCCGCCTGCTGTGGCTCCTGCTCGCCGCCCCGCGGCGCTCATCCGTGCCGCCCTTCGGGCCCTGCCACACCCCGTTTCGCGTTTTGCCTACTGACCTGGACGTGCTCCGGCACGTCAACAACGGTGTGTACCTTTCCATGATGGATCTGGCGCGTGTTGATCTCATGATCCGCGCCGGCCTGGCGCGCGAGCTCCGGCAGCAGGGCTGGTATCCGGTCGTCGTCGCACAAACTATTCGGTTCCGGCGCTCCCTCACGCTGTTCCAGGCCTTCACGATCGAAACGCGCGTCCTGGGTTGGGATGAGAAGGCCTTTGTGCTCGAGCAGCGCTTCGAACGCGGTACCGAGCTCGTGGCCAACGCCGTGGTCCGGGCCCGCTTTCTGTCGCGCACCGGGGATCGGATTTCGCCGCGCGAGGTCCTGGCCCTCGCCGGCGAATCTGGCGCCTCCCCGGTCCTCCCAGCGGAGGTCGCGCGCTGGAATGCCGACCAGACGCTCTAGCGCTTAGGGGGCCTGCGCCAGGCCAGCAGCAAGGAGATGATCGGAAGTGCCGGCAGCAGGATGGTTGAAAGGATGGTAGGCCCTGCGAGGACTGCCGCTGCAACGATCGCAGCCGCCCACAGGACGGCGCTTGCAATCAGATAAGTACGATCCATCGTGATCTCCTACGCTAGCGCGACGCGGTTCAGCCAGTTGCAGAGCACAGCATGGGCTGGGCTGGCGGGGTCGAGAAACTCCATGTGGCCTGCGCCGGGCAACTCCACCAGTTCGGCCCGATCGCCCGCCGCCCGCGCCGCCTCGGTGTAGGTGCGTGAGATCTCGAGGGGCACGACATCGTCCAAAGTGCCGTGAATGAGCAGCTGCGGTACGTTCATAGGCAGCAGCGCACGTGGTGAAGCTCTTCGGTAGCGCTCCGCCCGCTCCGTCGGTGTGCCGCCCATAAGTTCACGGACCGCGCTGCCCCCGGTTCCAAGCTCGAAGGCGCGCTGCAGATCAGCGACGGGCGCCTGCCCCACGACGGCGCTGATCCGACACTCCCGTGTACTCTTGCCCGCATCCCTACCGCGCTCGCGCGCGGCGGCCCACAAGGCCAGATGTCCCCCCGCGGAATGGCCGCTCACAACGACGCGATGCAGGTCGATATCGATGCCGTCGGCGGCAAAGCCCGTGAGCCGATCGATACCCGCGAGCACATCGTCGAAGGTGCCCGGCCATCCGGCATTTGGCACACCGAGACGCCGGTACTCCAGATTCCAGACGGCGAAACCGCGGCGGGCAAGGTCCGCGGCGATGGCGTCCATCTGATCGCGGCCGTACGACGCGCGCCAGAACCCGCCGTGCAGCAGGCAGATGACCGGAGGGTGGGGCGTGGACGGGAGATACAGGTCTCCCGCCTGGTCCGGGAGCGAACCATACTTTATGGTTTTCGGGACCTGGCCGTTGTCCATGTATACGCGCTCCGGGCGCAACCGCTGCAGGGCCGCTGCACCGGCTCGTTCAGAATTTTCCCGCCTGCAGGTTGCGCCGGAGCTCATGACCTTCCTTGCCGGAGCCGACAATCTCGGTCACGACCCCAATGGCTCGACGTGTGTCGTAATAGCCTACCCGCAGGATCGGCAAGCGGAAGCTCTGGATCTGACGATATCCCGAGGACTCCAGATGGGCGGCAGCGGCGTCGTAGTCCGCATCATCCAGCCAGTACGCCACGTGCTGAACGGCGTCGCCGTGCCGATCCAGAGATTCCTGGAACATGCTGGCTCCAGACACCGGCTGGATGAGTTCGATTTGCGTATTGCCCGCGTAGGCGATGTGCAGGTGGTAGACCCAGTTCCCGGGCTTCCCCATGTAGGTGCCCTCGGTGTCCGTAGCGGCCAGGTTGTCCATGTGCATGAAGCGGCTGATTCCCATGGTTTCAATGAAAAAGTCTTCCGTGGCTGCGATGTCGCGGACGACCCAGGCTACCTGGCAGAACGCGGGAGCGATGATTGGCTTTGTCATGTCTGATCCTCGGTAATTCTTGTGTCGTGAGGTTCAGTGTCTAGGATGCGAGGCGCCCGGCGCAAATCTCGACGCGGTTTCCGTCGGGATCGAGAGCAACCGCTTCGTAGCAGCCATCACCGGTGTGCCGCGGCCCATCGAGAATCCGCGTGCCTTCACTTCGGAGCCGGCTCGTCAGCTCGTCGACGAGCTCGCTGGAACCCACCGAGATGGCAAGGTGCGTCAGTCCGAACGGTTGTGTGCCCGGCGCCGGCATCGAGAGCGGCACCGACGTCGTCGTCATGACTTCAATGCGGGCGCCGCCTGAAAAACTCAGGAAGCACGAGGCAAAGCCCTTCGCCGGATTGACATAGTTGGGCCCGGCGGTGGCGCCAAAGTAGGTCGTGTAAAAGCGCTTGAGCCGATCCAGATCGTGTGTCCAGAGCGCGATGTGGTCGATGCGGGCCGGCATCTAGGGGCCTGGTCCCGGGTGGAATGTCCTGCTTACAAAGGCAATGGACTCCGGACTGTCCCACTCCCTGGCGCCGTAAATCTTGTCCAGTACACGCCCGTGAGAATCGACCAGTACCGTCAGGGGGAGTCTCGAGGCACCGAGCATGTGTTCCATCTGCAGGTGCTGGTCGATGAACTGGTTGAGCGTCGCATTGGACTGTTTTACCCAGGCCCTGGCGTCGTCAATGGAATCGTCGGTGGAGATCCCGATGATCGTGACGGCTTTACCCTGGTCCCGCCACGCAAGGCGTTCCAGTGAGGCCATCTCCGCCCGGCACGGCCCACACCAGCTCGCCCAGACATTGATGATCAATGGCCGGCCGCGGAATTCCGCCAATTCCCGCGACGGGCCATTCAGGCCCTGCAGTGTCGCCGGATGCAGCTCCTGGCCGACCTGGACCTCCTCTGGATTCGTGGCGCCCGCCGCCAGGGTTGCCCCAATGGCACACAGGACCGCGGTCAATCGGAGGATGCTCGTCATGGTCTACCTAATTTACCTCACTAGACATCTATTGGGTCCTCGGGCATGTTCGACACAAGAGGGGAGGGAGCGATGAAGAACACCATCGCCGATCGCGCGGCTCCTGCGGTTTACCTCAGGCGTGATCAGAAGGAGCGTCTGCGCGCCGTGGCCGAAAAGGTGTTCCCGACGGGTACGCGCCTGATCGCGCTGCCAGGGGAGGGCGAGTTTGTACTGCTCGCCTCCTGGAAGTTGGGCACGGATCCGTTGCGCCCGAATAAACGCAGCAAGACGGTGCGGGTGGGCGTCAGTCCGGAAGCGCTGGACGACTACGGCCGCAGCGCGATGGACGAGCGCGAGTACGCCGACCGGAAATTCGAATCGTTCCTGCGCAAACACCTTGCCAGGCTCGATCCTTCGCACGACGCACCGCTTGGCACTGAGCCCCCGATGGAGAAGTGGCACTTCGGCACGATTGAGCTCAACGGCTGAGGCGGCCGCGGAAACGCAGTTTGGAATGACTCAGGGTTCCGGCGTGCCGGTGTCCTTGACCCCACGGCCCAGCTCTGCTCTCGCGGCGCTGGCAAGTGCCTGATACTTCAAGCGGAAAGCCTCGAGTGTTTCCTCCTCGAGTTCCTCAAGATCAAGCAGGACATTGTGCGCACCCGCCGTTGCGCGGATGAGTTCGTCTAGTTTCACCTGGATCGCCTCTGTGTCGCGGTTCTGGGTGTTTTGAATCAGAAACACCATCAGAAAGGTGATGATAGTGGTACCGGTATTGATGACCAGTTGCCAGGTGTCACTGAAGCGGAATATCGGTCCCGTGACGATCCATACCGCGATGATGCCGACGGCAAAGACAAAAATCCTCGGTCGGCCGCAGAAATGCGCGGCCTCTCTGGCAAGTTGCGAATACCAGGCACTGTTACGCATAGCGAACCTCACAATGGTTTCCGGACATGAATGCGCGCTTCATCGCCGCGCCGGTGGGGTCAGTGGGTGCGTCGAAAGCGGCCGCGAAACTTCCTGACGGCAACGAATAACACGATGAAGAAGGCCACCAGGCCGCCCATGAACCAGGAATTGTCGAGCCGGGGCGGTTGAACGCCGTTCGCCCGCACCACCAGGGCGTGTGCGTAGCACAAGAAGGTGACCAGCAGGACGCCAAACCACAGGATGCCGTTCCGCAGGAACGCCACGGTTGCGGCGCGCCGTTCCGGCGCCAACCAGTAGTCGCGGTCTGGCACATTGAGGCGTGCCCTGGCGTTGCCGACGGCGAACCAGGTGACGAGCACTATGAGGGCGGGAAGGCCAATCACGAACGCCACCATGAACACCGTGTAGAAAGTGCGTGTCATGAAGCCATTGGCCATGCCGGAGGCGCCAAAGTGCGAGGCGACCAGGGGCGGCAGTCTCATGCTGGTGAGCCCGACGAACACGGCGCCGCATGCGATGTAGAGCGCGAAAAGTTGCAAGCCTTTCCCGCTCTTCATGGATCGTGCAACGCTCGGAAGTGGTCCAATTGGGCGACCTACAGCAACCACCTTTTCGTCCGCGCCCGGTACGACTCCCATGCCGGCCCGAAAGCAGAGGCCAATGCGGGTTCCTCGCCCAGCAGGACCCGCAGGTGGAAGGCGATTCCGACCATGGTCAGATAAATCATCAGGGCATAGGACCAGTATAGGGCGGCCCAGCCTGCCAGAATCACACTGACAGCGATATACATCGGATTGCGTGAGAACCGGTACGGGCCGCTGACGACCAGGTGTCGAGGCGGCGCCCACGGTGCCAGCGTGCCCCGACCCGCGACGTAGAATTCGCGCACACACCAGAGCAGCAGCAGGCCGCCCGTAATAAAGAGTACAGCCGCGTAGACCCCGCTCTGCGGGTCGGGGTGGCGCCCGGTGGCCAGGGCGAAGGGCGCCGCGAAGGTCACTACTCCAGGCAGGACCAGGAATGCCACCAGCGCCTTGAGCATTTTCTTAGCGACGCCGCTGCTTGGCAGTGCTCGAGCGTCGCAACTCCCTTCTTATAACCAGCTTCAGACCGGACCAGACTTCGCTGATCGCGCACACCTTCACGTCGACAAGGCCGATGGGCAGGGCCAGCGCGCGGACAGTGTCCTCGGTGATATCGGTGGGCACCTTCGAGGCCCGCTTTGGCCATGACACCCAAATTGCTGCGGATTCGCCAATCGCGGCGCGCACGCGCACCAGTTCGCTCTCCAATGCGGCCCTGCGATCACTGAAGATATGGACTATGTCGGTGGTCGCGCTGGCCTGGTTCTCAAACATGACATTGGGCGGCAAGGGCGACAGCCACTTTCTATAGTCCCGGGGCGGATCGCGGGCGCAGATCCTTGAGCCCTCGACGATCCCCAGTTTCCTGGCGAGAGGAGTCCCCGAATAACCAGGAGTCGACGCGGGCATAGGGGCCGATCGGGTTGGCCGTCCTCAGGGCGCGGACAGGAACTTGAGTATCTCGCTCATCAACCGCTCGCCCTGATCCGTCCTGAATAGAAACTGGGCGTGCGCGGATCCCTTGAGGATCACAAATTGCTTGGGAGGCGGTACCCGCTCATAGTCTTTGCGCATCTCCGTGAGCCTCACGGTGCCACTACCGTCCGTATCCTCACGGCCGACGATAAACAGCTTGCGGCCCTTGATCAGTTCCGGATGGCTGCTCGAGCCATGCGCCAGCAGAATCACACGATCAATCTCGCCCGGCGCGCTATCGGCAGAGGCGTCGGCCGCCGCAGCACCGCCAAAGCTGGCGCCCACCACCGAGACCGTCTGGGCACCGTGGCTGTGCAGATAGCGGACCGCCGCCAGGACATCGAAGCGCAAGGCCTCGTCGCCCTGGAGGGCCGGTGGCGGTGCCGGCGACTCACCGAACCCGCGGAAGTCGAAGGCCAGGACGCGAAAGCCGCGGGCCGCGAGAATTCTTGCCTGAGGCGCCCAGTCCGCTTTGGTGAGGCGCCCGCCGTGGGCCAGAACTACGCCGCGCGCACCTGCTCCGTAGAGGTCCGCGGCGATGGTGGCGCCGTCCGGAGTCTGAAGCGTCACATGTTCCTGGGCGGCGGCCTGACCGCTCATCAGCAGGGCCGCCAGAACTGTCACGAGGGCGAGGGGACTGTTCACGTGGTGGTCTTCACATTGGAGAGTATGTTCACCGCGAACAACGCCAGTCCGATGAGTACCAGAAGGGCCGCGACAATCACGACTCCCATGAAGGCTGGATGACCCGAAAGGTAGATGCTCAGGCCGATCATGAACACCGGTAGTGCCAGGTTGTGAATCCAGAAGTGCAGCTGCGCCAGCCGCGTCTTCGCCGCTGCCGGATGCAGGTGATAGATCACGCCCGCCAGGGCCAGCGTGGCCCAGCCGAGCAGCCCGATGTGCGCATGCACCGGCACCAGAGCGAAATTCTGAAAAATGCCCATCGCGATACCCAGCAGGGCCCCGACGAAGAGGTATACAACTGCGATCTTCAGGAAGCGTTGCGCCATGGTGATCCCCCAGCGTGTTGTTGTGCATGCGACGGCGATTGTGCCGCTGCGCATTATCGTCATCGCCGACTCGGAAGTCAGCATACGGTTTTACGGACTAGAGGCTGAATGGCCCTTCACAGGCGCTCTGCGCCAGCGGCCGGCGGTTGTTGGGCATTTCGCGTTTCTGGAGCGATTCGCTGAGTTTCGCCTTATCGCCGGGTTTGCCGATCACGGCCATGGCCTCGACTGCGTATTCGCCCGGCACGCGCAGCACGCGCCTCGCCCGCTCGTAGTCAAATCCCTGGATGCCATGGACCACGAAGCCATCGGAGATGCCCTGCAGCGCCAGACTCATCCAGGCGGCGCCGGTGTCGTAGGAATGCGTGACGGAGGGTTTGGCGTCCCCGTCGAGGTGAGTGCGCGAAATGAGCAGCACCAGTGCGCCGGCATGTTGCGCCCACGTCAGATTGCCGGGCACCAGCAGGTCCAGGAACGCCGACCAGAAATCGGTGTCGCGGCGCGCGTAAAGAAAACGCCAGGGCTGGAAATTTCCCGAGGAGGGCGCCCAGCGCGCCGCCTCGAGCAGCGGCATCAGCTCGGCTTCGGTGAGCGCTTCGCCCGACATCGCCCGCGATGACCAGCGCTCGAGGAACTGGGGCTGTATGGGATATGCGGCCTGGCGGTAGGCGCTGCCTTTGACCATGGGAAATCCAGGAATCGGGACGTGGACAGATAATGTGGAGTGGCCACCGCCCGTTTGCAACTGGTGGACGGCCGCAGGGCCCGCGCCATGCGGCGCGGGCCCTTCAGTCGGGGAAGGCCGGAGCGGTCCTCAGTCGTTCAGCAGTACCGCGATGTGGTGAGCGTTGAAGGTGTTGCCCGTTGCGTCGTACTGGCCGGCAGCGGCGATGCCGAGCGCCGCGGTCGTGCCATTCATGTCGCCCGCCAGCGCGGTGATGAAGTCGCCGAACGCCAGGTAGTTGTCGATGGTGTGCGAGCGCGCATGACCAATGGCGTAGAGCGTGGCCAGCGCCGTCGTGTCGGGCAGGATGTGCGGAGCGGCAGCCAGCGTCAACAGGTTCACCCGCTCCGGCCCGATCTGCAGGTAATGCACCAGGCCCACGCCCGTCAGATCCAGATCCAGGCCGGTGCTGCCGGCGGTCAGGCCGGGGAATGCCATCGTGGAGCCGGAATGCGTCCAGCCCATGAACAACAGGTTCGGAACGGCGCTGTAGGACACCAGGGTCTGGGCGCTGAAGTCCACGCTGGTGGCGCTTCCGAAGGGAACCGGAAATCCGAACAGACGCGCCGGGGCGCCGGTGGTGAGCGCGCTCAGATCGAGCGTACCGGTGTCGACGGCGTAGGCCGCGGCGTTAGCATCCGTGGCCGGGCTGGCGCCCGTGCCCGCGAAATTGAAGGCCGCCGATTCGCGGCCCTCGATGGCCTGAAGGTTCAGCGTCAGGGGATTGCCGACCGCGCCGGTCACGAGGCCCCACAGCGAGGTGATCTCAAGGCGCACCCGGCCGGCCGTGGCATCGAGCGTCGTGGCGCCGGAAGCGCTATCGACGCTCACGGTTCCCGCCGCGGACATGCGCTGGCCCACGGATATGTCGTTGATCCCGAAACTCCCGGCCGCGCCTTCCTCGGTGACCTTGGTCGTCGCCGCCACGTTGACGGTGACATTGCCGCGCATGAATTCGAAACCGCCGGCGCGCCAGTCAACCGTAGCCCCGCGCACGCTCAGCGAGTCGCCACTGCGTGCCGTGACCACGCCGCGCACGTGATCCATGGTATCGCCATCGACGCTGCTGCCGGCGAGCACACGCGTGGCGGTGAAGCTCAGGTCACTGGTCTGCAACGTGCCCCGGGCCACGGTGTAGGTATTGGCCGGTTCGGCCGCCAGCGCCGCGAGTCCTGCGGCGCCTGTGTACGAGGTGCCATCGATTTCATATGAGGTGGTATCGGTGGTGTGCACCACGAGCTCGCCTGTACTTCCCGACCACAGATGGAACGGCCGCACGTTGACCGTGTAGGTACTTGCCGTGGTGTCGGTCGCAACCACGATGCCGCGCACCCGTATGTTGAGGTCAGCCGGCGGCACGACCGTGGCCTGGATCAGCGGTGCCACGGTGACCGTGGCAGCGCCGAGATTGACCGTATTCGATACGGCGAGATTGAAATCGAAGGCCAGGCGCGCGCTGCGTCCGGGTGTGATGATGAGGTGATGGCGATTGTCGAATTGCACGGTCAGCTCGACCGGGCCGGTCAGGGCATTGCCATTGGTGTCCAGCGGTGTGAGGGCAACGGAGCCGCCCGCGCCATCGTCGGCGTTGATGCTGGCGTTGCCGTAATCGACCGTCATGGTCGCCGCAACGTAATCGCCCGCCGGAACCTGCCCGGCACTGATCAGCTCCGACAGGTCGACCAGCTGCGCGAAGTCAACGCGGGTGGTGGCGGGTAGCGTCTCGACTGTCGCGCCGCTGGCCTTCCTGAGCCTGAGGGATGTGACGTCGAGCGTATAACTGAGGAAATCGCCGGCCGCGTCCTGCATCGTGATGAGGGCCGAACCACAGCTCCCGGAGCAGGCCGTGCCACTGCCGCCGTTGTTCGAACCGCCCATGTCACCGGAGCCGCCACAGGCGACGAGCAGGGCAGCGACGAGGGTGGCACTGGTCTTGAGCAGGTCAGCAACCCAGCGGGCGGGCGCATTAAACGCAATGGTGTCTGGTATTGCAGACATGGCTGTCTCCGTTCAAGGTTACGGGTACAGCAGACAACGGCGCCTGAGGCGATCGGTTGACCGCCAGAGGGCGGGGGTTGATCAGCGGGCGACGATCAGAAGGAAGAGACCCGCCGCAATGCGGTACCAGGCGAACACCGTAAAGCGGTGCGTCTGGATGTAGCGCAGCAGCCATTTCACGGCGGCGAAGGCCACCACGGCGGCGACGGCAAAGGCGAGGGCCAGAGCGCTCCAGTCTTCAGCCGCGGAATCATGGCCGCGCAACTTCATGAATTCGTAGCCCGTTGCCGCGAACATGGTGGGGATCCCGACCAGGAAAGCGAACTCGGTGGCCGCCGGGCGCGAGGTCAGGCCGGCGAGCATCGCGGCAAAGATCGTGGCCGCCGAACGCGAGGTGCCCGGGAACACGGCGGCGAGTATCTGCGCCGCGCCCACCCAGAAGGCGACTGACCAGCTGAGCTCGGTCACTGTGGGGCGGCCACTGACCCGCCATTCGATCAGCAGGATGAGCAGGCCGCCGATGAGCAGCGCGCCGGCGACCGGGGCCACGGTCTCGGGCAGCATCACGCCCAGTTGTTTCGCGGCAAATCCGCCGGTGCCGCTGATCACAAACGCGAACAGCAGCTTGGCGAGATAATCGCGGTTGTCACGCGCTTTCAGGCCCAGCAGCAACTGGCTGATGCGCGGCCAGAAGACGAGGACCGCGGCGAGGATCGCGCCGGCCTGGATCGCGACGTTGAACAACTCACTGCGCTTGCCGAGCCAGTGCTCCGCGATCAGCAGATGACCGGTACTGGAGACAGGCAGGAACTCCGTCAGGCCCTCGACGATCCCGAGCACAAAGGCCTGGACCATGTCGTTCATCGCCACTCCTCCAGCTTAAGCATCACGGTCCGGCCAGTGCGCTGACGGCCTGCGCCCACAGCGTTTCGGTTGCTGCCGCCACCACGCGGTCACCTGATTGACTGTCAAGAGCAGCGCCGTTCCAGTCGCTGATCTTTCCGCCCGCGCCCTCGATCACGGGAATCAGTGCCATGAAATCGTGCGGCTTGAGCGCGCCCTCGATGACCAGATCGCAATAGCCGGAGGCCAGCAGGCCATAGATGT
>Ga0209131_1001604_pt1 | contig 15671 bp, 29 predicted proteins | sample GraSoi_2013_40cm_FD_185826 | JGI IMG/M metagenome (GOLD analysis project Ga0209131, IMG submission 185826) | Grasslands soil microbial communities from the Angelo Coastal Reserve, California, USA - Sample 9_17_2013_40cm (SPAdes) (version 2) | ecosystem: Environmental > Terrestrial > Soil >...
GCCCGCCGAGCACCGCCGTCACGGCGGGCGCGGCGCCCTGGAACGGCACGTGCAAAAGATCGATCTTCGCCTCGGCCTTCAGCATCTCCATCGCCACATGGCTCGAGCTGCCGGTGCCGAACGAGGCGAACGTGAGCTTGCCGGGCTGCTGCTTGGCCAGAGCGATGAACTCCTTCACATTGGTCGCCTTGACCGACGGATTGACGATCAGCGCAATCGGCAGATAGCCGACCTGCGCGACGGGAACGAAGTCGCGACGGGCGTCGTACGCGATCTTCGGGTAGACGTGCGGATTGATCGAGTGCGTGTCGGCCGCGGTGAAGATCAGGGTATAGCCGTCGCCCGTGGACTTCGCCACGTAAGTCGTTCCGATCTGGCCGCTCGCGCCGGGACGGTTCTCTACCAGCACCGTCTGCCTGAGCCGCTCGCCGAGCCGCAGCGCGACGGTACGGGCTATGACATCGGTCGCACCGCCCGGCGGATATGCGACGACGATCTTGATCGGATGATCTGGATAGTCGGCGCCACGCGAAGGCCCGCTCGCCGTCAATGCCAAGACCGCGACACTAGCCGCGGTGATCAGGGTCTTCATCGTGCGCCTCCTCCGAAGAGGCTAAGGATAACGCTTAGAACAGCCGCGACGCGTGCTCGCGCTCCAGCTGCGGCGCAATCAGATGCACGACGCGCTCGCCGCGCGCCACCAGCCAGTCGGCGATATGCGAGCGGTGGCAGTCCGCAGGATCGGTTTCGGCGCACATGATGCAGAGGCGCGTCTTGCTGGAAGCGGCGATCAGGGCCGTCGCGGCGTCGGTGAAGAGCGACGTCTCCATGTGCACCGCATAGCCGCCCTTGCGCATGCCGCCGAGCGCCGCGCCTTGCCACTGATAGACGATGGCCGCCGCGCCCAGAGTGGCGGAAAGCGGGTGACGGGAGAAATGCGGGTGCCGACGCGACGCGGGATAGGCGCGCACGTCGACCAGGAGGTCGATATGCGCTTCCAGCAGGAGCGAGACGAAGGCCGCGGCGCTGCGCGCGCCGTGGCCCACGGTATGGATCAGGAGGCCTCTAGGAAGCTGAGGCCGCCTCGGCGGGCTTCTTGGACTTCTTCTTCGAGCCCTTGGCTTCGTCGTCGCCGGCGGCGGGCGCCTCGGTGTCGGGGCGGTCCATCAGCATCACCAGCGCGAGCGGCGCGTTGTCGCCCTTGCGGAATCCCATCTTCAGGATGCGCAGGTAGCCGCCGTTCCGCTTGGCGTAGCGCGGGCCGAGGTCGTCGAAAAGTTTCGCCACGATGCCGCGGTCGCGCAGACGGTCAAAGGCCAGGCGACGGTTGGCGAGCGAAGGCTTCTTGCCGAGCGTGATCATCGGCTCGGCGACGCGGCGCAGCTCCTTCGCCTTCGGCAGCGTGGTGCGGATTTCCTCGTGCCGCAGGAGCGACACCGTCATGTTGCGCAGCATCGACAGCCGGTGAGCCGAGGTGCGGTTGAGCTTCCTGAGGCCGCTTCCGTGTCTCATTTTCTACGTCCTGTGCTCTAGCCCAGCCGGCGGCCAGTTTTCCAGCTTCATGCCGAGCGTGAGCCCGCGCGAGGCGAGCACTTCCTTGATCTCGTTGAGCGACTTGCGGCCGAGGTTGGGCGTCTTCAGGAGCTCGGTCTCGGTGCGCTGGATCAGATCGCCGATGTAGTAGATGTTCTCGGCCTTGAGACAGTTGGCCGAGCGCACGGTGAGCTCGAGGTCGTCGACCGGGCGCAGCAGGATCGGATCGACCGCGGGCGACTTCGGCTGCTCGGCGGGCAGGGCGGTGCCTTCGAGCTGCGCGAACACCGAGAGCTGGTCGACCAGCACGCGCGCGGCGTAACGGATCGCTTCCTCGGGCTCGATGGCGCCGTTGGTCTCGATGTCCATGATCAGCTTGTCGAGGTCGGTGCGCTGCTCGACGCGCGCGGACTCGACTGCGTACGACACGCGGCGCACCGGGCTGAACGAGGCGTCGAGGATGATGCGGCCGATGCCCTTGGTCTCTTCGGGCAGGTAGCGCATGTTGCCCGGCACGTAGCCGCGGCCGGACTCGACCTTGATCTGCATCTCGAGCTTGCCGCCCGAGGCGATGTGCGCGATGACATGGTCGGGATTCACGATCTCGACGTCATGCGCCGGCTCGATGTCCGCCGCGGTCACGGCGCCGTCGCCCTTCTTCTTCAGCGACAGGATCGCTTCGGCGCGATTGTGCAGGCGGAACACCACGCCCTTCAGGTTGAGCAGGATGTCGACGACATCCTCGCGCACGCCGTCGAGCGTCGAGTACTCGTGCACCACGCCGGCGATCTGCACCTCGGTGGGGGCGTAGCCCGGCATCGAGGAGAGCAGCACGCGGCGCAGCGCGTTGCCGAGGGTGTGGCCATAGCCGCGCTCGAACGGCTCCATCGTCACCCGGGCGTGATTGGGCGAGAGGTTCTGAACGTCGACGATGCGCGGCTTCAAGAATCCGGATTGCGGCATTTTTGTGGTCCTGTGTACTGAACTGCGGTTACTTCGAGTACAGCTCGATTACGAGATGCTCATTGATCGTCGAAGAGAGATCAGCGCGCGCCGGCATGGCCTTGAACGTCCCCTTGAGGCCCTTGGAATCGACTTCCAGCCATTCCGGAAAACCGCGGCCCTCAGCTGCCTCGGCCGAGGCCTTGATGCGCAGCTGGTCCTTTGCTTTCGGCGCGACTTCCACCACGTCGCCCGGACGCAGCCGGTACGACGGGATGTTGACGCGCTTGCCGTTCACCAGGATGGCGTTATGGCGCACCACCTGGCGCGCTTCGCCGCGCGAGGCGCCGAAGCCCATGCGATAGGCGATGTTGTCGAGGCGCGATTCCAGGATCTGCAGCAGCCGCTCGCCGGTGACGCCCTTGGAGCGCGTCGCGTCGAAATAGATGTTGCGGAACTGGCGCTCGAGGATGCCGTAGGTGTGGCGCACCTTCTGCTTCTCGCGCAGCTGCTTGCCGTAGTCCGACATGCGCGCGCCGCTCTTCTGGCCGTGCTGTCCGGGCGCATACGCGCGCCGCTCGACCGGGCACTTGTCGGTAAAGCACTTCTCGCCCTTGAGATAGAGCTTCTCGCCTTCGCGGCGGCAGTGCCTGCACTGGTCTAGGTTTCTCGCCATGTCTATACCCTGCGCCGCTTCGGGGGGCGGCAACCGTTATGGGGGATCGGCGTCACGTCGGCGATGCTGCCGATCTTGAGGCCGATCGCGTTGAGCGCGCGCACCGCGGACTCGCGGCCGGGGCCGGGGCCCTTGATGCGCACTTCGATGTTCTTCACGCCGCATTCCTGCGCGGCACGGCCGCAGCGCTCGGCCGCGACCTGCGCGGCGAACGGCGTCGACTTGCGCGAGCCCTTGAAGCCGGCGTTGCCGGAAGTCGCCCAGGCGAGCGTATTACCCTGGCGGTCGGTGATCGTGACGATGGTGTTGTTGAACGAGGCGTGGATGTGCGCAATGCCTTCGGCCACGTTCTTCTTGACCTTCTTCCGCGCGCGCGCGGACGCGGTCTGCTGCAGCTCCTGGCGCGTCGGTGCGTTTCTGGTACCCATGCGTTATGCGGCCTTCCCTGCTTGTATGTTGAGTTTGATCGCTGCCTTGCGCGGGCCCTTGCGCGTACGCGCGTTGGTGCGCGTGCGCTGACCGCGTACCGGTAGCCCCTTGCGGTGGCGCGAGCCGCGATAGCAGTTCAGATCGATCAGGCGCTTGATCGACATCTGCACCTCGCGGCGCAGATCGCCTTCGACCGTGAAGCGCGCGATGCTTTCGCGGATGCGGTCGAGCTCGGCGTCGGTCAGATCCTTGATCTTGCGCGAGCCCTGCACGCCGGCCGCGGTGCAGATCGCCTGCGCGCGCGAGCGGCCAATGCCGAAAATCGCCGTCAATGCGATCTCGGCGTGCTGGTGGTTCGGAATGTTTATCCCTGCAATACGGGCCATATGGACGTGCCTTAGGCGGAACCTGAAATTATAGCTGTTTTAACAAGGCGTTATCAACCCTGGCGCTGTTTGTGCCGAGGGTCGGAGCAAATCACCCGCACCACGCCCTTGCGCCGCACGATCTTGCACTTGCGGCAGATCCTCTTCACTGAAGCCATGACTTTCATCTGATCCTCACTTTGCTCTGAAGGTGATACGACCCTTCGTTAAATCGTAGGGCGTCATCTGCACCGTGACCTTGTCGCCCGGCAGGATGCGGATGTAGTTCATGCGCATCTTTCCCGAGATGAAAGCGTGGATGATGTGGCCGTTCTCCAGCTTCACGCGGAAGGTGGCGTTCGGCAGGTTCTCCACCACCTCGCCCTGCATCTCGATGACGTCTTCCTTGGCCATCCGCGCGCCTCACCGAACCCCGGGCAAACCTCCCTTGAAGTTCGCCTTGCGCAGCAGGCTCTCGTACTGGTGCGTCATGATGTAGGCCTGCACCTGCGACATGAAATCCATGGTCACCACCACGATGATCAGGAGCGAGGTGCCGCCGAAATAGAACGGCACATTCCAGCGCAGGATCAGGAACTCGGGCAGCAGGCAGACCAGCGTCACGTAGACCGCTCCTGCCAATGTGAGGCGTGTCAGGATCTTTTCCAAGTACCGCGCGGTCTGGTCGCCGGGCCGGATGCCGGGTACAAAAGCCCCGGACTTCTTGAGGTTATCGGCGGTTTCTTTCGGGTTGTACTGCAGCGCCGTGTAGAAGAAGCAGAAAAACACGATCAGGGCAGCGTAGAGCACCACGTAGATCGGCTGGCCCGGAGTCAGCGTGCCGGCGATATCTCGCAGCCAGATCAAGCCCTCGTGGCTGCCGAACCAGCCGAGCACGGTCGCCGGAAACAGGATCAGCGACGAGGCGAAGATCGGCGGGATCACCCCCGACATGTTGAGCTTGAAGGGCAGGTGCGAGCTCTGCCCGCCATAGACGCGGTTGCCCACCTGGCGCTTGGCGTAATTCACCAGGATCTTGCGCTGGCCGCGCTCGACGAAGCAGACGAAAGCGGTCACCACGACCACGGCGACGGCGATGAGGAGCGCGGTGAGCGGGTGCATCGCGCCGGTGCGTACCAGCTCGAGCGTGCCGGCGACCGCGTTCGGCAGGCCGGCGGCGATGCCGGCGAAGATGATGATCGAGATGCCGTTGCCCAGGCCGCGCTCGGTGATCTGCTCGCCGAGCCACATCAGGAACATGGTGCCGGTGACCAGCGTGGTCACGGTCGTGATGCGGAACATGAGGCCCGGGTCGAGCACCAGGTTGGGCTGCGATTCCAGCATGATCGAGATGCCGGTCGCCTGGAACAGCGCGAGGAACACCGTGCCGTAGCGCGTGTACTGCGTGATCTTGCGCCGGCCCGACTCGCCTTCCTTGCGCAGCTGGTCGAGCTGCGGGCTCACCGCAGTCATCAGCTGCATGATGATGGACGCGGAGATGTACGGCATGATCCCCAGGGCGAAGATGGTGAAGCGCCGCAGCGCCCCGCCCGAGAACATATTGAACATGCCGAGCATGCCGCCCTGGTTGTCCTGGAAGAAACCGGCGAGCACGTTCGGGTCGATGCCCGGCACCGGGATATGCGCACCGATGCGGAACACGACGAGCGCGCCCAGCAGGAACAGCAGGCGTTTCTTCAGGTCGCCGTAGCGCGACGCTTTGCCGACGTTGGGTAGTGCAGTCGCCATCAGCTCTTCGCGGCGTCTTTCGGCTCGGCGGGCTCGGCCTGCTCGGATTTCTTCGGCTTCTTCTCTTTCACCTTGCGCTCGACTTTCGGCTTCTCGGTGAGCTGGATCGAGCCGCCCGCGGCTTCGATCATGCTGCGCGCGCCCTTGCTGACCTTGATCTCCTTCAGCGCGACCTTGCGATCGAGCTTGCCGCAGAGGATCACTTTCGCTCCCAGCGCCCGGTGCGACACGATGCCCTCGGCCTTGAGCGCGGCGAGGTCGATCTCCGTGGCTTTCATGCGCGCCAGCTCGCTGGTGCGCACTTCAGGGGTGTCCTCGCGCGTGGGGGAGTTGAAGCCGCGCTTGGGCAGGCGGCGATGCAGCGGCATTTGCCCGCCCTCGAAGCCGACCTTGTGGAAGCCGCCCGAGCGCGCCTTCTGGCCCTTGTGGCCGCGGCCGGCGGTCTTGCCCCAGCCCGAGCCCACGCCGCGACCGACGCGGTGCCGATCGCTCTTCGAGCCGGGCGCGGGTTTCAGCGTGTTGAGTTTCATGAATCAATCCGTACCAGGTAGTTGACCTTGTTGATCATGCCGCGCACCGCGGGCGTGTCGATCAGCTCGACCACCTGATCGATGCGCTTCAGGCCCAGCCCGCGCACCGTGTCGCGGTGCGTTTGCTTGCAGCCGGCGAGGCCCTTCAGGAGCCGTACCTTGATCTTCTTCATTGCGTGATTTCTTCGACCGTCTTGCCACGGCGCGCCGCGATCTCGGCGGGCGTGCTCATGGCCTTCAGGCCGTGGAGCGTCGCGCGCACCACGTTATAGGGATTGGTGGAGCCGAAGCACTTGGCGAGCACGTTGGTGATGCCCATCACCTCGAATACCGCGCGCATCGGTCCGCCGGCGATGATGCCGGTGCCCTCGGAGGCGGGCTGCATCAGCACCTTGGCCGCGCCGTGCCGGCCGATCACCGTGTGGTGCAGCGTGCCGTTCTTCAGCTTCACCTTGAAGAGCTTGCGACGCGCCTCTTCCATCGCCTTTTGCACGGCGACCGGCACCTCGCGCGCCTTGCCCTTGCCCATGCCGATGCCGCCATCGCCGTCGCCGACCACGGTGAGCGCGGCGAAGCCGAGCACGCGGCCGCCTTTCACCACCTTGGTGACGCGGTTCACCGCGATCATCTTTTCGCGCAGGCCGTCGCCGCGCTCTTCGTGCTGCATCCTGGGCTGAATCTTCGCCATTGGTTTCCTTTAGAGCTTCAAGCCTGCCTCTTAGAACTTAAGTCCACCAGCGCGCGCCGCCTCGGCGAGTGCCTTGATCCGGCCGTGGTAGCGGTAGCCAGCACGGTCGAACGCCACTTTCTCGATGCCCTTCTCCTTCGCCTTGGCCGCGATGCGGCTGCCGATCAGCTCGGCCGCCTTGAGATTGGCGCCGTGCTTCAGCTGGCCGCGCACTTCCTTCTCCGCGCTCGAAGCGGTGGCGAGCACCTTGTCGCCGGAAGGCGAGGTGATCTGGGCGTAGATGTGCGTGTTGGTGCGATGCACGGTGAGGCGCACGGCGCCGACTTCGCGGATCTTGAGCCGCGTCTGGCGCGCGCGGCGCAGCCTGGCCTGGTTTTTAGCGCTCATGGTGTGGCGTCTCTCGTTATTTCTTCTTCGTCTCTTTCAACACGATGACTTCGCCGGTATAGCGCACGCCCTTGCCCTTGTAGGGCTCGGGGGAGCGCTGCGCCCGCACTTCGGCGGCCACCTGCCCGACCAGCTGCTTGTCGATGCCGGTGATCACGATCTCGGTCTGCGTCGGGGTCGCAACCTTGATGCCCTTGGGCATCTGGTGGACCACCGGGTGCGAGAAGCCGAGCGACAGGTTGAGCTTGTCGCCCTGCGCCTGCGCGCGGTAGCCGACGCCGACCAGCGAAAGGCGCTTCTCGAAGCCTTTGGTGACGCCGGCGACCATGTTGGCCACCAGCGCGCGCATGGTGCCGGACATCGCGTTGGCGTGGTTCGAGTTGCCGAGCGCCTTGAACACCACCTGCTCGCCTTCCTGCTTCACTTCCACGTTCGGATCGGTCGGGCGCGCGATGGTACCGAGCGGGCCCTTCACCGAGATGCTGCCGCTGGCGAGGGTCAGGTCGACGCCTTTCGGCAACGGAATCGGATATTTGGCGATGCGCGACATGGCTTTGTCCTTAAGCGACGATGCAGAGCACTTCGCCGCCGACACCGTCGGCGCGGGCCTTGCGATCGGTCATCACGCCGCGCGAGGTCGAGAGGATTGCCACGCCCAGCCCATTCATCACGCGCGGGATGTCATCCCTGCCCTTGTAGACGCGCAGCCCCGGCTTCGAGACGCGCTCGATGCGCTCGATCACCGGCCGGCCGGCGTAGTACTTGAGGCCGATGGCGAGCTCTTTCTTGGCGCCGCCGTCTTTACCATCAGCGCCGCCTTTGTCACGGATGGCGAAGTCCTCGATGTAGCCCTCGTCCTTCAGCACCCTGGCGATGGCGCTCTTCAGTCCCGAAGCGGGCATCGTGACCTCCGCGTGGCCGACCAGCTGCGCATTGCGGATGCGGGTCAGCATGTCGGCGATCGGGTCATGCATGCTCATATCGCGTCTCCCTTACCAGCTCGCTTTGATGATGCCGGGCACTTCGCCCTTGAGCGCGAGGTCGCGCAGCTTGTTGCGGCCCAGACCGAACATGCTGTAGACGCCGCGCGGCCGGCCGGTGAGCGCGCAGCGGTTGCGCAAGCGCACCGGCGAAGCGTCGCGCGGCAGCCTCTGCAGCTTGGCGCGCGCCTCGTCGCGCGCCTCGTCGGAGGCGCGCGAGTCGTAGATGATCTCGATGAGCGCCGCGCGCCGCGCCTTGAACTTCTCGACGGTCTTGCGGCGTTTCTTGTCGCGCAATATCAGTGCGAGCTTGGCCATAGGTCTCTCTTCAGTGCTTGAACGGGAAGCGGAACGCGGCGAGCAGTGCGCGCGCCTCGTCGTCGGTCTTCGCCGTGGTGGTGATGGCGATGTTCATGCCGCGCAGGGCATCGATCTTGTCGTAATCGATCTCGGGGAAGATGATCTGTTCCTTGAAGCCGAGGTTGTAGTTGCCGCGGCCGTCGAACGCGCGGTTCGACATGCCGCGGAAGTCACGGATGCGCGGCATCGCGATGTTCACCAGGCGGTCGAAGAACTCGTACATGCGCGCGCCGCGCAGCGTCACCATGCAGCCCACCGGGAAGTTGGCGCGCACCTTGAAGTTGGCGATCGATTTGCGCGACTTCGTCACCACCGGCTTCTGCCCGGCGATCTTGGTCATGTCGGCCACCGCGTGGTCGAGCACCTTCTTGTCGGTGGTGGTTTCGCCCACCCCCATGTTGACCGTGATCTTCTTGATGCGCGGCACCTGCATGACGCTCTTGTAGCCGAACTTCTGCGTGAGCTCGGGCACCACCTTCTCGCGGTAGAACTGCGCGAGGCGCGGCGGCGGCGCCGGCTCCTCGGGCGCGGCCGGCTTGGCCGGCGCGGCGTCCTTCTTCGGCGCTTCCTTTTTGCCCTGCGGCTTCGCCTGCTGGGCGGGCTTTTGCTCGCGCGGCGGCGCGCCCTTGTCGCCTTGCTTCGCCTTCGCGTCGTGTTTCTGCTCTTTGTCCTTGGCCATGATTACGCTTCCACCTGCTCGCCGTTGCCTTTGAAGACGCGCACCTTGCGACCGTCTGCCAGGCTCTTCACGCCGGCGCGATCGGCCTTCTGCGTGGCCGGGTTGTAAAGCGCGATGTTCGAAACGTGGATCGGCAGATCCTTGTCGATGATGCCGCCGGTCTGCCCCTTCATCGGGTTGGGGCGCTGGTGCTTCTTCACGCGGTTCACGCCTTCGACCACCACGTGCTCGGCGTCGACGCGGCGCAGCACGCTGCCGCGCTTGCCCTTGTCGCGCCCGGAGATGACGATGATTTCGTCGCCCTTCTTAATGCGCTGCATCACAGCACCTCGGGTGCGAGCGAGACGATTTTCATGAACTGCTCGGTGCGCAGCTCGCGCGTCACCGGCCCGAAGATGCGCGTGCCGATCGGCTCCATTTTCGGCGTGAGCAGCACCGCGGCGTTGCGGTCGAATTTGATCAGCGAGCCGTCGGCGCGACGCACGCCCTTGCGGGTGCGCACCACCACGGCGTCGTAGATCTCGCCCTTCTTGACCCGGCCACGCGGCGCGGCGTCCTTGACGCTCACCTTGATCACGTCCCCGATCGAGGCGTAGCGGCGCTTCGAGCCGCCGAGCACCTTGATGCAGATTACGGCGCGCGCGCCGGTGTTATCGGCGACATCGAGCATCGACTCCATTTGAATCATTTCATTCTCCAATCCAACTTGCATTGCCGCGCAATGCAGTTTTGGACCCCGTCCGGGGCTAGGAAGGCCGTGATTCTACTCTCAAACGGCCTTCGATTTCTCCACCAGGCGCGTCACGCGCCAGGACTTGGTGCGCGACATCGGCCGGCACTCGGCGATCTCGACCAGGTCGCCCTCGCCGAACTCGCCGCTTTCCACATGCGCGTGGTACTTCTTCGAGCGCGTGATGGTCTTGCCCATCATCGGGTCGCGCACGCGGCGCTCGACGCGCACCACCAGCGTCTTCTGCATCTTGGTGCTGGTCACGCGGCCGAGCAGCTTCCTCTGGTTCTTCTCCGGCGTGGCGGCTGCGGCTGCTGGTTCAGTCATTTGGCGGACTTCTCCTTGATGATGGTGCGCACGCGCGCGATGTCGCGGCGCACCTTCTTCAGCTGGCTCGTGTTGCCGAGCTGCTGGGTGGCGACCTGCATGCGCAGGCCGAATTGCGCCCGCAGCAGCGACTCCAGCTCCTTCTGCAGCTCCTCGGGTTGCTTGCCGCGCAGTTCGCTCGGTTTCATGCTTAGCCTCCCAGCATCCGCTGCACGACGATGGTGCGGAAGGGCAGCTTGGCCGACGCGAGCGCGAACGCTTCTCTGGCGAGCACCTCGGTGACGCCGTCCATCTCGAAAATGACTTTGCCGGGCTGGATTTCGGCGACGAAGTACTCCGGGTTGCCCTTGCCGTTGCCCATGCGCACCTCGGCCGGCTTCTGCGACACCGGCTTGTCGGGGAAGACGCGGATCCAGATGCGGCCGCCGCGCTTGATGTGGCGCGACATGGCACGCCGTCCGGCTTCCAGCTGGCGCGCGGTCAGCCGGCCGCGGGTGGTGGCCTTGAGCCCGTATTCGCCGAAGGACACCTTGGCGCCGCGCGTGGCGACACCCGTGTTGCGGCCCTTCTGCTGCTTGCGGTACTTGGTACGTGCGGGTTGCAGCATGCTCTATTCCTTGGTTTCGCCTTCCGGCTTCGCCGGCTCTTCCTTCACGACCTTCTTCGGCCGCTTGATCGTGGTCTTGGGCGCAGGCGCGGCGTCTTTCTTCACCGGCGGGCGCTTGTCGCCATCCGGACGCGGCCGTGCGGGGCCGCGCCTCGCGCCGGGGCGCGGCGCGGGTTTCTTGGCGCGCTTCGGCTCGCTCGGGGCTTCGGGTTGCGGCAGCGCCGGGGCGGCGCCGGGCAACGCGATTTGCGCCTCGCCCTTGGGCATGACCTCGCCCTTGTAGACCCAAACCTTGATACCGATCACACCGTAGGTGGTCTTCGCTTCGCCCAGGCCGTAATCGATATCGGCGCGCAGCGTATGCAGCGGCACGCGGCCTTCGCGGTACCACTCGGTGCGCGCGATCTCGATGCCGTTCAGGCGCCCGGCGCTCATGATCTTGATGCCCTGCGCGCCCAGGCGCATCGCGTTCTGCATGGCGCGCTTCATCGCGCGGCGGAACATGATGCGCTTCTCGAGCTGCTGCGCGATCGAGTCGGCGATCAGCTGCGCGTCGATCTCGGGCTTCCTGATCTCCTCGATGTTCACGTGCACCTGCTGCACGCCCATGATGCGGCGCAGCTCCGCCTTGAGCGCCTCGATCTCCTCGCCTTTCTTGCCGATCACCACGCCCGGGCGCGCCGAGAAGATGGTGATGCGCGCATCCTTCGCCGGGCGCTCGATCAGCACGCGGCCGACCGAGGCGTGCGCCAGCTTCCTCTTCAGGAAGTCGCGCACCTTGATGTCCTCCGCCAGCATCGGCGCGAAGTTCTTGCTGTTGGCGTACCAGCGCGAGCTCCAGTTCTTGTTCACCGCGAGGCGGAAGCCCACGGGATTGATCTTCTGGCCCATCAGTCACCCACCGTAATGAAAATGTGGCACGTGTGCTTGAGCACGCGGTTGCCGCGCCCTTTGGCACGCGCCTGGAAACGCTTGAGGAACATGCCGCGCTCGACGTAAATCTGCTTCACCTTGAGGACGTCGATGTCGGCGCCGTCGTTGTGCTCGGCATTCGCGATCGCAGACTCGAGCAGCTTGCGCAGGATCGCCGCGCCCTTCTTCGGCGAGAACGACAGGATGTTGATCGCCTGGTCGACGGGCTTGCCGCGGATCAGATCGGCGACCAGACGCCCCTTCTGGGCGGAAAGGCGCGCACCGCGCAGGCTGGCTTTGGTTTGCGTCATTTCTTACCTGCCGGTGCGGGTGCCGCAGCGGCGGCTGCCGGTGCCGCGGCAGCCGGAGCGGCCGCGCCAGGCGCACCCGGAGGCCCGCGACGATCGCCGCCGACCGCCTCCTCGGTGCGCTTGCCGACCGCGGAGTGGCTCTTGAAGATGCGCGTCAGCGCGAATTCACCGAGCTTGTGCCCGACCATGTTCTCGGTGACGTACACCGGCACGTGCTGTCTGCCGTTGTGCACGGCGATCGTCAGGCCGACGAAGTCGGGAACGATGGTCGAGCGGCGCGACCAGGTCTTGATCGGCCGCTTGTCGCTCGCGCCGCGCGCCTTGTCGACCTTCGCCATCAGGTGATGGTCGACGAATGGGCCCTTCTTGATGGAACGTGCCATGGACTAATCCTTATTTCACGCGCCGGTCGCGCACGATCATCACCTGGGTGCGCTTGTTGCGTCGGGTCTTGAATCCCTTGGTCTGCACGCCCCACGGCGAGACCGGGGGCTGGGCCGCGGCGGTCCTGCCTTCGCCGCCGCCGTGCGGGTGATCGATCGGGTTCATCGCCACGCCGCGCACGGTCGGACGCACGCCGCGCCAGCGCTTGCGTCCCGCCTTGCCGATGGATTCGAGGTTGTGCTCGGCGTTGCCGACTTCGCCGATGGTGGCGCGGCAGTCGATGTGCACCTTGCGGATCTCGCCCGAGCGCAGGCGCAGCTGCGCGTACGAGCCTTCGCGCGCCAGCACCTGCACGCCGGCGCCTGCCGAGCGCGCGAGCTGCGCGCCCTTGCCCGGCATCATCTCGATGCAGTGCACGATGGTGCCGACCGGGATATTGCGCAGCGGCAGCGCGTTGCCGGTCTTGATCGGCGCTTCGGCGCCCGACATGAGCTGCGTGCCGACCGCGATGCCCTTGGGCGCGATCACGTAGCGGCGCTCGCCATCGGCGTAGAGCAGCAGCGCGACGTGCGCGCTGCGGTTCGGGTCGTACTCCAGCCGCTCGACGAGCGCGTTGATGCCGTCCTTGTTGCGGCGGAAATCCAGGATGCGCAGGTGGTGCTTGTGGCCGCCGCCCTGGTGGCGCATCGTGACGCGGCCATGGTTGTTGCGGCCGCTGCCGCGGATCTGCTGCGCGGTGAGCGGCCAGTACGGCTCGCCCTTGTGCAACTCGGGCGTGACCACCTTGACGAGCGCGCGACGTCCTGGAGAAGTAGGCTTAACTTTGACTAGAGGCATGTTCTATTCCGTCGCCGCGAAGTTGATTTCCTGGCCCTCGGCCAGCCGCACGTAGGCCTTCTTCCAGCTGCGCCGGCGGCCCGACAGCCGGCCGAAGCGCCGTTCCTTGCCTTTCACGTTGAGCACCGTGACGTCGTCGACCTTGATCTTGAACATCAGCTCGACCGCCGCCTTGATCTGCGGCTTGGTGGCATCGTCGGCGACGCGGAACACGTACTGGCGGTTCTTGTCGGCGACGAAGGTGCTCTTCTCCGACACCACCGGCGCGAGCACCACGTTCATCAGCTGCTCGGCGTTGTATTTCTTGACGGCGGTCATGAGAGCCTCATTTCAACATTTGCTCCAGCTTGGCCACCGCCGCCTTGGTGAGCAGCACGTTCTTCGAGCGCACCAGGGCGACCGGATTGGCGTGCCGCGCCGGGATGATTTCGACGTTCGCCAGGTTGCGCGAGGAGAGCACCAGCTTCTCGTCGACCTCGTCGGTGATGACCAGCACCTGGTCGAAGCCCATGTCCTTTACCTTCTTGGCGAGCAGTTTGGTCTTCGGCGCGTCGAGCACGAACTCGTCGACCACGCGCAGGCGGTCTTCGCGCGCCAGCTGCGAAAGGATCGAGCACAGGCCCGCGCGGTACATCTTGCGGTTCACTTTCTGGGAGAAATTCTCGTCGGGCGAATTGGGGAAGATCTTGCCGCCGCCGCGCCACAGCGGGCTTGAAGTCATGCCCGCGCGCGCGCGCCCGGTGCCTTTTTGCCGCCAGGGCTTCTTGGTCGAGTGTCTGACCGCGCCGCGGTCCTTCTGCGCCCGCGTACCCAGCCGCGCGTTCGCCTGATAGGCGATCACCAGCTGGTGAACCAGCGCCTGGTTGAACTCGCGGTCGAAGATGGCGTCGGTCGCATTCAGCGTGCCTGCGTTGCCGATCATTTTCAGTTCCATGGCCGGCCTCAGCTCTTCTTCGGCGCCGGCTGCGCCGTTGCCGGTTTGGCTGCTGGTTTGGCCTCGGGCCTGGCCTCGGCTCTGGCAGCCGGCTTGGCGGCCTGCGGCTTCGCCTGCTGCACCACCGGTTTGGCGATCTTCACGGCCGGGCGCACGACCACGTCGCGCCCCTTCGAGCCGGGCACCGAGCCTTTAACCAGCAGCAGCTGGCGCTCGGTGTCGACGCGCACCACGGTCAGGCCGGAGATCGTGCGGCGCTTGTCGCCGAGATGGCCCGGCATGCGCTTGCCGGGGAAAACGTGCGCCGGGCTCTGGTTCTGGCCAGTCGAGCCGGGCACCCGGTGCGAGATCGAGTTGCCGTGCGAAGCGTTCTGTCCGCCGAAATGGTGGCGCTTGATGACGCCCGCAAATCCCTTGCCGATGGTCACGCCCTGCACGTCGACCTTCTGGCCGACCTTGAAGATCTCGACGCCGATCTTGGCGCCGACCTTGAGCTCGCCGAGCTCTTCGGGCTTGGCAAGGCGGAATTCCTTGAGCAGGTGGCCGGCTTCCACCGCCGCCTTGGCGAGATGCCCGGCGATCGGCTTGGCGATGCGCGTCGCACGGCGCTTGCCGAACGCGACCTGCACCGCGGCATAGCCGTCCTTCTCCGCGGTCTTGATCTGCGTCACCCGGTTGTCGGACACGTCGAGCACCGTGACCGGCAGCGTGGTGCCGTCGTCGGTGAAGATGCGCGTCATGCCGACCTTGCGGCCGACCAATCCTATCGTCATACCTTCCTCTTCTGTTGATCCCCGCCTGGGCGGGGACGCCGGCTTCAATTGGCCGGCACTGCTCTATTACTACAGCCCTACTGGACCTTGATCTCCACGTCGACACCGGCGGGAAGATCGAGCTTCATGAGCGCGTCCACCGTCTTGTCGGTCGGATCGATGATGTCCATCAACCTCAGATGCGTGCGGATCTCGAGCTGGTCGCGCGACGCCTTGTCGATATGCGGCGAGCGCAACAGGTCGAAGCGCTGCTTGCGCGTCGGCAGCGGCACCGGGCCGCGCACCACAGCGCCGGTGCGCTTCGCGGTGTCGACGATCTCGAGCGCCGACTGATCGATCAGGCGGTAGTCGAACGCTTTGAGACGAATTCTGATGCGCTGGCTTTGCATTGCTTTCTCGTTGTTACTCGATGATCTTCGCGACGACGCCGGCGCCGACCGTCTTGCCGCCCTCGCGGATGGCAAAGCGCAAGCCCTGCTCCATCGCGATCGGCGTGATCAGCGTCACCACCATCTTCACGTTGTCCCCGGGCATCACC
>Ga0209131_1001605_pt1 | contig 15671 bp, 10 predicted proteins | sample GraSoi_2013_40cm_FD_185826 | JGI IMG/M metagenome (GOLD analysis project Ga0209131, IMG submission 185826) | Grasslands soil microbial communities from the Angelo Coastal Reserve, California, USA - Sample 9_17_2013_40cm (SPAdes) (version 2) | ecosystem: Environmental > Terrestrial > Soil >...
GCGGTGAATGCGGACAGCCCCGCCTGCAGCGGGCAGGCAGAAATGGCTGTCCTACTGATTGGCACGAAGACTCCCCTTGAAAAATCCATTTCGAAACGTGCGGGTGGTTTTGTTGACGGCGGTGCTGCTGGTGGGCGCGGCGATCCTGCTGCTGCGTGAGCAGCGGGCCTCGTTCCTGCGGCCGGGGTTGCGGCTGAATGCTTATGTGAGCACGGCGGACGGGAGTGTATCCGTCGTCGATTTGGTGCGGTTGCGCGCGATTGCGCGGATTGCGGTCGGCCCTGGGCTGTCTGGAATGCGCGAACATCCTACGCGCGCGGAAGTGTGGGGCGTCAGCTCGCAGGGCGGATATGCGTGGGTGCTGAACGCGCGGGTGAATCAAATAGTGGCGCGCGTTCCGGTGGGGGCGATGCCGTTTGCGCTGGATTTTTCGGTGGACGGCAATCGCGTGTACACCGCGGTTTCAGGAAGCGACGCCGTCGTGGCCATCGATTGCCAGACGCATGCCGTTGTGGCACGCGGGCGCACGGGTCGCGAACCGGTGCTTGCGCGGGCGACTCCCGACGGGAAGAGTGTGCTTGTGGTGAATCGGCGCGATGCGTCGCTGGGAATCCATGACGCCGGCACGCTTTCGCTGCGTGCCAGCGTGCCCGTGGTGGCGCATCCGGAAGACGTCGCGGTTATGGGTGACAGCTCGGTGGCGTTTGTGCTGAGCCGGACGGAGCCGCGGCTTTCTGTTGTGGATTTGCGGCGCGGCGTGCTGCTGACGAACCTGCAGCTTGCTGGGAAGCCTTCGGAGATGCTGCTGAAGCCGGATGGAGGCGAGCTGTACGTGATTTCGCCGGAGGCTCACGGGCTGCAGGCGATCAATACTTGGACGCACGAGGTTGGCGATTACGTGCTGCTGGGGTCAGCTCCGACACACGGCGTGCTGCTTCCCGACGCGAGCGAGATGTTTGTGACGGACACCGCGGCGGGACGCGTGGCTCCGGTGGACATTTACAATCGGCGCGTGGGCCGACCCATTTCGGCGGGGCGGACGCCGGAGGCTTTGCGGTTCGACTCGAGCGATCCTGACGTGAAACCAAATTTGCTGCTGGTGGTGAATGAGGGGTCGGGCGATTTATCGGTGATTGGGCTGCGCGGCGGGAGCGAGAGTTTGCTGACGATGATTGCCGTGGGAGAGCGGCCGCGGGATCTTGCGGTGAAACTTTTCTAGAGCAACGGTGCGGCGCAAACTGTGGCGACGCAATGTTGCTTACTCCTCTACGGGCCAGGAGTGCTGCTCGTCGCCGAGCGGGATTTCCAGGAAACCTTCCGCGGGAAGGACGTCGACCGGTAAGCCGCCGTGCCACAGCGCGACGCCCAGGCGCAGGCTCTTCTGCCCTTTCAGATTGAGCTCAGTACGATCGACAGAAACTTCCAGGATTCGCTCGAAAGCGGCCTGCGCGACATTTCTGGGATTGAGCAGGCAGAGTCGACCCTTCTCGACCGCGAACTCCTTCATGCGGCCGCGCGCGAGCTTGACCATGAGGGTCAGTTCTTCGGCTGAGCCGATGGTCACGCGAAATTCGGGATCTTCGAGTTCGGCGAGAGCTTCCGGGAAAAGATCGACGCGCACGCTGAAGCGGTCCTGTTCAAATCCATAACGCAATTCGCGCAAATGGAAAATGCGGCCGTGCATGGAGCCGCCGCGGCGCTCGGGCGAATAAAGGCCGGAGCCGAGCCATTCGAAATACGAAGTGTCGCGGCCATCGACTTTAGTGGTGAGGAAGCCGGTCGGCTGAACTTGCAGGGCGTGCTCGGGCTTGCGCTTGATGGGCTTGGCGAGCTCTTCCGGCGCTAGCTGGCCGAGCGCGAGGTATACGCCGGTGAGGTGCTTGCGATAGAGCGCATCGAACTCGGCATCGTTTGCGGTGCTGTGCTCCGGACCGAACCACCAGCACCAGTCGCTGCCTTCCGCGGCAAGGAGCGACTCGTAGGCTTGTTTCAAGGCGGTGTCGGTTGGGGCGTCGGCGCGGGCTTGCTTGCGTGCTTCGGCGGCGCGCGCGTAGGCCTGACGGGCATCCCAGAGGAGTTCCCAGGCTGCGACGTCCTCGTCGTGACCGATCCAGACGTCGAAGTTTGCGTTAATCCAGGAGGCTGGAAATATTCCGGTCGTGGCTGGGACTTCCTTGGCGGCTGCTATGGCTTCGCTGGCTGTTAACGCGCGAAAATCCTGATCCTTCTCGATGCGCTTGTAGAATTCGCGCAGGAATTCGCGGCCGTTGCCGGGGTAATACTCCCAGGCATTTTCACCGTCGAGAAATAGGCAAACGGTCAGCGGCTGCTGGCTGGGAACGCGTTCGCCAAGAAAGCGCAAACGGCCGTGCAGGTCGGCCGCGGCGGCCTTGGCGTCCATGCGACTGTAGACGAAACCTATCAGGTCCGACAGATGGTGATCGCGGAATAATCCGTTGATGGAGCTTCCCGCCAACTGCACGCGATAGGGCTTGTACAGGCGTTCCGAGTTTGCAGGCAGACCGCTGGTGTCGCGGAAAAAGCCGACGTTGAGTGTGCGTCCGAGGACGCCCTCGTCTGTGCCGAACCACTGAAAGCCTTCTTCCATCGCAATCGTAAGTGCTTGGTCGGAGACGGAACCTTCTGAGGGCCAGAGGCCGGCGGGCTTTGTGCCGAAGACTCGCTGATGGTACTCGCGTGCGCGGCGCAATTGCTCTCGCGCATCGTCCGGCTGGCGAAAAGCTCGGCGCGGCAGCGGCGTTCCGGGATTCGCCACGCGCGCAATATCCGAATCGCACAGCAGCGGCAGAATGGGATGATAAAAAGGCGTCGTGCTGATTTCGACCTGTCCGCGTTGCGCTGCTTCGCGATAGGCGGGGAGAACTAAGCCGAGCAGTTCGAACTGCTTTGCTTTCAGGGTAGCCTTGTCGCGCTCGGTGAAATCTTTGCCCTTGTTGGCGAGGCGGCTGACTACTTCGTCTTTGGCGAGCCAGATTTCGTCCATCCATGCGAGTTGCGAAAGAACTTGCAGGTCGCGCCAGTCGCGCGTCGTAAATGTCACCCGGGCTTGTGCGCCTCCCGCCGGCCGCGACCACTCGAATAGCTCGACAAAGCGCGGCCAGCGAGACATTAATCGTTCATGATTGAGTTGAAATGCGCGCGCGAGAATCTCGGCCTTGTCTTCGCGCGTAAGCTCGTCGGTTGGCTTAAAGGCAAGCGCAAACCACGGCTCGCTGAACTTGCCGCTGGCGTATTCTTCGAGCTGAATACCCAAGGCCGGCACTACGTTGAACGTTGCGTGGAATCCCGGCACCTCGCCGAGTACCTGCACCATGCCCCAGTAATCTTTCACAGCGTGCAGCCGCGTCCACGGCAGAACATACTGCCCGGTTTCCGGATCGCGATACTGCGGCTGGTGCATGTGCCACAAGACAACCAAGTTCACGCGATTCATCAGCGGCGCCCTTTCTTAGGCAAATGGCCGCTCGTGTTACACTCAGCCTTCTCGACATGCGCATCCTGGACCGCTACATTGTCCGCGAAATTTTCCGTCATGCCTTCCTTGGACTCGTGGTTTTCACGTTTGTTTTTTTCGTTCCGCAACTCGTTCGCTTGATGGCGCTATTTGTCCGGCACAGCGGCTCCGGCAGCCAAATTCTGAAATTATTTCTATGCATCTTCCCCGGCGTATTTACGTTCACGATCCCTATGGCCGTGCTGATTGGTGTGCTGCTGGGCCTGGGCCGCATGTCCGCGGACAGCGAAATCATCGCGCTGACCGCTCTAGGTATAGGCCGCCGACGAATCCTGGTGCCGGTTGCCGTCTTAGCGCTTGCCGGCACGCTCGCGACCTTGGTGATGACGGTGTGGCTCGGTCCCGCGTCGCTGCGCGCCTTTCGCGCACTCGAAGCCGACCTGATCGCTTCGCAAGTCAGCTTCCAGGTGCAACCGCGCGTCTTCGACGAACGCTTCCCACGACTCGTGCTGTACATCAATGATGTTTCAGCCAGCGGCACGCAATGGCACGGCGTGTTTCTCGCGGAAGCCGGTGGAGAGAACGGCTCGCGTGTGACCCTGGCGGAGAATGCGATTGTAATTGCCGAGCCGAAGCAGGGCAAGCTGGAGCTGCATCTGCAAGGCGGCAGCACGCACGAATTCGACCGCGTGGACCCCGACCATTATTCGGTTACAGCGTTTGGTCAAAGCGATTGGCCCATCGAGGTCAGTGGACTCGTGCCGATCAAGCCGCGGCAGGTCAGCAATCCGGAGCGGCCCCTGCGCGAACTGGCGGGTGACAATACTCCTGGCTGGCGCGAGGCGCGCGTGGAGATGTATCGGCGTTTTGCGTTCCCCGTAGCGTGCCTTGCATTCGCGCTAATCGCGGTCCCACTGGGTGCGCAGCCGCGACGCGGCGGCCGTGCCGCGGGATCGCTGATTGCAGTTGTGCTCATCGCCTCATACTACCTGCTATTGATCATGGGCGCGGGAATGGCGCGTCAGGGCACCGTGCAGCCGGCCATCGGAATGTGGATCGCCGATGCCGTGCTCGCGCTTGCTGGCTTGGTCCTGCTCCCGCGCATGGAACAGTTCCGCGGCGAAATCGGCTGGCTCAAGCCGTTCGGCCGCTTCAAAACTTGGATGCGCTTGATTCGCGTGCGCACCGCGCGCGTAAGGACGGCAGCGGCACGCATCGGGAATGGAAGCCGCACCCAAGGGAACCCGGCTGCTCCCTCCAGTGGCAGCTTGCCTTTGCTAATGGATTTGTACCTGCTCCGAAGGTTCTTCGCCTATTTCGGGATACTAATGCTGGTGTTCGTCTTTTTGTTCGAGGCTTTCACCTTCTTTGAGCTGCTCGACGACATTGCCCGCCATCGCATCGCTTTCGTGGTGGTGATGGATTACTTTTGGTTTCTGACGCCTTTTTTGATCTACCAGCTTGCTCCGCTTGCGGCACTCGTCGCAATCCTCGCGACGCTGGGCATCATGAGCAAGAACAATGAAATTGTGGCCTGCAAGGCCAGCGGAATCAGCCTCTATCGTCTAGCGGTGCCTCTGTTGTTTGCTGGATTGGCCCTCGCGGGTAGCATGATCGTCCTTGACGATACGTTTTTGCCTTACGCGAACCAGCGCCAGGACGCTTTGCGCAACCTGATCAAAGGGCGCCCCGCGCAAACGTACAAACAACCGGAACGCTGGATTTTTGGGCAAAATTCGAAGATCTACAATTACGATCTGTTTGACCCGGCGCAAAATCTTTTTGGCGGCTTGACCGTCCTCGAGATTGATCCCCTGACCTTCGAGATTCGTCGCCGCGTTTTTGCGGCGCGCGCGCAATGGTCCGAGCAGCAAAAACTGTGGCTGCTGGAATCTGGCTGGGTGCGGGAATTCTCCGGCGGCACGATTGTCCGCTACGAGCGTTTTAACGTTAAAGATTTGCCGGAGCTCACCGAGCGGCCCAGTTATTTCAATCGCGAGGTGCTGCCCGCTATCCAAATGAGCTACCCGCAGTTGCGCCGCTATATAGACGACCTGCACCGTGCCGGTTTCGACGTCTCTGGACTAACCGTGCAGTGGCACCGCAAGCTGGCCTTCCCGCTGATTGCTCCGATAAGCATGCTGTTGGCTTTCCCATTCGCGTTTTTGGTGGGCACGCGGGGCGCCATCGGCGGAGTCGCCATCGGCATCGCCATCGGGATTATCTATTGGCTGGGCGCAGAGCTGCTCGCCGCGATGGGCGGCGTCGGCCAGCTTCCGCCGCTGCTGGCCGGCTGGTCGCCCGACATCATCTTCTTTTTCCTCGGCCTCTATTTTTTCTTCAAGATGCCGACGTGAGAGCCCTCTAGCAGTACCGACCGAGTTCAAGTGTTACTTGAATTCATGTTTTCTCAGAAAGCTCTTGGATTGCGCCCCCCAGGTTCCGCTAGCTTTGGCAAAGTTTCGGGAATAGCCACGTACAATAGGCAGAATGCTGTCACCGCGACTCCGGCTAACCCCAGAAATGACGCACGATATCCTAGCTTTTGGATCAGCAGACTGCCAATCGCATTGCTGAGGGCCGCTCCGACTCCCACCGTAGTTGCTAGAGCGCCGGCCGCCAGGTTGAACCGGCCCGTGCCGCGCGTCCTATCCTTGATGACGAAAATCGCGACTACCACGAAAACCGCATTCGCAATCCCGTCCAGCGTTTGAATCGCGATCAAGAGGGCTGGGGGATGCACCAAGGTGTAAAGGACCCCGCGTACCGGCAGGACGCCGAATCCACAGAGTAAGAGGGGTTTCCTGCCTTTCGTACTTGCTAGCTTCCCAAGCTATGCTGCGGAGATAGCGATAATGATTTGGGTGACGATGATGCACGCGGGCATGAACGGTGCGGCGGCGCGGGGATTATTCCTGGAAAGCATTTCTCCGAGTTCCGGCAACATCGCCGCGTTCGCCAAATGAAACAGGAAGACGGCCACGAGGAATTTCAGTAAGACACGATCCCTCAGCAAATCTGAGATAGCTTCCGCTTTCCCGCTGCCTTTCTCGACCGAAATGCCCCGCGCGCGTGCGTAATCGATCTGCGTGTCATCAATGCCCAGGAGGCAGCCGGCGGCTGGAATCGCGAATAGTGCCGCGACCACGAAAATGGCTCGGTAGCCAAACTTGTAGCTGGCCCAAGCCACGAGTCCGGCCGTAAAGACATTGCCAGCGGAATTGAAGGCCTGATTCTTACCAAATTGCCAGTCGAAGCCGCTGAGGCTTGTAATAAGAAGAAGCCGTTTGCGGCGTGTGGCGTCGATCACCGCACCTGCTGGCGTTTGCATGGCGACGGTGACCAAGCCGCTGAACGTTAGCGCAAATCCGACGCTCTCTGGGTTCCAGCCGCTGGACGCGAGGTATGTGCCACGAACGGGCCCACGCCCGTTTGTACATCGGCGATAAAAAAGTTCAGCCACTCGAGAAATCCCACGCTTCGCGTCTGCGGCCCTGAGTGCTTCAAACGTGTGGTCCGTTCTCAATTGGATCCTAATGGCCGAATTTGACGGCTGTGTTTTTGATGCTGGGTGTTCGTTTGGAAGTGCGCCTACTTGCGCTGCTGGCCGGCTGGTCGCCCGACATCATCATCTTCTTCCTCGGCCTCGCTTCTTCTTCAACATGCCAACGTAAAGAGCCCGCCAGCGTTCTCGCTGACGGGCTCAAGTATTACTTTAGATTGCTTAGACTGTGGCGAGTGTGCAGCTATTTCCGCTTCTTCTTGCCTTCAAGTTTTTCTTCAATGACAGCTTGCGCCGCGGCCAGGCGTGAAATCGGCACGCGGAACGGTGACGCGCTCACATAATCCATGCCGATTGCGTGACAGAACTTCACGCTGTCGGCATCGCCTCCGTGCTCCCCGCAGATGCCCACCTTGAGTTTTGCGCGCGTTTTCCGGCCCTTCTCGATCCCCCAGCGCATCAGCATGCCGACGCCTTTGGTATCGAGCGATTGGAACGGGTCGGCGGTGAACACGCCTGCCTTCTTTTCGTCCACGTAATCCGGTAAGAACCGCCCCGCATCGTCGCGTGAAAGGCCCATCGTAGTCTGCGTAAGGTCGTTCGTGCCGAAAGAGAAAAAGTCCGCTACCTCCGCAATCTCATCGGCAAGCAAAGCCGCGCGCGGCAACTCAATCATGGTGCCGACCAAGTACGGCAGCTTGATGCCCGCCTTCTTAATCAGATCATCCGCAACACGCCGCGTGGCCTGCTCGAGGATCGACATCTCTTTTCGATCGAGAGTGAGCGGAATCATGATCTCAGGTAATACTTTAACTCCGCTCTTCTGGCACTCAATCGCCGCTTCGATGATCGCCCGCACCTGCATCTCGAGAATTTCCGGATACGTGATGCACAGACGGCAGCCGCGATGACCCAGCATCGGATTGGCTTCATGTAATTGTTCAACGCGCCGAGCCACTTTCTCCACATCGAGCTTCAGCTCTTTCGCCAGCTCCTGTTGCTTGGCGTGATCGTGCGGCACGAACTCGTGCAGCGGCGGATCGATGAGCCGGATCGTCACCGGAAACCCATCCATGGCTTTAAAGATGCCGATGAAGTCGCGACGCTGGAACGGCAGCAGTTTGTCGAGCGCCGCCACACGCGCTTCCTTCGTGTCCGCCAAGATCATTTCTTGAATCGCCCGCTGGCGTTCGTGGCTGCGTTCAGGCTGCTCGAAGTCTGTAAAGAACATGTGCTCCGTGCGGCACAGACCAATTCCCTCCGCGCCGAACTCGCGAGCCTTACGCGAATCCTGCGGCGTGTCCGCGTTCGTGCGCACGCCCAGGCGGCGCGTCTCATCGACCCACTTCATCAGCGTGTCGTACGATTTCGGGAGCTGTGGCACGACCAGCGGCATTTCGCCGTTGTATACGACGCCTTCGCTGCCGTCCAGCGTGAGCCAATCGCCTTCTTTCACCACTTTGCCGTTGGTCGTCATCACGCTTGCCTTGTAGTCGATATTCAACGCATCCGCGCCGACTATGCAGCACTTCCCCCAACCGCGCGCCACCACCGCGGCGTGACTCGTCTTGCCGCCCGTCGCAGTGAGAATGCCCTGCGCGACGGCCATGCCGCCCACGTCCTCGGGACTGGTCTCTCGCCGCACGAGAATCACTTTGTCGCCCTTCGCGGCCCAATCCTCGGCCTTGTGCGCGGAGAAGACGACCTTGCCCACCGCAGAGCCAGGCACCGCATTGATGCCCTTCGCCAAAATCCTGGACTCGAGCGAGCGCTTATCCACTTTGGCGTCGATGATCGGATAGAACAGTCGTTCGATATCTTCCGGCTTGATGCGTTCAATCGCTTCTTCCTTGGTGATTAGTTTCTCGTTCGCCATGTCCACCGCAATGCGAAACGCCGCAGCCGGCGTGCGCTTGCCGGTGCGCGTCTGCAGCATGTACAGGGTGCCGTCCTCGACAGTGAACTCCATGTCCTGCATGTCGCGATAATGCTTCTCAAGTTTTACTCGAACCTTCTCGAGCTGCGCGTAGACCTTGGGCATAGCGCGTTTCATTTCGCTCAGGTGCATTGGTGTGCGGATGCCGGCGACGACATCTTCACCCTGTGCGTTCACGAGGTAATCGCCGTAGAAAATCTTTTCGCCAGAGCTTGGGTCACGCGTGAAGCAGACGCCGGTTCCAGAAGTGTCGCCGGTGTTGCCGAAGACCATCTGCACGACATTGACGGCCGTGCCAAGCAACCCGGTGATTTTTTCCACGCGGCGATAGGTCACCGCCTTCTCCGCCATCCACGAGCCAAACACCGCGCCGATAGCTCCCCACAATTGCTCGATAGGATCCTCGGGGAAATCCTTGCCGGTCTTCTCGCGGAAGTTGGCCTTGTATTCCTTTACCAATTCTTTCCAGCCGCTCGTCGGCACATCCGTATCCTGCTTGACGCCGAGCTTTTCCTTCATGGCGCGCAGGCGATGTTCGAGATCTTCCTTCGGCAACTCCATCACCACGGTGGAATACATCTGCACGAAGCGCCGATACGCGTCATAAGCGAAACGCTCGTTCTTGGTGGACTCCGCTAGGCCTTGTACCGAGCGCTCATTGAGTCCGAGGTTCAGAATTGTCTCCATCATGCCGGGCATGGAACGCGCCGAGCCGGAACGCACGCTGACGAGCAGCGGATTCTTCGGGTCGCCGAGCTTCTTGCGCGTGACTTTCTCCAGGCGCGCCACCTGTTCGGCTACTTGCTTCTTCAATTCCGCGGGATACTTCTTGCCGTTCTTGTAAAAGTAGTCGCACGCCTCCGTCGAAATCGTGAAACCCGCCGGCACCGGCAAGCCAATCCTGGTCATCTCGGCCAAGCCCGCGCCTTTTCCGCCGAGCAAATCGCGCCACGTGCCGTCGCCCTCTGCTTTACCTGCGCCAAAAAAATAGACCCATTTCGTCACTGTCATCCTCGCTTTGAGATTTTGTCTGATTCGTTGTGATTCCTCGAACAATGTCGGCGTGCCGACCTCGGTTTCGCCAACATCACATGCTTCAAGTAAAACTTGATGTTACTCGCTCGCGCCGATTTCCGAAAAATCCGCTACCGTCGTGAACTCGCGCAATAATTCCGCCAGAAGCGCCAAGCGATTTTTCCGCACCGCTTCGTTCTCCGCCATCACCATCACTTCGTCGAAGAACCGGTCGATCGATTTGCGCAGTCCGGCAATGCGCTCCAGCGCCTGCTCGTATTGACCGGCACGCTTTTCCGTCTGCACCTTGGCCGCTGCAGCTCGACCTGCGGTGAACAGTTCCCTTTCCGCTTCGCTCTCGAAAAGTTCCGGCTGCGCCGCAAGGCCGTCGCTCTTCACGTTGGACTTCTCCAGTATCTTCCGAATGCGCTTGAACGACACGGCCAGCGGCTCGAAATTCTTCGACTTGCGAATCGAGCGCAACGCGGCCAGGCGCTTCTCCGCATCGAGCAGGTCGTCGGCGCCGGCGCGAAAAACCGCACTGACCTCGTCGTAGCCGTAGCCGGCACGCTCGCGAAACACGTAACGCGCACGGTCCAGAATGAAATCCAATATCTGCGCTTCCTGCTTTGGAGTGACGCCCTTCTTCGGAGGACTGGTCAGAAGCGCCTTCGCGGCGGCGCCCACTGCTGAAGACAGAGATAGCGGAAGCTCTTTGTCGAGGATGATCTTCACTACTCCCAAAGCCGCGCGGCGTAGTGCGTAGGGATCGCTCGAGCCCGTTGGCACCAGGCCCACCGCAAAGCAGCCGACGATGGAGTCGAGCTTGTCGGCCATCGCGACCGCGCAGCCGATCAAGTTTCTTGGAATGGGATCGTCGAGTCCGACCGGGCGGTAATGATCGTAGATCGCATCGGCAACGTCGTCTGCCTCGCCCTGGGCACGGGCATAGAGTCCGCCAACGATGCCCTGCAGCTCGGTGAACTCGCGCACCATTTCCGTAGCGAGATCGCATTTGGCGAGCTCCGCGGCGCGGTCGGCATCGGCCACATGCGCCTGCATCATGCCCAGATTAAACCACTGCTCCATAAGCCAGCGGGCGGTGGCGCGGATGCGCTCCACCTTGTCGCGATAGCTGCCCAGGCGGGATTCGTATGTGATCTTTTCGAGCTTGGGTAGATAGTCGGCGAGCCGACATTTCTGGTCGGCGGCCCAGAAGAATTGCGCGTCGGCAAACCGAGCGCGCAGAACGCGCTCGTGCCCGGCGCGCACCAAGCCCCTGGTATCCTTGGCTAAGTTGATGACGGCCAGGAACGCCGGCGCCAGTTCCCCTCCGCGCTTCTCGAGGGCGAAATACTTCTGGTGGTCGCGCATCACCGTGATCAGGATCTCGTCCGGAAGGCTAAGAAACGCCGGGTCGAACTTCCCCTGGATCACGGTCGGAAATTCGTTCAGATACGTGACGAGGTCCAGCAGATTCGGATCCGCGTGGAGCCGGAGCCCCGACGCTTTCGTTTGCGCCGCCAACTCTTTTTCAATCTTGGCACGCCGCTCCGCAGGGCGGACGATCACGCCGTTCGCGCGCAGCTTCTTTTCGTATTCCGCGAAGTTGCGCACCCGTATGGATTGCGCTCCCAGAAAACGATGCCCCCGCGTCGTGTCTCCGGCAGCGATCCCGGCGCAGGTGATCTTGAGCGGCTTGCCGTCGAGCACCGCCACGATCCGGCGAATTGGTCGGATAAAGCGCGGGCCATCGAGGCCGGTCCAGGTCATTGAGCGTGGCCACGCCAGGTCGTGAACCGCACGGGGTAGGATGTCGGCTAGGATTTGCTCGACTGTGCGCCCGCGCTTCACCTGCTTTGCCGCTAGGTATTCCCCTTTGGGCGTAGTCACCAGGAAGACCTCATGCAGCGCCGCCCCCTGCTTCTCCGCAAAGCTCACCGCCGCACGTGTCGGCTCGCCGACTGAATCGTAGGCCACCGACTTTGGCGGCCCGGTCACCTCGTTAACCACGTCGGCCTGCTTGCGGGGCAGGTTCTGCGCCCACAGTGTCAGCCGCCGCGCCCCGCCGAATGTCTCGACCGCGACGCCTTCCCCAACGCTCTCTGCGGTCAATAGCTTCTCGATATACGCCTTCAGATCGTCGGCGGCCTTCGCTACCATCCCTGCCGGGATCTCTTCGCAGCCGACCTCAAAGAGCAGCTCCATTCTCTTTTCGGCCTGCACCTGTGGGGGCGACGCAGCGCGCGAACTCTTCTTCGCGACTGGGCTCATACCCGCACCTCCGCCCGCATGTCTCGCCGCTGTGGCGCCCCGCCGATCTGTTCCAGGTAAGAGGCTGCCGTGCGGCAAGCCAACCCGCGCACGCGAGCCATCAACGCCGCGCGCTCCGTAGTGGAGATCACGCCGCGTGCGTCCATTAGATTGAACAGGTGCGAACACTTCAAGCAGTGATCGTAAGCCGCCAGGATCGGATAGCGCTTACGCTCCTCGCCTTCGACGCCCGCAAAGCCTTCGAGTAATTCTTTAGCTTGCCGCTCGTGTAACTCAAACTCTGCACGAATGGCCGCCGCGTCGCTGCGATCGAAACTGTACTCAGAGAGCTGCTGCTCTTCCATCAGGCGAATGTCACGGTAGCTCTTGTCCTCCGACCAGCGCAGATCGTAGACACTCTCGACGCCTTGCAGAAACGCACAGATGCGCTCGAGCCCGTACGTCAGCTCGACCGAGATGGGGTCGAGGTCGATGCCCCCGCTCTGCTGGAAGTAGGTGAACTGTGTAATCTCGAGTCCATCGAGCAGCACCTGCCAACCGATCCCCCACGCACCGAGCGTCGGCGACTCCCAATTGTCTTCCTCAAACCGAATGTCGTGCTCCTTGAGATTGATTCCGATGGCGGCGAGGCTCTTCAGATAAATGTCCTGCACATCCACCGGAGAAGGTTTAAGAACCACCTGAAATTGTAAATGCTTGTACAGCCGGTTGGGATTTTCGCCGTAGCGTCCGTCGGCGGGCCGACGGCTCGGCTGCGCATACGCCACGCGATACCCGGCCGGTCCGAGCACGCGCAGAAACGTTTCCGGGTGCATCGTCCCTGCCCCGACTTCCACATCGTATGGCTGCTGCAGTACGCAGCCTTGGCGCACCCAAAATTGCGACAACTTCAAAATCAAATCTTGAAATGTGATTCCAATCCGCTTCTCAGGTTTTACTTTAAGTTTCAAGTCGTCTCCAAAAGCTCTCGCGTCTTCAACTTCCTATCGCTATTGTGCTCGATCCAATTCAGGGCCGCTTCACGCAGCTCAGTTAAAGTTTTACTTGAATCCATAAGACCCTCGATTCGGTCTAGCCGTTCGCTAGTAAATCGCTCCGCCAGCTGCCGGGCCTCGAGATGCAAAGTTTTCATTCCCGGACGCCGACACTTCTCACAAAGGAGTCCCGGCTCCCACGGAGCGTGATACGCGGTGCCTGCCCCAAACTCCGTGCCGCACGACGAGCAGCGGTCAAACCGAGGCAGCCACCCACCGAGCCGTACCGTCCAGAACGCGAAGTATGTTAGCGGCAGCGCCCAATCCCCCGTCCGCTCGATCTCCCGGGCGGCCAGCAGAATGAGACGGAACATTGGCTCGGCCACCTCGTGGTCCGGCAGCACCAGCTCCGCGGCCTCGCTGATCACCGCAAGTCCGGTGCTCAACTCATAGTTACTCTGCGCCTTGTTAAAGGACTCCAGCAGCTCACACTGCTGGATGCGCACCAACTCGCGCGTTTCCTTCTCCACGTACCAGATTTGCACGTGAGAAAGAATCTCCAGCGTCGAGCCATAGCGGTTCTTCACCCGGCGCGCGCCGCCAGCGACTCCGCGAAGCCGGCCGGACGTGCGTCCAAGAAAGCTCACCAGGCGGTCGGCCTCGCCCAGCGGAAAAGTCTTCAAGATAATGGCTTCCGTTTCCCGGGCGGGCATTTCGCTGTCGGCGCGCCGACGCTGCGTCGAACTCCAACCGAATGGCGAGGCTATGTCCGAATCGCACGCACACGCAGAGCTAAGTTAATTATCACACGCGCTCGCCCCGCGCAAATCATTCTGTACGGTAATCGAGGGCATTTTTTGGTAGGAGCTGCTGATTGAACTTAGGCGTCAGCGTTCCGACATCCGATGCACCTTTCGCGAAACTCTGCCGGGCTAACCGCCCACGTCGTGACTACGGTGAACGCCGACCGGAACGCATGTGGCTTCACCTCATCAGACAAACGAATTTCAATAGTGCCAATCCAAATGGCAGGCTGCTGCGTCATGGCCCCTCCCCTTCCGTAGGGTATTACAAAAACCGAGAGCGTAGCCTGGGAAGAAATCCTGCTCGAAATAATGGTTTGTATTGTTAAGCGGGCATCGCGTGCCAACGTCCGACTCTGTCGTGCCATTCCTACACTCGCGCGCGCAACAACGCACCTTTTGGAAAGGCCGCTGAAGGCGACGGGACGGCCCAGGAACGATCCAGGCGCCTCACTAAAAGCACCAAATGAGCTCCGCCCCTCCATCCCACGCAAAATGAGCACCTTGCGGCGATTCCAGATTATGTTAATCATGTCGGCGCGACGACAATATTATCGGACGCACCCGCCTCCGCACTCCTTGCAATTCCCCTCATTTCCGGTACTCTGCGGACTCCCGTTCATGCGTGTGCATTTTTACGGTCCGCGACGGCTTGCGAGGAAGGAACTCCCCGGTGAGGCAGACAAAGCGCTGGCCCATTTCGTTCGTTTTGCTTGCGCCCCTTTGGCTGACGAGCGGCGCCTCGGAAGCTGCTCCCCTGCGCGTGATCATCGACACCGACCCTGGCGTCGACGATGCAATGGCCATCCTGCTGGCGCTGAATTCGCCGGAGTTAAAGGTCGAAGCCCTGACGGTTGTGCCAGGCAACGTGGATGCAAAACAGGGCCTCGAGAACGCGCTGAAGATCGTGTCTTTGGCAGGGCGTTGCGATGTCGTGGTTGCGGGCGGGGCGCAGCACCCGCTCAACCAGAAAGTGATCACTGCTCAGTTCTGGCATGGCAAGAACGGTCTCGCGGGAGTGGATTTGCCGGCGTCGAAATGCAAGGCGGATGCGCGCTTCGGCCCGGATCTCATCATCGAAATAGTGCACAAGTACCCGCATGAGCTGACCTTAATTCCGGTTGGGCCGCTTACGAATATCGCGCTGGCCGTTTCCAAGGATCCTTCCATCGCTTCCCTGGTTCGCGACATCGTAATCATGGGCGGCTCGATCAGCGGAGGAAACGTCAACGGAGCCGCCGAGGCGAACATTTACAACGACCCGGAAGCGGCGCAGATCGTATTCAACGCCGGCTGGATGGTCACCATGATCGGCTCCGACGTGGGAGAGCGAACTCTAATGACCCGCAAGTATCTAACAGAGCTGCGGGCCAACCACGGCCCGCAGAGTGATTTCGTCGCCAAGCTCGCGAATTTTTATTTGACCCGTTCGGAGAAGAGCGGATACCCCGGAGCCGCGATGTATGATCCGTTAGTGGTAGGCGCAGTGATTGATCCCACGCTGGTCACCCTCAAGGATATGCACGTGGATGTGGAAACCAAAGGTGAGCTCACCCGGGGAGAAACAGTGGCCAATCGCATGGGCTCAAACGAAAATAACGTGCTGCACGGGGACCACTATGAAATCGAGGGCATCATTGAACTGAAACCCAATGCCCGGGTTTGCCTGGCCTCCGACGCAGAGCGGTTCCTG
>Ga0209131_1001606_pt1 | contig 15643 bp, 13 predicted proteins | sample GraSoi_2013_40cm_FD_185826 | JGI IMG/M metagenome (GOLD analysis project Ga0209131, IMG submission 185826) | Grasslands soil microbial communities from the Angelo Coastal Reserve, California, USA - Sample 9_17_2013_40cm (SPAdes) (version 2) | ecosystem: Environmental > Terrestrial > Soil >...
GCTTTAAGCCGCGTCCCCCGTGGAGAACGAGGTGCGCCGGTTTCGCCTCCGGCTGCCAATCAAGTGTTCGGAGCTCAAACAATCCGATGACCTTGCGGTCGTCGCGATCTCGCTCCGGGCGGCTGTCCGGCCTCTTGTCCGGATGCCCACCGATTGACACACGGCCACAGGCACGTGCGAAATTGGGCAGACTCGAAATAAGTGATTTCCAAATTTCGCGCAAGCGTTTTGCGCGACCGCAGCGGCCGCAAACCGAAAAAAATTTCGGAATTCACTCAGATGTGTTTAAACGCCGGCTAACGGCACATCATCCTCTCGTCGTGAAAGGCTCGACCCGCATGCCATTGCGCACAAACGCGGCCATCACGGCGACACCGACGAGAAAGAGGATGATCTGCGCATAGACAGCGTAGTCCGCGAACCCGGCAAGACTGGCGAGCGCCCAGCCTCCCGCGAAGGCCGCGCCGAACACCTCGACGCCTATGAGTACGGCCGCGCTGAGCACGGTGATGACGCTTTGCCAAACAATATGGCGGGGCGCGGGAGAGGAAGGTTGCGACATCGGTTGATCCTGTTTTTCGCCCGCAATCTCTACGAAATGGTTTGCAGGATCAAGCCATATCAGGGATCAATAATCGGAAAGACAGTAATCAGGACCGGATAGCCCGATGACCGCGTTGCCTCCAACCGCCGCCCCAAATGGTTCCCAAGACCAAAGCAACCCTCTGCTGGGCGAATGGACGCCTCCCGACGAGACGCCGCCGTTCCCGGCGATCCGGCCGGAGCACTTCAGGCCCGCCTTCGACCGCGCCATGGCGGACCACATGGCTGAGATCGAGGCCATCGCAATCTGCCCGGACACACCGAGCTTCGCCAACACGATCGTGGCGCTGGAGCGGAGCGGCCGTGCGCTCGACCGGGTCTCGGCCGTATTCCATGCACTGGCCGGCGCCCACACCAATGACGCATTGATGGCGATCGAGCGCGAGATGTCGCCGCTCATCGCCGCTCACCGCAACCGCATCCACCTTCATGACGGCCTTTACGCCCGCATCAAGGCGCTGTGGGACGGGCGCGACACGCTTGGCCTTACCCCGGAAGAGGCGCGGGTTCTGGAGCGCTACGACGTTACGTTCCGCCGCGCCGGCGCGGGGCTGCCGGCCGATACGAAAAGCCGGATCGCGGCAATCGGCGAGCGGCTGGCCGCGCTCGGCACCGCCTTCAGCCAGAACGTGCTGGCCGACGAGCAGGCTTATGCGCTCGTGCTCGAGAGCGAGGAAGACCTCGCCGGCTTGAGCGAAAGCGCCCGCGCGGCGGCCCGCGCCGCCGCGGCGGAGCGAGGCATGTCGGGCCAGCATGCCATCACGCTGGCGCGGTCCAGTATCGAGCCGTTTCTGCGGTCCTCGGCGCGGCGAGACCTGCGGGAGAAGGCATATGAGGCCTGGATCGTCCGCGGCAGTGGCGGTGGCGCAACCGACAACAAGGCCATCATCGCCGAGACGATCGCGCTGCGCGCCGAGCGGGCGCGGCTGCTCGGCTATCCGACTTTTGCGGATTATCGCCTCGATGACGCCATGGCGAAGACCCCGCAAGCCGTCCAGGTGCTGCTCGAGCGCGTGTGGTCGCCGGCGCGGGCCCGCGCCATGGCGGATCGCGACGCCCTCCAGGACTTGATCCGGCAGGAGGGCAGCAACTTCGATCTTGCCGCCTGGGATTGGCGCTATTACGCGGAAAAGCTGCGCAAGGCGCGCTGCGACATCGATGCGGCCGAGATTGCCCCCTACCTTAAGCTCGACAACATCATCGCGGCGGCCTTCGACACGGCCCATAGGCTGTTCGGCCTTACGTTCCGGGAGCGGCACGACGTGCCGGTTTGGCACCCTGACGTGCGGGTGTGGGAGGTGTCGGGCCCGCTGGCTAAGTTCCAGGGGCTGTTTTTCGGCGACTATTTCGCCCGCTCCTCCAAGCGCAGCGGCGCCTGGATGACGATGTTGCGCAGCCAGCACAAGCTCGACGGCGAGGTGAGGCCCCTCGTTATCAACGTGATGAATTTTGCCAAGGCGGGCGACGGCGAACCGACGCTGCTCTCGTTCGACGACGCCCGCACTCTGTTCCACGAATTCGGCCATGGTCTTCATGGGCTGATGTCGGACGTGACCTACCCGATGATCGCCTGCACCCGGGTCGCGACCGATTTTGTCGAATTGCCGTCTCAGCTTTATGAGCATTGGCTGGAGCAGCCCGAAGTGCTGCGCCGCTTCGCCCGGCACTATCGGACTGGCGAGCCGATCCCTGAGGACCTGCTGCGGCGTCTCCTCGCGGCTCGCACCTTCGACCAGGGCTTCGCCACCGTGGAATATGTGGCCTCGGCGCTGGTCGACCTTGCGCTTCACCGGGCGCCGGAGCCCGATAAAATCGACCCGGCGGCATTCGAGGCCGATGTCCTGACGCAGATCGGCATGCCGGCCGAGATCGGCATGCGTCATCGCTCGCCCCACTTCCTGCACGTGTTCGCGGGTAGCGGGTACGCGGCCGGCTATTACAGCTACATGTGGTCCGAGGTGCTGGACGCCGACGCCTTCGAAGCCTTCCGGGAAACCGGCGACGTGTTTGATCCGGCGATTGCGGCGCGCCTGCGCCACGATATCCTTGCGGCGGGCGGCTCGCGCGACCCCGGCGAGGCCTACCGGGCCTTCCGCGGCAGGCTGCCGACCGCGGACGCACTGTTGCGCAAGCGCGGATTTGCCGAGGCTGTGGTGGGCTGACTGCGTTGTAGGGGGGCTTGAACCGGCGGGCTTAGGATTTAGGGGAATTCAACGCTTCGATTCATGCGACTGAGCGCAGTCTTTACCTACCCCGCCTGGGTAAGAGGGAGGCAAAGAAGCTAGCTCATCCCGCGTGAATGCGTTTCGCGATTAAGCGCTAGCACTTGCAAATGCCGGCGGGTCTGTGCCACAGCCGTGTCGCGCCTGCGACGGTTCGGCAGCGCTCGGAAACGACAAAACGGAAATTTGATGTTACGCGGGTAGAGTTCTGAGAATGTTGCGCGGCGCCACTTACTTGGTTTTCCTGTCGGCTGTTTTTTTCGGCAGTCTCTTCATCACTCTGTGGCTGACTGAGCCTGAGGTCCCAAGCCCAACGGATAACCGCTCGGACGCGGAGCGCCTTGCAGTCTATCCAATATCGGACAGTTCTGACCTGGCCAAATCAGCTCAAAACGCGAATCTGATCCTTTCGCGACGGCTATTAGGGTATGTTGACGCAATTCGCCGAATTAACGCGCGAGAGGTGGGGCTATCTGGATGGGCTGCTGATCGCGAAGGAGATTCAACTCCTCTGGAGGTGCTGATATTTGTCGCCGGACGGTTGGTGGCGACGACACACACCAAGGGCGAACGACCGGACGTAACCGCTGCGATCCACCTGGGCTTTGGTGCTCAAAGCAATGTCGCTCTCACTGCAAATTTCACTTGCCGAACGGGTGATCAACCGGTCGTTGTAGTCCTTGGTAAGGAAAAACAATATGTGCCCTTGCAGTCAGCTCCGTGCCCCTGATGGCGAAGGGCCGTAAGCGCCCGCCGGCAGCAAATGTCGTCTTTTCAATCCATTAATTCGGGGGCGAGGGGTGGGTTTTCCGCCTGAAAACGCATCCGGTGGAAATGCGCGTAACGGCCGGAGCGCGCCAGAAGCTCGGTGTGGCGGCCGGATTCCACGATCGTGCCTTTTTCGACCACGTGGATCATGTCGGCCTGGGCGATGGTGTGCAGCCGGTGGGCGATGACGAGGGTGGTGCGCCCCTTGATCAATTTGCCCATGGCGTCCTGGACGAAACGCTCGGACTCGGTGTCGAGCGCCGCGGTCGGCTCATCCAGCAGGATGATGGGCGCATCGCGGATCAAGGCCCGGGCGATGGCGACGCGCTGGCGCTGGCCGCCGGAGAGCTGCGCACCGTGTTCGCCCACCATCGTCTCGTATCCGGCGGCAAATTGCGAGATGAATTCGTCGGCGTGGGCCGCCCGCGCCGCCGCAACGATCTCAGCTTCGCTCGCACCCGGCCGGCCCAGGCCGATATTGTGCCGGATGGTGCCGTGAAAAAGAAACACGTCCTGCCCCACGAAGGCGATCCGGCGCCGGATCGATTCCTCGGATACTGCGCCATAATCGTGTCCGTCGAGGCGGATGGCGCCGCCGTCAGGCGTATAGAGCGCCAGCACCAGATTGAAGATCGTTGACTTGCCGCCTCCGGACGGTCCCACGAAGGCGGTCACATGGCCGGGCTTTGCGGTGAACGAAAGCTGCCGCAATACTGGGCTCCCGGCCCGGTACGCGAACGAAACCTGGTCGAATTCGATGCACCCGCGCGTCACCTCGATGGTGGGCTTTGGCTGCGCCGGCTGGCGGTCCGGAATGTCGAGCACATCGAACAGCACCTGAACGCCGGTCAGCGCGTTATGCAGGTCGATGTTGAGCCGCGCGATGCGCTTGGCGGGCTCGTAGGCGAGCAGGAACGCCGTGATGAAGGAAAACAATTCGCCCGGCGGCAAGTTGAGCACCAGGACGCGGTAGCCGCCGTAGATGAACACAGCCGCAATCGCGAAGCCGCCGAGCGCTTCCATCAGGGGGGTTGAGCGGTTGGAGACCCGGGCGAGCTTGTTGGAGGCGCGCTCGACCGACGCGATGCTCTCATAGACCTGCGCGCGCACCGTCGTTTCGAGATTGAAGGCCTTGATGATCTTAAAGCCCTGGATGGTCTCCTGCATGGTCTTGAGGATGTCGGCGCCGCCGCCGAATTGCGTCAGCGTGATGGCGCGCACGCGCTTCATCAGCTTGCGCACCGTGAGGACCGCAGGCGGCATCACCATGAAGGCCAGGATGGCCATGAGGGGCGCCTTCCACACCATGACCCCGACCAAGCCGATCAGGGACAACAGATCGCGTCCGAGCGCATTGATGACGAGGTTCAAGACCTGCGCGGCCGAACCGGCCCCGAAGGTGATGCGCGCCGCGAATTCGGAGGAATGGCGGTCTGCGTAAAAGCCGGCGTCTTGCGCGAGCAGCTTGTCGAACATGCGCCGCTGGTTGCCGGCGATGATGTCGTTGCCGACGCGCGCCAGCGTCACCGCCTGTCCGTAGGTTGTAAACCCCTTGATGACGAACAGCGCGATCAGCGTCACGCCCACAATCGCGACGCCCTCGAAGCTCCGTTCGGTGTAGGCCTGATCGATTCCGGGGCCGATGATGAACGCCATTGCGGCCGTGCAGGCGGCGCCGACCGCCATCAGGGCAAAGGACAACAAATAGCGCCGCCAATGGCTGCTGCCATGCTCGACCAATAGCCGGCGAATCAAAGCCGGCGAGCCGTTCGGGTCGGCAAACAGCTGGCGCCAGAAACGTGTGAGCATCGATACCGGTTCGATCAAGGCAGCGCCCCTGCGCCCTCGGAGTAGGGCTGTAGCGGACCGGTGCGAAGTTGTCCACGCGGCAGCGGGCATCGGCACGGCACCTGGCGCTCAGTCCGAATGTTCCAGCCGCCGCAGTATGCTCCGGGTCGGCAAACGGATGTTGAACCGCCCTGCGATGCGATCGAGGCGGACCACGCCGGCGCGCGCCATGACGCCGAGATCGAGCTTCTCATCAAGATCGATCGGAATGCCGCGCCAGATGACGAAGCCGCCAAGCCCGATCGCCGCCAGGATCATGGCGTAGACGACCGCCAGGATGGCAGGCGTGGTGACGGCGATGGCAGTTCCGGCGAATCCGCCGAGCCGCAGCGTCGCCACCGCCGCGATCACGGCGGACATCGACACCGCGCTGCTTTGCCGGGTGGTGCGCGGGAAGCCCAGAATCGCAAAAGCGATGACGCCGAACGCAAGGGGATAGAGCGGCGCGAACAGGCGTTCATGGAGCTCGACACGGAACTGCCCGGGCGAAAGCCGGAACACCGGGTCGTCGGCGGCCGGAAATGCAAGTTCCCAGACGTATTTCTCGCGCAGACCTACGTTCACCTGCGGCGCCGGTGCGAGCCGGGTCAGATCGAACGCATACTGGTCGAAGACCACAATGGTGGGATCGCGCTCCTTGGTGCGGCGGCGCTCCACGTTGCCGTCGCGCATGATGAGAAACGCGCTGTCGCCCCGCTGTACGATCTGGCCGTATTCGGCCACGATGGTGACGCGCTCGTCGGGGCTGCGCGTGTCGTCGATGAAAACCCCCTGAAACTGGTTCTCGCCGCGCCGCTCCCGAATGTGAAATATCAGCCCGCGGTCAACCGACGTGAAGGCGCCTGGACGGACGATGTTCGAAACCACATCGGTCCTGACCTTGGCAATCTCAGCGGCCATCTTTCGCTGCAGCCACGGGGCCAAAAAGGCCGAAATATAGGCAACAAAGATCGCGACGACGATGCATGATGCGAATACCGGCTGAAATGTCCGCCGCGGCGAAATGCCGGCCGCGTTCATCACGACCAGCTCGGAATCGCCGTTGAGCTTGGTGAGTGCGTAGCAAATGGCGATGACGATCGCGATCGGAGCGATCACCAGCATCAGGATCGGCACCAGGAGGCTGGTGATGCGCAGGAATACCAGGATAGTCTGGCCCTGATTGGTGATGAGATCGACCTGGCGCAGGATCTGGGTGATCCAGATCACCATGGTGAGGTTGATCAGAACCAGCAGGAAGCCGGCGAAAATCGTGCGGAACAAATAGCGATCAATCGAGGCCATGTTGCTCGTGTTTCGGTTTTACGCGCACGAGCGTGTGAAGAAACGAAAGACCTCATCCTGAGGAGCGGCCGAAGGCCGCGTCTCGAAGGATGGCAGCGAGCAACCGAAATCGGCTGCAGCCGATTTCGGCAACCTTTCGTGCCGAAGTCGGGCAGGCCCGACTTCGGTGCCGTGCATCCATCCTTCGAGACGCGCGCAAGAGCGCTCCTCAGGATGAGGTCTCCATTATTTCAGACGCTCGCCGGCGGGCACCTCCCGTGGACACGAGGATCCCCGCCGAGCCGCCGGTGTTATACTCCATTCGCCAGGTCCCACCCAGGCATTCTTACCGGCTATCCGTCATCGGCCCTACGACGCTCCCCGCACCGTGTCGATCACGCGCGCCGCATCTGCCGGAACCTCGTCACCGCGCCACGCCACGTGGCCGTCTGGCCGCACCAGGACCAGGCGGCGTTCATACAGTGCGGCCGCCTGTTCGTCGCGGATATCGCGCACCGTCAGGGGAACCTGGCGCTCGGCCGCGGCCGTTGCGAGGCGCGCCGCGTCGATCGGCGCCGTGCCGAAGCGCATCAGCACGAAGCCGCGCCCGAACAGGTCAAGGGTCGATTGTCCGGGCGCGAGCCAAACATGGGGTGCGCGGTGGCCGGGCCGTGCGGTCTGGGTGTAGGTCGCGGTCTCGTCGGCCGGCGCCGGTGTGCAGTCCGGCACGCAGATCGGCGAGTTCTCGTACCGATAGCCGAGTTGGATGCCGAGGGTGAACCACTCACGGCGCATGGTGGCGGTGAATTTCGCCCCGAATACACGCCGCGCCGCATCGCCGGCGTGGCCGGGCTGGAAGATTTCCGGCGGCGGACGGTTCTCGCGCGTCGACAACATGCGGGCGAGGTTGCCGGCCGCCTCCTCGACGTTCCGCGCCGCGATCGGCCGCCGCTCCTGCTCGTAAGAGGCAACGAGCGCGTCGCCGCCCCATCCGGACAGGCGCGCCTGCAGCTTCCACGCCAGGTCGACCGCCTCCTGGATGCCGGTGTTCATGCCGAAACCGCCAGTCGGGGAAAGCTGATGCGCGCTGTCGCCAACGAGAAAGACGCGGCTCGTGCCGTAGCGATCGGCGATCAGTTCGCGGCGCGTCCATGGCATGATCGAGACGATATCGAAATCGAAGGCGCAACCGACCGCATGCTCGATGGCTGCGCGCAGTTCGGCGTCGCTTAGCTTGCGGTATTCGCGGCTGCCGACCAACGAAAACCGCCAATGGTCGCGGCCGTCGATGGCGACGATGGTGGCGAAAGTGCCTTCCGGCCCAATGAAGATGAAGCGATAGGCTGGCCTCAGGTTGTGCAGCTTTTCGAGGCCGGCGCAGCGGAAGATCACGTTGGTGGTGTAGGTCAGCACCGGATTGCCGGAGAGCGCGATGCCGAGCCGCTCGCGGCAGGGGCCACCGGCGCCGTCGCAGGCGATCAGATAGTCGGCCTCGATGGTCTCGCTCGTGCCGGTCGCGTGGTCGATCACCTGCGCCGTCACGCCGTCGCGCTCTTCAGTAAAGCTCACGAGCTCCGTGCGGTAGCGCCGCGTCACATGCGGAAACCTGCCGGCGAACCGCGCCAGCATCGGGTCGAAGAAATTCTGTGGGCACCGCTCCCGCTTCTGCGGGCTCTGGGGCGGCGGTTTCTCCTCCCGCGGCGACGGGAACGGCTCGCGGCCGAGTTCGTAGCCGTTGGCGAGGCTCGTCACCCAGGCATTGTCTTGGCGATAGTCGCGGTTATAGCCGGCCGCCTCGACCCACGGCACGATGCCCCAGCGCCGGCAGAACTCCATGGTGCGGACATGGACCATGTCCATGCGGGGCTGGGTGATGCGGCCGTCGGTCTTTTCGATCAGCACGCACCGGACGCCGCGCCAGCCGAGATCGCCCGCCATGGCAAGCCCCACCGGGCCTGCGCCTACGATCAACACCGGCGTTTTCATGAGTTGAGTTATACTGCGACCACGTGAATGGACGCAAACGGCGGCGGAACCGGATGGCGAATTCGCAACCACAAGACCGGCGCGGCCTGCCCTCCGTCGACGCGGTGATGCGGAGCGCGGCGGCGCAGGTGGCGGCGGCGCGGTTCGGACATCTTGCCGTCGCCGGCGCGGTGCGGCTGGAGCTTGCGGAGTTGCGCCGTAACGGCCTCGCGATAGCAGCCGACGACGCGGCCGCCCTCGCGCTGGCGCGACTCGAGACCGCGGACGCCGCGCGCCTCAAGCCCGTTTACAATCTCAGCGGCACTGTGTTGCACACCAACCTGGGCCGCGCCGTGGTGGCGGAGACCGCCATCGCGGCGGCGGCTGACGCGATGCGCCATGCCGTCGCGCTCGAATACGATCTTGACGCCGGCCGGCGCGGCGATCGCGACGATATTCTGCGCGATCTCTTGCGCGAGCTGACCGGCGCCGAGGACGGCACGGTGGTCAACAACAATGCTGCTGCGGTGCTGCTGGTGCTCAACACGCTCGCCAAGGGCCGCGAGGCGGTCGTGTCGCGCGGGGAATTGATCGAGATCGGCGGCGCCTTCCGGATGCCGGAGATCATGAGCCGTGCAGGCGCCAGGCTGGTCGAGGTCGGCACCACCAACCGCACCCACCTCAAGGACTATGCCGAGGCACTGGGGCCGAAGACCGGCGTGCTGATGAAGGTCCATCCCTCGAACTATCGTATCGAGGGGTTTACGGCAGAGGTCGCGGCGGCCTCGCTTGCGCCGCTGGCGAGCCGCCACGGCGTGCCGCTGATCGACGATCTCGGCTCCGGCACCCTCGTCGACCTCGTCCGCTTTGGCCTCCCGCACGAGCCCACGGTTAAGCAGGCGGTCGCGGCGGCCGACATCGTGACGTTCTCCGGCGACAAGCTGCTGGGAGGACCGCAAGCGGGATTCATCGTGGGACGCGCCGACCTGGTGGCGCGCATCAACAAGAATCCGCTCAAGCGCGCGCTGCGCATCGACAAGGCGCGGCTCGCTGCGCTGGAGGCGACGCTCAAGCTCTATCGCGATCCCGACCGGCTGGCCTCGCGACTGCCGACGCTGCGCCTGCTCACGCGCCCGGCGGCCGACATCGCGGCGTTGGCGCGCCGGTTGCGGCCGGCGATGCAAGAAAGGCTCGGAGATGGCTTCACGGTCGACGCCATGGAATGCGAGAGCGAGATTGGGTCGGGCGCGCTGCCCCGTCAGACCATGCCGAGCGCCGGGCTCGCGATCCGGCCCGTCGCAAGGCGCGGCGCCGGGCGCGTGCTCGCGGATCTCAGTGCATCGCTGCGCCGCTTGCCGACGCCGGTGATCGGCCGCATCGAGAACGATGGCTTGATTCTCGACCTGAGATGCCTCGATGACGAGGAGAAATTCATGGCAAATATCGCGGCGTTGGGGGCGCCAAGGACGTAAGGCGGGCGGACAATTATGCCGCGATCATGCCTGACGACGTCGGCGGGATCTATCTCCACAGGCATTCCGCCCGGCGACTGCGAAGCCACCTAAACCGTTCCCTCAGGCCGTTTCGCAATGACCTCGCCTCGGTGCGAAGCCTGTCGCCGCGGCGGCAACATAGCCCTTGACCTATAAGAACAAAACAAGAACAATAGGAGCAGCGATCGAAGGTAAGACCAAGCAGGAGGCGTTCAGATGAACCGTCTGCGCCGTGCTAAGGGGAGGCCGGAAGCCGGCGCCTATCCGTATCAGGTCGATCTCGTTCCGCCACTTGAGGGCTTTGACGACGTCGTCGAGGAGGAAATAATCCGGTTTCTGGAGCGTCGCGCCGGCACATTCGATGTCTACGGGCAGATCGCAAACGGTGATGCATTCATTCGATACCGCTTCGCTCGCCTGGCGGACGCGCAGGCCTTCCATGCTCAGTTTGGACCGTCGGCAGAAAAGGCGGTCTTCAAAAAAGTGGACAGGTGAGGGAACGGTGATAACTACGCTTATGACGACAACGCGGGCACTTTCAATTTACATGCCAAAGTAATAGAGAGATTCTCGGAAATAACCGGTCGTTATCGCGCTTTCGCTGGAAAGTTCTCCCGACGCGGGAGGACTTTTTTTATGCCGCAGCGTGCGGCGTTTCGAAACCTACCGAATCGACAGGCTGTTACTACGTCCAACGCAGCACATTCGCCGGGCGAGATTCGCCTCCGATGGGAGGTCATATGCACATGACGGACGAACCAACAATCGAACAACTCCTGGAGCCTTCTACTGTCCTCTCGCACGCCCTTGATTTCATGGAAACGGACCTCGATGCCGATGCATACAATGCGATATCGACCTGGGTGGCACGTGCAATCCGCGAAATCAGAGACGATTTGGCGAGGGTCCAGGCTATAGACCCGGAAGCCCTCGAAGGCCTGCCTGCGGCTCGCATGAAAATTGAGGGCGGCAAACTGTGGCTGCGCATCTTCGAGGAAATTCAGGGAGCCATCACACGTTACGGCTCGGGTTGGGAGGCGTAATCGTGCCGCCGGCGGAAGGTCGTTTTCGCTATTTTGCCGGGATTGACGACGCCTCTCGATCGGCGCACCATTAGCTTCGATCACCTTTCAGGTTAGGTGATCATGGTGATACCTGCCCGCGTCAGCCGGCGCGGGCCTTTTTCCAAGACCAGTGGGACGAGTGCGTTGTACGTCTGAGGCGAGGCGCACTCAGCGCCGCCGCTGGTGGTTTCGCAACAGCCCGTCCAGCGCCGCGCGCCCTTGATCGGTGAGCGCGAAACGTCCGTTGGAACGCGTGACAAGACCCTTTTCAAACAGGGCGGTGACGCCCCGGGAGTCGGACCATTCGGTGTGCGTCTCGATGTTGAAAAGCACGGCGCGTTCTGCGGCCGTGAGGCTGTCCGGAGCTATGGATTGCGGACGCGTTTCTGACGTTTGATTTGCCATGGGGGTCCTTTTCATCAAACCCCCGCCCACCGTTTTGGCATTGTCAGTGTGCCCGACTGGCCGTGAGAGCACTAGCTCCAAACTGACGGGACGAGGCTCAAATCTCCGTAATAACCCTATCAGGGAGGGCCTCGCCTCAGAGGGCCTCCATCATCCTGCCCCCGGGCCGCACCTTCTCAGCCTTCGAGTCGCCCTTTTGTTTCGGTATTTTCCATTGTGGACGGGCGAGTTGGGGAAATAGCGATGATTGATACCGACATCATTGTTGCGCGCCGTTCGCCCTTCGATCGCTTGCCGCCCGGCGGCGGTGATTCTGATCCAACCGACCTCGACCGGCTTGCCGCCAGCCTTGACTACCTCACGCTGTGCTGCTGCGAGCCCGCTACGGAGGAGTGCGGCCAACATCCGACGGCTGAAGCCGTGGCCGAGCGTGAGCAGTTCCTCGTTCGCGCCGTGCCGACTGCTGGCGAGCAGTTCTAGCCGCGCGTCGCTCGGCATTCAGGCGCTTTTTAGTCACGAGTGCGGCGCATGCACGAGCCGAACGCTATCAACAAACGTCCCGACGAACCCGGCCTTTGCCGTCACGGGCCGCTATCGCCCGAAGCGCGACGGCCGCCCGTCGCAGCGGCGCTGTCAGCGCCATGATGTGGAATTCCGCAGGCTCGCAATTTCTGCTTGGAGGCTGGCAATTTCTGCCTGGAGTCCGGAAATATTCCCGGTCTCGGCTGTGCCACGGCCGCGCAAGCGCAACATCATCTCGACATCGCTTGCTGGCGGCCCCGACCCGGCGCATCACGGTGTTCGGCACATGATGAAGATGGTCTGTGGACGGTATTGGTTCAGCCACGCGGGTGTTGTGGCGGCCAAGTCCGAAAGCTGCTGCTTGGAGGGCACGCAGTCGAGGCGCAAATCGGCCGGTATTTTTGAGCGAAACGATTCGGGCATGTCGCCGCGACAATGCCAGTTCTGAAGTTCTCTCCAGAAGCGACGGCCATGCCCCGCGAAATCGGATGTTTCCGATTTCGCTCGCCTCATAGCTGCCGAAGTCGGCCAAGGCCAACTTCGGGTGAAAGCGGGGCATCCAGTAACCCCCGGCGATTCAGGTGGTTACTGGATCGCCCGCTTTCGCGGGCGATGACACGTGGGTGATGCAATTATTTCCAGACGCGTCCTTACTTGGAGTCGTCGCCGGGCGTGTCCCGGCCATCCAGGTCTTTTTGGCTGAAAGCCCGCAAGAAAAACGTGGATGCCCGCGAAAACGGGTCCCCGCCGCGTTACGCAGCGGGGTGTTTCTGCGCCGGCATGACGGTGGAGATGTGATTCGATCTATCGAAACGCCCACGAGTTCGGGCGAATCCTCGTTGTGCGTTACTGATGATGATGGATCCTGTGGTGCTTCGGCCCAACAACGGCGCCAGCGGGCTGCGGGCATGCGCCCCAACTGCCAAAGCCGAGGTCGCGTCCCCAATGGGGAGCCGGCGTGAAGCACTGATTTCCCACCTTCGTCGGCCCATAATTCTCCAAGGCACTGGCAGGGGCTGACGCCAGTAATGCCGCAAACACCGTCGTTGCCGCTGCAGTAGTCAGGAAATGTCGCATTTTGGTCTCCCTCGAGTTTTTTGGGTTGCACATGCTCCAAGTTGTTTATTCCATCACTTGGTTACATGGCATTGATATATCTTTTACACTTACTAAACCTATCGAAAAGTTATTCTTTAGCAACAACAATTTGATGAATAATAATTTATGGATATAACTTTTATGATTATTTATCTATCTAAATTTAATTCTGTAGCAACTGTTAATGCTGGAATTGCTCTGGTCGGACAGTGCACGACGCCTGCCTCGACCACCGGAAATTGTGCGCGCTGCCGCGTCGAAGCGTGGTCAGGTCAATCCGCGGCCATTTCTCGGCCGATGCCGCGTGTCTTGGCGATCTCGGCGGCGCCGAACTTGCCGGCAGCGCGACTAAAGTTTCTCCGCGTACACGATCCGCTCGACGGGAGTGGAAGCGAGTTCTCGACCGGTCGGTCACGGACTCCTTCCCCCTTGTGGGGGAGGGTTGGGGTGGGGGGCGTGCCGTGGCGCATTGATGTGCCACATCTCCCGACCCCCACCCCCCACAAGGGGGAGGGGAGGAGTTCGCGGCACCGTCGAGCCTTAACTTGGCGCCGATGAGGGCGACCCTCGTAGTCGCCCGTGAGCAAAGCCAACCTTAAACCGTCCATTACGTCCCCGGCACCAGCGCGACCACAACGGTCGCCCCTACAACGCCCCTCCAACGTTATGACTCTGGTCGAGGCTCCATTCATTCCTGGCGGTGGATCATTTCAAGCTCTTTGGGGCTGGGTGGGCGGCCGTGCAGGAATTCCATTGGACACCGAGCGTCGCACCGCGCAACTCAATGGCAACCGCTGAATTGACTCGTAAGGTTGGGTGCAACTCCGGCAAATGGAGTGAGCATCGTGATGCGAATGATGTTAATCAGCGTTGCCGTCGTGGCGGCTTTCGCCAGCGCCTCGACGATGAATGCCTCGGTCCCTCGCGGCGGCAGGGGTGGCTTGGGCATAGGCGTACACGGTGGACGCAGCGTAAGTGGGGCTCATGCTCGCCGGATCGGTCCGCCTTACGCTGGTTCCGGCCGGTTCCCCGGTCTCTACGGTTCCCACGGCAACCAGTATCACTCTCGCCCTCATTGGCGCGGGTATCATAACGGCCCTCACGGCACTACGAACGGCGATCCCACTCACCCCCGCCAGAAGTCCCCGAACCGGTTCGGTACCAGGATCGCATAGGCGGCCGAACTCGACCGAGTCATTTCTGTTCCGGACGAAGCTTGGACAACGAGTGAGGCCAGTTGCGGGCCGGGTGCGACAGCCATCCGATGCGGGGCGGGCGTCATCGCTGCACGCGTCAAAGGCATGCTGTAGAACACCATTTGAACAGCCTGGCTCCAGTTTGGGTGCAAGAGGCTAATTTTTGCTCCTTCGTTCTCGGCAGTCCATGCCATTAAGCGATTGCGATCATTCAAGAAGGAGGAGAAGCGTCCCCGGTGGGGCGTCCGGACTTCAAATGTGGAAAGACCCGTCCCTCCTTGTCCCGTCGGATACCAGATCGCATTGAATAGTCTTAACAATTTCGCCGCCACCTCCCGCCTTGTCACTCCTTGCACCATCGCGTGCCAACGAGTTGGTTAGCAAATTCGTTAGCAGTCGGCAGCTTGGCGGGCGCGCCGAGGGGTAGGGCAGAGGCAGCAGGCCGGAGCTTTTCGCCGCTCTACGGCCCTTGCCCAGCGCCAGCGGCAGCCTTGTTGTTCCCCTAGCATCTACGCTCGTGCACGGACCTTCGGTCCATCACCGATCAGTGAGCCGATGCGAGCTTTGAGCTTCGCGTACAGGTCAGCCGAGTCCTTCCACCCTATGTGCGGGTACTGCCGCGTGTCGAAGTGCAAATCCTTCATCGAAGTGTCCTTGCACGTCCAGATGATTGGGATGTTGAGACCCATGGCGAACCCTGCCTCGAAGTAGACGCCGCCACGGACCTTTTCCAGCTCGCATGTGAAGTCAGCCACCAGGAAGCGCGAGCGGCGAATCTCGGCGATTATCTCGTCATCCACCTTGTTGAGGTGGTGGTGCTTCTGGTCTACCCGTCTAGGGTCGTAGCCGCTGTCGTAGATCGCCCTCTGTATCACGTTCTCATAGGGTTCCTCGGTAGCTGAATTGAACCACATCGCGACGAACGCTTGAGAGGACTGGACCTGCCTCTTCTGTAGTTCCTCGAAGCGGAGCCAGCCGTCTGGCAGCATGGCGAACAGGGTGTCTTGGTGGGCCAGCATCATCAGCCGCATTCCAACCATCATTTTCAACAGCGACTGAGCTTCAACAGCGCTGGCTGATTCCGTAAGTGCTAGGAAGTCGTCCAACACTCCGCGGCTGATGCTGTCTTGGCTATCAATAGCCATCACGCCGCCGATTTTGGTCCGGGTCCCAAAAAACAACACGGCCTCGTTCAC
>Ga0209131_1001607_pt1 | contig 15633 bp, 22 predicted proteins | sample GraSoi_2013_40cm_FD_185826 | JGI IMG/M metagenome (GOLD analysis project Ga0209131, IMG submission 185826) | Grasslands soil microbial communities from the Angelo Coastal Reserve, California, USA - Sample 9_17_2013_40cm (SPAdes) (version 2) | ecosystem: Environmental > Terrestrial > Soil >...
CGTAGGTTCGTTGTTTTGATGCTGTGCTCTTTCAGTGCCGCTTCAAGTTCGGTCCGCGTTAACTGTTTGCCACCTTGCAGAGATTTCATCAATATAGCGTTGCTTTGTTTAATGAGTGCTTCGTTTATTTCAAGTTGACCATCCATGTATCCAAGCGTGGTGAGCACACGTGGCGCTGTCAGTTGGAGCAGCCAGCGAATATCTTCAGGCGTGACAAAATGCCAGGTGGGGCGGAGCAGATGCGTGCGAAGGATGGATCCGTCTGCCAAAGCCTGATCGAGCGCGGCGTCGGTTGTATCGGTCATCCGTTGCGCGATTGCCCATTTGGCTCCGGCATAATCCTGCGCTTGAACAGCGCCAAGCCATTGCACCACTTCTTGTGGAGTTTTGAATTTTGTGTGGGAAAGTCTTTGATTGCTTAAACGTTGGGTCGTTATTTCTAAAGTCAGCATGAAGCAAGTTTATCGCAAAATTGCTTCGCTATACATCAGTCGCAAACAATTTAAGCTCAACATCGTCAGCGGCAAGTCTGATCATTGTTTCGAACGTGAGTCCGATCTTTTCAAGCACACGAATCGATCCGGTATTGGCTGGATCAACGATTGCCACAAGTCGTTCCAAACCGAGTGCGTGTGCCTGTTCTTTGACCGCCAATGCAGACTCAACTGCATAACCCTTCGACCAAAACTTTGGCAGAAAGGCGTAGCCAATATCGACATCCTCCAACGCCTTGCGCTTGATCAAACCGCACATTCCAATCGACTCACTCGACTCTTTCAACTGAACGAGATAAAGACCGAAGCCGTTTCTGGTGTAGCTGGTAACTGGTCCCGTTTCGATGTATTTGATCGCATCTGCTAGTGACCGCACACCGCGGTCGCCGATGTTCTGAATAAAGGATGGCTCATTCACCAGTTCAAAGATGAACGCCGCGTCGTCAGGTGTGAATTGACGCAAGGTTAATCTTTCAGTTTCAAGGATGTTCATTGAGGTCTTTCATGAGTAGACACTGGTTCGGCGTTGTTCAGAATCATTTTTAATTCCAGCATGTTCGCAAATGGAATCGCGCCTGCTGCCTGCAACGACTCTGCCGAATTAAACGTGGCGTGACCGTACACCGTCATTCCCGCGCGGACTCCGGCAGTCACACCGAGGATGCTATCTTCGATCACTACACAACGCGCAGGCGGAGTTTGAAATGCTTGCGCCGCAGCGAGGTAAACATCGGGTGCAGGTTTGGGATGGGGAACTTCCGTGCCGCTGAAGATCGCATCGCCGAAGCGTTCTATCAACCCGGCAACTTTCAATCGAAACACGATCTCCTCGCGGCTGCCGTTTGAAGCGACACACATCGGCAAAGTGATACTCTCGATAAGTTCATGAATGTGGGGACTGGCAACAACTCGCGTTCACTCAATGCCAGCAGGCGTTCATTGAAGATGGGAATAAACTCTGCGGGCGGAGTCCAACCGAGTTCTTGCGCAGAAACTTTCAGACGATTCGAAAGAGTCACACCATAGAATTTACGCAGAGTTTCTTCGTAATCTAATGCGTGTCCATATTCCGCGAGCATTTGCACATAGATCTGACAGACCAGCGCTTCGCTTTCCACAAGCACACCGTCACAATCGAAGATAACAAGATCAAAAGGGTTTGTGTTCATAAGAGCCGGATTATACATGAATCCTAAAACAAAAAAATCTCCCGTCGCATGACAGGAGATTTTTTGCTCGTTATTAATTACCAACTACGTTTTTGTCCGCCACCGGAGCGGTTATTGTTGCTGCGACCGCGGTCACTGTTGTAACCGCCTCCGCCACCACGGCTCTTGCCGCCGTATCCACCACCGCCAAAGCCGCCACTGCGCTCTTCACGCGGACGCGCAGCGCTCACAGCCAGAGCGCGGTCCTGGAATTCCTTGCCATTGAACATGCTGATGGCGTTCTGCATATCCTTTTGATTTTCGAATTCAACAAAAGCAAATCCTTTGGACCTGCCAGAGTCGCGGTCTTTGATCAAAGCCACGGACTTGACTGCGCCAGCTTCTGCAAACAGAGTCTGCAGGTCGGTCTCGCTGGTGGTATATGACAAATTACCGACGTAGAGCTTGTATTCCATTTTTTCTCCTGGAGTTGAGCGATCCTGCCGTGTCGACAGCATCACTGCACGAAAGTACTGTCTGTGGATTCAGACAGGTTGATCAATGTGCATGATAAGTAGTAGATCTGCAAACATCCAGGCGTATAGTGAGAAGCGTCCTTCCGTTTGTTCGCCCGCCTTTATCCATGCAAGTAGTTGGATTCTATCACTGTTTCGATTTATTCTCGCAACCTAATACATGACTACACACGGTCTAAATTCATCTTTCTGATTTTTTCTTTCCAGGGCTCCAGTTGGGCAGCAAGCAGACTGACCCACGGCTTGATATCACCATCTTTCGGAGGGTCGGGAACTTCATGTTCAAATAAATGGACCATTCCGGGAAAATCATATTTCCCTTTTTCAACTGATTGCCCCGAGTTCTGAATGATTTGCCTTGCCAGTTTCTCGCCCTTGGGATCAAACGCCAGCCAGAAGTCAGCATAATTAGCATCTAGTGAGGCTGGGTTTGCAATTCGTCCCGCATACTTTTTGGGAATCCCGTTTTGAACAGTCATTCGGCAGGCGTTGATAAATTCATCTCTGACGGTGGTCTGAGTCGAGACTGGTTTTACGATCAGATATGTCATGGATAGGATTGTGGATACGGCAACCACGATTTCCCCACCCCTGGGTTTGCGTTCACTGAGTATTGCGATGGTCATGATCGACGGCATGCTGATTCTTTCTTCTCCTGATTAGTTGTGAAGCGCGTAAATTCTGATAGCGCCCCTGATTTCTATAATAAGATTGTATCACTTGCTGTTGCAATTGGATGAGTAGTTTGTTACAGTTCATTAAGATATGGAATAGCTTTTAATTCCCGACCGAACTTTATAAACAAGAGATTTTAACTACGCATGAACAATCACATGCTCACGAGTCAATTCAATGAAGCGATTATTTGTCAGGTCAGAAATGATCTGATCAAAGTTTAAAATCAAAAGTGCTTCAAGTTCCTTATTGTTGATATTACCAATTGAAAACAGAAGTAATTTGTCTGGGCGGTTTTTCAACCAAAAGGAGGCTGCGAAGTCAGAGTCCTTTGTGACAATGATGCAATTCTGCTCGTCAGCATATTGCAGGATCGCCAGATCGGTTGTGATGTTTCCATCAAGCAGGTCAAGGGTATGAACCACCTGATGACCACGTTCGTAACAAATATCAACCAAACGACGGGACAAGTTGGCGTCGATCAAAAAGTTCATGAACGGATCACACTTATCCGTTTGACTTGACTCAAGCGTGCCGCATAAAGCAATACGGCTTGAATATCGGCAAGCTCAAGGTCTTCGTAGTCGAGGAGTATTTCTTCGTTGGTCATGCCTGAACTGAGCGTTTCCAAAAGCCATTCGACAGAATAGCGCAACCCACGTATTGTCGGCTTGCCAAATGCAATCGTGGGATTGATGGTAATTCGATTGAGGAGTTCTTGACTAGTCATAGTTAAATCTCCTGTTGTAATCATACACGATTTTATAAGTTTCTTCTGAAATTTTTGCAACAAGAAAAACGGTTCATAAACTAGATTAACTTTAGCCTTTTGTCAGGCGACGCTGATAGTAGATGATCTCCAGAAGCAAAGTGAACTGAATCAGGGTTGTCATGATGGTCGAGAATTGCTCAAAATAGAAAAGGAGCAAATTCACGGTTGTTAATGAAAGGAGCAAAGCAACATACGCAAGCCTGACTCCTTCTCTCGTGCGTTTGGCGACTAAGAGTCCAGCAGACGTCAAAAGAAGGCTGCTAACAATCAGCTCAAGAACTAAACGGACATTGAACCAAACCGGCAACGTTGTGGCATCGATGTGTCGGCCGGAGTAAAGGTTCTTAAGGAAGAAATCGACGGCGGGCGGTAGCCAATTTGCGAACAATACCTGGATGGGATTCTTCAACGTTAAAAGCCCAATAACCGTAAGCCCTACAATCAGTGATAGGCGCAGAAATTCGTCAGATAATAAACGTACTGTTATTTTTCTTACGAGACGGTTCAGCCAAAACTGGGACTTGGGCTGGGTTGGTGAAACAGTAGACACTTGTTCCTGAACGAACTTCAAAAGCGCACGGGCTACCTCCGCATGTTTCATTGAAGTAGAGTCGCTGGCGATTCGTTCCAAGCGCGATTCGAGCAGTTCATGTTCCTGCGGTTTGACCGGTCCAACGAGCATATCTTGAAATTGATCCAAAGCCTTGTGAAGTTCAGCGTTGGGAGCCGTATCCACAAAGCGGCGTATGTTGAGGAACAGTAGAATTGTGAGCAGAAAAAATGTGTAAATGATCGGGGCGGCCGCTGGATAAAAATAATCATTGCGTTGAGTGATGAACTTGCCGACTTCGTCAATGAAAAGCCCGACGCCTATACCGGCTAGTGCTGCACTCGTGCCAAATACCCAGCGGTTGGCAATGATCAATGGCAGCAACGCTGCTATAAAAAGAAGCAATCCGCCCCACAGGGCATGGGCAATATGCAACTCACCGCCGCCGATCTGTGGATAACCAGTCAAAGAAAGGAAGAGTCTGGTGAGGCTTACAGAAGCCGCGAAGCTTAGTAACACCACTGATAGATACCTCTCAGCGGAATCCCGCTGTACGAATCGAAAGAGATTCATAAGTCGCCTTTCAGATATTATTCCCTATTATTAAACTTTTGATATTTCTACACTCTGCGGAATGGAGCGCTTCATGGATATGCTTACCAAAATCCCTCATGGACAGCGCGCGCTTCTTTATCCAACTCCAAAGCTGGTCCTTCCACCTCGACCTGTCTCTGGCTGTGGGCAAAGACCTCACGCGATGGGAGCAACAACTGATCAGGCGAAGGACCGACAATTTCATACAGAGCAACCTCACTTAAAGCGTAGACCACGCGTCCCACATTTCCCCAGTAGATTGCGCCGGAACACATCGCACATGGCTCGGTGCTGGTATATAAAGTGCAAGTCGCTAACTTCTCGGCTGAAAAATTTTGAGTCGCAAGCCGCATCAGATTGGTTTCAGCGTGACCGGTGCAATCTTTGCCAGTGACTACGGAATTCTCTGCCTCTAATAGCACCTGATTATTTTCATCCACCAGAATCGCGCCAAAGGGATGGTTGCCATGCGCGCGTGCGCGTTGTGCAACTTCAATGGCAATGTGGAGATGTTCAAGGTCTGTTGATTTCATGAGAACCTCCTTTTATACCGAGACTTATCTCAGAACATATTATTTTTTGCTTGAAATTTTATATACTTGAAGTTTTCCGCTGACACCCTTCACACTCGCCTGTTCAGAGACAACCTCACGATGAGCAATTGCCTCGCGCACGCCTGCGAAGTTATACACATCCTCGCTCATGTAAATTTCGTCTGCATCTGCCAGAGCCTGAACGCGGGCTGCGATATTCACGGTTTGTCCGAAATAGTCGATCCGGTCATTCAGGCTGACTACAATGGAATGCCCGACGTGGATGCCGATTTTCAAGATCAATTTGTCTGAAATATTGTTGTTGAAGGCTTCTATGTCATGGAGCATTTCCAACGAGGCACGCACGGCATCGAGGGGTGTCATAAAGGTCGCCATGACCGCGTCACCGATTGTTTTGACGGTCGCGCCTTCATAACGGTTGATCACATTGCCGAGTGTGTCGAAATGTTGGCGGACGAGGTAGTATGCTTTGGGATCGCCGATTTGATCGTAAAGTGCGGTCGAGCCTTTGAGATCCGTGAAGAGGAACGTAATATCCTTGACGCCGATGCCTTCATTTTCTGAGACTGTTTCAGATCGGAACAGATTGCGGAATGTTTGAGTCGTAATCAGGCGTTTGCCTGAAAGAAACGGATCGAAGCTGACGCCTTTTCGCGATGGCTCTCCTGGAAGGAAGGCAAGCCAAAAACAAACGCGTCGCTCCAGACGATTCTCAATGTCGACGTTTAATGATCCGGTCAGGAGTGAACCGAGTTGGTCAAACGTCATTCCAGCATATCCAAAGTCAGCGCGCCCGGCGGGAGTGACTTCATGATCCAGCACTTTAAGTGAACCATCTGCAAATTGAGCGGTGATGGTTTGGGGTGTGGCTGCCTGCTCGGCTGCCACAAGAAAACCTGTGATTGAGTTTTCGCTCAAACGCGTGATCAGCACTGCCCCAGGTTCAATTGGAAATTCGATGGAGCGTTTTTCTGCTGGTTCGAGATAGGTAACCAGTTTCGTGACGGTGCGCAATATTTCTTCCTGGCGCTTGCCCTCGACAAAGGAAAGGGTCCCGCGACACAGGTTGTATTTGTAAAAGAGATCTTCCGCCGAAAGTGCCTCGGGGTTGTGAAAGATGATCTCCCGCACGGAGCGCGAAATTGTAAACGTGACCTGGATGTAATCATCCAGTGACACATTGGCTTCAAACGCACATTGATTGCAGATAAAGGCTGAATGTAGTTTATGCATGTTGCGCAGGCTTTCCACCACATGACCGCAACCAGGACACACGAGATGCCATTCCATTTCGAACAAGCCCATTCTCGCGCTGTGGAGGAATAGGTCAATGGCTTCGCTTTCTGCCATGTTCTTTTCCGTTGCATATTGGATTGGGTTGACGCGGAAGAGATCGTAATCCTCTGCGGTGCGGATGAAACTTTCCAGTTTGGAGATGACGCGCGGCGACCAGGCGCGGGCACTTTCAAGCTTGCCCAAAAGTTCGTCAAGCAAGTCTTCGTTGATGGTGATCATGGATTCTGACATCGCTGTGATATTCTCATTGAAAATCGTTACTGGTCCTCAATCATACATGATTTTTCAGATGACAGATTTCTTTGTCATTCAATTGGGATAATCTCTACAAACAAGAATCTCCCGTCGCGTGGGAGATTTGAAAAAGATATTCAAATTGGCCAAGTTCGATTAGGCTTTATTTCCGCGCACCCAGAAAAAGGCAGCGACAAAGAAAACGTCCATGATTACAGCGGACCAGGCTAAGGCGTTGAAAGTTCCGCTCAAAATGGCGAACAAGGTATAAATGCCAGCTTGAAAATGCGCAAAGAAGACTCCGCCCCAGGCAATCGCATCCTGCGCTGAGCCCTCGAGGTCTTTACCCAACCACGAGATGATCGCCAAACTGAGAATGACTCCACCCGCCACATGCGCGAGCGTGGTACCGGTAGCATCCGTGTGTGTGCCGAATAGACCGAGCAGGACCGCCGGAGCGAACATGAATCCGACGCCGAAGAAGAATTGAATCACGGCATTGATAATAAAGAGAGTTCGCATTTTCATGATGTAGCCTCCAGTTTGAAGAATCAGTTAGGGATGTGGGTAATTGAGGGATTTCTCTTTGCGATAATAAAGTAGAACTATTGTACTCCAGGCTATGTTTTATGCTCATAGTGACTGTCAATGTCATCTACGTGCACGAGTACCGAGGAAGTGCCTAACTCTTTCCGTTCGATTGCGACAACCGAGCCTTGTCCAAAGGAGAGTTGAAAGCGATGGTTCCCGATGCGGAGGCGTTCCCTGAGTCCAAAAGCTTGGCAGAGCCAGGCCGCCGCCGTACCTACATCATCATAGGGCAGCTCTGGAATAATCACACCCGGTGGCATGGATCGGTTCGTGGTCATGGTTGCTGATTCCTCATAAATTGTTTAAATCAAATAAGCCAAAAGAAGTATAAAAGAAATGCCTTTTGCCGGTCATTTTTTCACTTGATAGTTAATGCCATCGTCCACTTTGGGGAGGAAAACGATCAGCAGCACAACCACGCCAATGTAAATCAAATAGCTCAAAAGCGGAAACGGATGCGCTACTAAAACAGCGACAAGATAGGCAGCATTAACAATGGCATAGACTGGCGTGTGCCGACGCAAGTATTTCTCATTGAACTCTGAAACCGCTAAATGTGGATGATAGTGAACATAGACCAACATGACATACCCGACAATGTCACAAGTGATCAAGGTGATGCCGTACAGCATGATTGGACCGGCTTGAAATGGATAACGACCCAGTAACGAAGTGGGGAAGGGGATAAAGCTCACACACAACAGCAGCAGAATGTTCAACCACAAGAAACCGCGGTCAGTTTTTTTCATGGCATGCATGGAGTTGTGATGCGTAACCCAATACAGCCCGATGATAATAAAGCTCATCACATACGCCAGGATGCGCGGCAGCACGGAAACCAGCGTCGCCGTAAATTGACCGTATGGCACATCGGGGAAACGAATATCCAGGATCAGCAAGGTGATCACGATGGCAAACACACCATCACTAAATGCTTCTAAACGGGATTTTTCCATAATGGTATTGATTATACGGGGAATTTAGGGTGCCTATTAACTTAATCGGACAAGATAGATTTCTTGATTATTTCAATGATTGTATCACCGTCGTCTCCAAGAAAGTGCATTTCTTCATATCGGTTCGGAGGAAAGATTTTTAGTCTTTCCGTTTCCTCAAGTTCTTTAGCTGCATTGGGATTCTCATAAAAATTTATTTCGATTTTTGGGTCTTGGAAAACTTCTTCAAATTCGTTTAAGAACTTACCTATTAAAACAAGTACTTCATTTATTTCTGGTAAAGAAATAGCTGGTTTTGGAGCCGATCCTTGAACTACATCAAAATCTCGATGTCCTGCCCATTTCTTGCGCCAGTTTCCGATTCTAGAGGATTTTGATCTTATTTGAAGGAGAATTTTGCTTAACGATTGACTTAGTTTTGAGTAAGCCCTTGAGTCTAAATTATTAATTATCTGCTCTAAGCTTGCGTTTTGATATTTATTAAATGATTTTGGTGGATCAGTTAACCTGCTAATCGCGATTGTAATGGTATTAAACAAATCCCATTTAAGAATAGTAAAGAACCTTAATGCCGTTTTGTTTAATAAATTGTTAGTGTCTTCTGATGTAAATAATTGCCTAATTAATAATAGTCTGTAATGAACTCCAATTAGCTCTGACCTAATGTCGCGATAGATCTCTCTAGTGGATTTGTTTAGTTTAGTCATGTTACGACCTTTTATTGTTGAATATCTAATAGTTTCTAATTTTTCATGTATGAATTCGATTATACTTTGCCTTATCAATCCTAAATTTAAAATCATAAATCCAAAACATCCTCAACTTAAAAACTACCAAACCCCATGACTACCCAGCTCATCGAATGTATTCCCAACTTTTCAGAAGCGCGGCGACCCGAGGTCGTTGACCAGATCGTTGCCGCCGTCCAATCGGTCAGCGAAGTCAAAATGCTAGACCGCTCCTCCGACCTTGACCATAACCGCACCGTACTTACTTTTGCAGGTTCACCTACTGGTGTCGAAGAAGCCGCCTTCCGCGCCATCAAGACCGCCGCCGAATTGATCGACCTCGATCAACACACCGGCGCGCATCCACGCATGGGCGCGACGGATGTGTGTCCGTTTGTGCCGTTGAGCGGTGTCACGATGGAAGATTGCATTGCCATCGCTCAACGTTTGGGTCAACGCGTTGCAGACGAGCTCAACATCCCGGTCTACAAACTTCCCAAAGCGGGTGCAACCGTTATTGGCGCGCGCAATCCGCTTGTAGCATTCAATGTGTATCTCACCACCGATGATGTCGATATTGCCAAGAAGATCGCCAAGTCCATTAGGCATTCTTCCGGCGGTCTGCGTTACGTCAAAGGGCTGGGTTTGCTCGTCGATGGTCGCGCGCAGATCTCGATGAACCTCACCAATTTTCATGATACGCCCGTTGCGCGCGTCGTTGAATTCATTCGACGCGAAGCCCAGCGTTATGGCGTTGCCATTCATCACAGCGAACTCGTCGGGTTGATTCCACAGGAAGCCTTGGTGGATGCGGCGGTCTGGTACACCCAATTGGACTCATTCTCCCCCGAACAGATTCTTGAATCCAGACTCTTCTCTGAAACTTCCGCCTCGACTCCTTCTCAGCCTCAACCTGTTTCTTTTATAGAAGAATTAGCCTCCCCGACACCGACTCCTGGTGGTGGTTCCGCAGGTGCATTTGCAGGCGCAATGGGCGCAGGGCTCGTTGCTATGGTTTCGGGAGTCACCATCGGCAAAAAGAAATACGCCGAAGTCGAAGCCGAGATGCAAGCCGTCCGCGCTGTGGCTGAAAACCTCCGCAAAGAATTGACGCAAGCCGTAGATGATGATGCGGCATCATTTGAAGTGTTGATGGCAAAGTTCAAAATGCTAAAAGAGACCGAAGAACAAAAGTCGCTGCGCAATGCCGCCATTATTCAAGCAACGCTCAATGCCGCGCACATCCCACTTCACACGGCAGAGGATGCTGTCAAAGTGATGGAACTCGCCTTGAAATGCGCCAAACATGGACTCCAGAGCGCCATCAGTGATTCCATGTCCGGTTTTGCGATGGCACGCGCCGCGCTAACTGCCGCAGGGTATAACGTCCGCATCAATATCAAATCGCTGGGTGAAGTTTCATCATCTGGCGGTAAGATGTTGAAAGAGTTGCTGGAACTCGAAACGAAAGCCGACAAACTCGAAAAAGAAATTCAATCTGTAATGAAAGAACGCGGTGGGATTTAAAAAATAAACCGCGAAGTCAAAAGAAACTTCGCGGTGCATGAACATGAAACATATATTACTGATTCTTTTGCTATTTTTTCTCGCCTCCTGTGCGCCTGCCCAAAGTGTCACTGCCTTGCCATTGCCAACCGTAAATGCGACTGTGTCAGCGACGCCCTCGCCCGAAACAACAGCAACAACTATCGCCACAGCTACACTCCTTCCTCCTTCACCAACAACTGAGCCGACAAAAATTCCCTGCGACCCGCTCGCCGTCGATTATTGCATCACCGACGGACACTTTATCTTTCAGCGACCGATTGACTTGCCTGGAAATTCGTCAGTGGATGGAACGTATCGGTACGCCTCCACAGCTAATGGGAAGCGTGATCCGCATCACGGCGTTGACATCCTCAACAAGTTTGGGACTCCCGTCCATGCTGCGGCGGATGGCTTGGTCGTCTTTGCGGGCCCAGATGTGTTGCCGGTGTATAGTCCATGGGCAAATTTTTATGGCAATATGATCGTGCTTAAACATGCGGACGATTTATATACTTTGTATGGGCATCTCTCAAAGATCGATGTGAAAGCCGGGGATGGTGTTCAAGTGGGGCAGAAGATCGGCGAAGTGGGGCAAACCGGTGTGGCGATCGGAAGTCATTTGCATTTTGAAGTGCGGCATGGCGCTGTTGAAAATTATTTTTCAACGTTAAACCCGGAATTATGGCTTGCTCCTGAAAACGATACTCAAAATTTGCCGTGTGGCGCACTGATGATCTCGATTACGGATTCAACATCGAAGCATTTGTTTACGAAGTTGACCATCGCGCGTTATCCTGATTCTTCTTCCCAATCAGATTTCCCCTATTATTTGGATACGTATGTTAATGATATGGCAAAGGGTGACGAGAGTGACGAGAACGCAGCGATCGGCGGCTTGCAAGCCGGGCGTTACAGGATCGCATTGGAATCAAACGGTCAGCTTATTGAACGTTGGGTTGAAGTACAATCTGGTAAATTGACGCAGACAGTAATTGTTGTTAAGTAAGTAGACAGTCACTTCGCAAGTGACTGTCTACTAAATCATCACCTTGGAGAGAAAAATGGGACTGAAACCTGATCACTGGATCCGCAAGATGGCGCACGAACATAAGATGATCGAACCGTTCGAAGACAAACAAGTTCGGCAGGGCGTGATTTCCTACGGCGTGTCGTCGTATGGTTATGACGTTCGCGTGGCGGATGAATTCAAGATCTTTACGAACGTCTTCTCTGCAACCGTGGACCCGAAAAATTTCGACACGAAATCGATGGTGGATTTCATTGGGGATGTGTGTATTGTCCCGCCAAATTCGTTTGCCTTGGCACGCACCGTGGAATATTTTCGTATCCCGCGCAAAGTGTTGACCGTTTGTTTAGGCAAATCTACGTATGCGCGTTGCGGCATTATTGTCAACGTCACACCTTTTGAACCGGAATGGGAAGGCTTTGTCACATTGGAAATCTCCAACACCACGCCTTTACCCGCAAAGATTTACGCCAACGAAGGTCTGGCACAAGTCCTGTTCTTTGAAGCCGATGAAGAGTGCGAAATCTCTTATGCCGATAAGAAAGGCAAATATCAAAAGCAACAGTCGATTGTATTGCCGAAACTATAATAAGAATAAGATAAGAACAACCTTCTCAGAAGAATATCTTGTTCACTTAGTGGCTGTATTGACCGCCGCAATGGGGGTGATCAATGTTCTATCAGCGGTTACCCCATCGATGAGAGACCGGTTATGGTTGCTTGAACGGTATTCGCCGTTTAGCGTCAGCACCGGTGGGCATCTCACTTCTGCATTAGCCGGGTTTGCGTTACTTTTGCTTTCAGTCAGTTTGTGGCGTAGAAAACAATTAGGTTGGATATTAACCTTCGCCATCCTGCTTCTGTCCATTCCAACGCATTTGCTGAAAGGTCTTGACTACGAAGAAGCGACTCTGGCTGCACTGTTGGCTGGGCTGCTGTTCTATTTGCGTCCCTACTTTCATGCGCGGTCTGATACACCTTCCATCAAACAAGGATTGCAGATTTTGTTCGCCGCCTTCGTTTTTACTATTGTATATGGTGTGTTGGGCTTTTATTTGCTTGATCGTCATTTCAAGATCAGCTTTGGTCTGTGGACAGCAATCCGCCAGATGATCTTCCCGCCTCGATCTCTTCCTTCAAACTGTTCTGTGCGCCGAATGACTGGCTTCCCGCTTTTTATCAAGTGCTGCCAGATCATCTGGATGCGTATAAAGTCGCGGGTTTTGACATCCTAACGCTGGGGCAGGAAGCTATCGTTGATCTGCCTAAATTCACGTTGGAGGGAAGTGAAAACAAGACCTTGCGAAACAGCTACAACAAAATGGTACGAAACGGTTATCGCTTTGATGTTGTCCAACCGCCCTTTTCACCGCGCATGTTGCGCGAACTGGATTTGATCAGTAATGAATGGCTTTCCAGTCGCGGCGCATCCGAGCTAATGTTCTCGCTGGGTTGGTTTGATGAAGTATATCTCAACACTTGTCCGATCTTGTTAGTGCGCGACCGTGAAGGCTTCATCGAGGCATTTGCAAATATTGTTTCTGAATTTCAAAATAATGAAGTTGCGTGGATCTCATGCGACGTCGTGCCCAGGTTGATTCAGGGTTGATGGATTTTCTGTTCGTGTCGCTTTTTACATGGGCGAAGGAACAAAATTTCGCCACGTTCAATTTGGGATTGAGTGCACTATCTGGAGTGGGGGAGCACTCAGATGATCCAGTGTTTGAACGAGCGTTTCATTACATTTATCAAAATGTGGACCGTTTTTATAACTTCCGTGGTCTACATACCTTCAAGGAAAAATTCCACCCTACGTGGTCGCCACGCTATTTAGCATACCCAGGTCCGTCCAACTTGCCAGCCGTTAGCATCTCCATTTTAAATGCTAATTCAGGTGGAAGTGTATTGGGCAACTTCATAAGGCGAAATCAATGAAGCTTTAAAACAACCAGCCGAGGAAATTTCCTCGGCTGGTTATGATTTCTTGTAATCCCGTTTATTTTTTTGCGTCTGAGATTGCTTTGTTCGTATTTACGAATGGCAGAATTAGCAATCCTACAACGAAGAAGACAATCAGGAGCAGAATCGCAATGCGAAGATTTCCAAATAAGGTCACTGCCAGACCAAAAACAAGTGTTCCGAGCCAGGATGTGCCGCGTTCACTGATTTCATAAATCGAGAAGAATTCAGCTTCCTTATCTTTGGGGATCATCTGTGCAAACAGACTTCTACTAATGGCTTGTGATCCGCCTAATACCAACGCGATGATGGCGCCTAATATCATGAATTCGGTTGCACGGCTGCTGCTATCGCCTTTCATCCCACCGTAGGCATAGATCACAACTCCAGCCCAAATCACAAGGCTGACAAAGATTGCCCATTTCGCTCCGATCCAATTTGCCAATTTACCCCATAGAAGCGCCCCAAAAAATGCTACAAATTGAATCATCAAAATTACTGAAATGAGGACTGTTTTCGACAATTCAAGTCCACCTCTCGCTACTTCGGCTGCGGCAAATGTTGATGCAACTGAAATGACGGTTTGAATCCCATCGTTGTAGATTAAATAAGCAGTCAGGTATTTCGATGTTTCCAGCATGGTGCGTGCTTTATTGCGCAAGAAGATGACCAGCAGGATGACTGGTCCGAACAACGGGATGAATATAGGTAAAAGCGCCAGTTCTGGATCGAGCTGATTGATGCTAATCAATTTATTGACGAAGGGTGTAATCAATGGCGCCCAAATAAAAATTAGTAGTGGAGAAAGTAAGAGGAAAGCAATTAATCGCGCTGGAGCTTCCATTGTTTCCGATAATTGTTTGAAGGCAATACTGAAAAGATTTTCACCAGAAGGGATTTCGTGGGCGGAGTGGCGTGAACGCAGTCTTTGCCATGTTACCAGCGAAAAAAGAAGCCACCAGACACCAGCCGATGCGAGATTGATTCGAACTGATAATTCCTCTGACACATGGAAAGTGTTATGGAGTAGATATAGCACAAGATTCAATGCCAGTAGTACAAAGCCTCCCATATACCCGAGGGCAAAACCATAAGACGAGACTCGATCCCGTTCCTCCTCGCTGGCAATATCGGGTAAGTAGGCATTGTAAAAAACGATTGCGGCTCCAAAGGTTAGGTTTGCAATAACAAAAAATAGCGGTCCCAACATCCACGTGCTTTGTGTTACAAAAAATAATGCGATGGTTGCCAATGCACCGATATTGGAAAAGAGTTGAAGCATTTGCTTGCGACGATGAGAGTAATCTGCTATCGCTCCCAAAATGGGCAGAAATCCCGCTTGAAACACAACAGATAATGAGATTGCAAATGGAATAACAGCCTCAGGTGCGATGGGAAGCCCTAAAAAGTTAACTACCAACGATCCGCTCCCCGGAGCCCATGCGCTGCCTGTGCGGGCAAGAAATTCTGCTTTGGCTACTGCGGTCGCCAGACCCGCAACGTATGGTCCAAGAAATACTGAGACCACCGTTGTGCTAAAGGCTGAATTTGCCCAGTCATACATTGCCCAGCCAAAGATTTCGCGCTTATCATTTACCGTTGCTTGTGATGTAGTCATTGTGCCTCCTGGAAGTTATGCTTGCCTAACATTCAAAACCCCATGTAACCTTTGTAAGTTGCGGAACGTCTGGAATGTGATAGAATAAACCAGTTATGGATATGGGTGGAGTTTGAAAATACAGGCAAAAACCCCTTGCGTATATGTTAGCCTTCGTATATAATTATCGTTTGCTATCCCGCCAAAACATCTGCGGGATGTATTCGTGTGTATACCGGCTTCTCGCTTCATCACTACATTTGAATTGCAACTGTTACTTGGCAAGAACTAAATGTGGAGATTGGATCCGGTACTTCGTAACGGCGCACAGACCCCAGCTCAGGAGTGAATCGAATGTCTTCTTCTTTGCCCCG
>Ga0209131_1001608_pt1 | contig 15632 bp, 13 predicted proteins | sample GraSoi_2013_40cm_FD_185826 | JGI IMG/M metagenome (GOLD analysis project Ga0209131, IMG submission 185826) | Grasslands soil microbial communities from the Angelo Coastal Reserve, California, USA - Sample 9_17_2013_40cm (SPAdes) (version 2) | ecosystem: Environmental > Terrestrial > Soil >...
CGTCGCGCTGCTGGGCCCTTCGGGCTGCGGCAAGTCCACGCTGCTGCGCATTGTATCCGGCTTCATCCGCCAGACGAGCGGCCGCGTCCTGTTCGACGCCGAGCCGGTCGATCATTTGCCGCCGAGCCGCCGCGGAGCCGGCATCGTGTTCCAGAATTACGCGCTCTTTCCGCACATGACAGTGGCCGAGAACGTCGCCTACGGGCTCGAGGCGCAGAAGTGGCGGCGGCAGCGCGTCGGGGAGCGGGTCGCCGAGATGCTCGCGCTCGTGCATATGAGCGAGTTCGCAGCACGCAAGCCGCGGCAGCTGTCCGGCGGCCAGCAGCAGCGGACCGCGCTCGCTCGGTGTCTGGCCACCGATCCGAAGGTGCTGCTGCTCGATGAGCCGTTCGGCGCGCTCGACAAGAATCTCCGTCTCGACATGCAGATCGAGGTGAAACGGCTGCAGCGCGAATACGGCATCACGACCATCCTCGTCACTCACGACCAGGAAGAGGCGCTGTCGATGGCGGACCGCATCGCGGTCATGGCGCGCGGGTCGATCGAGCAAGTAGCTTCCCCGACCGACATCTACGACCGGCCGACCACGCTGTTCGTCAACCAATTCGTTGGCACGGCGAACGTGCTCCGCGGCGAGTTCGTAAGCGCCAATGGCGGCATCGCCAGCATCCGCGTGCCGGGCGGGGCCGTACTGCGGGCCAAGCCGACGCCGCACCTCCTCAGCGGCGCGCCGGTGTTGGTGTCGGTGCGCCCCGAACAATTGCGGCTCGAGGCCGCCGCTGGCGAGGGTCGCATCCCGGGCGTGGTCAAGGCGGTGATGCCGCTTGGGCCGCACGTCGTCTACGAGGTGGAAACTCAAGGCGGGGCTTCGCTGAAGGTCAGCGAGCCACGCGCGCCGGCCACACCGTTGCGGCGTGCCGGCGAGAGCGTGCATGTGGCGGCCGCGTCCGAGGCAGCATGCCGCGTCTTTGCCAGCGAATAGATCAGCGCAGGAGTGTGAACCATGGACCGCAGACGCTTGCTTACCGGAGCTGCCGCAGTCGGCGCAGCTTCCTTTCTTCCCGCGCGCGCTTTCGCGCAAACGAAAACGCTCGTCGCCGCCACGTTTCCCGGCACTTGGAACGAGGCTCACCGCAATATTCTCGCTCCGGCATTCCGCCGCGCCACCGGCGCCGCGGTGACTCAGTCGATTATTCTCGGCACGGATCAGGTCGCGCGGCTGCAGGCGGCCAAGGGCAGCCGGCCGCCATTCGATGTCGCGATCTTCGATTCACCCCAGGTGCTCGACGCGGCACGCGAGGGCTTGATTGTGGAATACCCGGTCGCCAAGTCGCCGCGCTACGCCGAGCTGTTGCCGGCGTTTCAGGACAAATGGGGGCCGAAGATCACCATGCAGGTCATCGGCATCGGCTACAACCCGAAGAAGATCGCTCCGCCGAAGAACTGGGACGAACTGTGGGACCCGAAATACAAGGGCCGCGTCGGCCTGACCGCGCTCAACAGTCAGCTGGGCATCGCTTTTCTCGCCGAGCTCAACCGGCTCAAGGGCGGCGACGAAGGCAATTTCGAGCCGGCCTTCAAGGCGCTGCGCGAGCTCTTGCCCAATGTGGGCGCCATCGCCGCCAATCTTGGCGCCTACGCGACGCTATGGCAGCAGGAGCAGGTCGACATCGCGCCCTACAATTTCAATTTCGTGCAGACGCTCAAGGGCAAGGATGTGCCGGTCGAACTCGCGATCCCGACAAGCGGTCCGGTCGGCTGGTCGACAAGCCTGCATCTGGTCGCCAACGCGGCCGAGCCCGATCTCGCGGTGAAATATATCGACGAGCATCTCGATGCCGACATCCAGGCGCAGATGCTCAAACCGCCATACGACGTGATCCCGACCAATTCGAAGGTGAAGCTCGAGGGCGCCATCACGGTGGCGATTGCCAAAACACAAAGCGATCTCGCGAAGATCCGCACCATCGACTGGGACAAGCTCAACCCGCAACGGGGCGCGCTCATCGACCGCTTCAACCGCGAGATCAAGCTGTAGCAGCAATCTCTTGCGACGAGCTCTTGCGGGGGAAAACTTCTGGGTCGTCATTCCGGGGCGCGGGCGAAGCCCGAGAGCCCGGAATCCATATCCACGGCCGGTGGTTATGAATTCCGGCTCTCGCCGCTGTCGCGGCGCGGCCGGAATGACGAACTGAACGGTTGATATGAGTTCTAACCAATCTCCCCTCGTACTGCCGCTGGCAGCGCTATTCGTCGCGTTCTTCGTTGCACCACTGATCGTACTGGTTACGCTCTCGCTCACTGCCGACACGGCCGCATGGACCGCCGCCAATTACGTGAAGTTCTTCACCGACCGCTTCAATTACTCGATCCTGTGGGACACGCTTTTTCTGGGTGTCAAGGCGACGCTCGTTTGCCTCCTCTTCGGTTATCCGATCGCCTGGATTTGCGCACGCGCGAGCGCGCGCTGGCAGCGCGTCCTCATTTTCCTGGTCATTTTACCCATTCTTACCAGCGTAGTGGTGCGCACGTTCGCATGGATCGTGATCCTCGGCCGCCAGGGCGTCCTCAACCAAGTGGCGCTCGGCCTCGGCCTCACGCGGGAGCCGCTGCGCCTGCTCTACACCGAGCCGGGCGTGATCATGGTGCTCGCGCAGGTGCAGATGCCTTTGATGGTGTTGCCGATCCTCACCGTGCTCGCGAAACTCGATCCGAATCTGGCGGATGCGTCGTACGTGCTGGGAGCGGGCGAATGGCGCACGCTCTGGCGGGTGACGCTGCCGCTGTCGCTGCCGGGCGTGATCGCCGGCTGCATCCTGACCTATTCGGCCTGCGTCACCGCGTTCGTGACCCAAACGCTGATCGGCGGAGCGCGGCTGATCTACATGCCGCTGAACATCTATCAGCAGGCGATCGGCGCCAACAACTGGCCATTTGCGGCAGCGATCTCCGTGATCTTCATGCTCGCGGTGCTCGCCGCGGTGGCGCTGCTCGCCATGATCGGCCGCAAGAGCGAGACCTATGGCGGCGCCTGAGCATTCCGTCGATTGGGAGGCGTTATCGCTGCGCCTCGTGTTCGGCGCACTCGCCGCCGTCGCGATCCTCTTCCTCGTCGGACCAACGCTGGTCATGCTGCTGACGTCGTTTACCGCATCACAATCGTTGAAATTTCCGCCTGATGGCCTGTCGCTGCGCTGGTACATCGCCCTGCTCGACGCGGATCAGATGCAGGCCGCCGCTTGGAACAGTCTTGTGGTCGCATTCTGGACCACGGTGTTCTCGGTTGTGCTGGGCACCGCCGCGGCGCTCGGGATCGCGCGCAACCGCTCGGCGCTCGCACGAGCATGCGACGTCCTGTTCATGTCGCCGCTGCTGCTGCCGGCCCTTGCCTTCGGCTTTGCCGCGTTGATTTTCATCCACAAGCTCGGTTTCTCGCCGAGCATCCCGTTTCTGGTGCTCGGACATATCGTAGTTTGCGTGCCGTTCGTGCTGCGCACGACCATCGCCGCGCTGTCCCAGCTCGATCCGGCGCTGCTCGATGCCTCCTACAGCCTCGGCGGCGGTCGCCTCATGACCTTCCGCCGGGTGACGCTGCCGCTGATCGCGCCCGGTCTCGGCGCCGGCGCGTTCCTCGCCTTCATGGCCTCCTTCGACAACGTGCCGGTGTCGTTGTTTCTCGCCGACGAGCGCACCGAGGTGCTGCCCATTCATCTGTGGCAGCAGATCGAGACCAATCTCGATGTGCGCACGGCGGCGGTCTCCGGTCTGATCGTGATCTTCACGCTGGTCCTGATGCTGCTCGCCGAGCGCTTGGCCGGCCTCACGCGCCAGATGCGGTAAAGAGTAATGGTTTTGGTTGGCATCACGCCTCAGGGAGCATGAGCCATGGCGGGCGTCTCGATCCACGTCGTCGACGTATCGCGCGGCGTGGTGGCCGCGGGCATGCAGGTCGAGCTTCACGCGATCGGCGTTGGCGGCAAGCTCGAGCTGCTGGCTAAAGGTGCTACCGACGCGACCGGATTGTTGAACCGGCCTGAGTTGTCGAAACCCTTCGTCCCCGGCGGCTATGTCGCGGTCTTTCATGTCGCGGATTTTTACCGCGCGCAGGGCATCGCCTTGCCCACCGTGCCGTTCCTCGACGTCGTCCGCTTCGATTTCGGCATCGCCGAGCCGGCGCAGCACTATCATTTGCCGTTCAAATGCACGCCCTGGGGCTACTCCTGCTTCCGCGGCGGCGCTTGAAGGAGCGGGCAAAAACAAGTGCCGGCCCGCGAGGGGCCGGCGCGATCCTCAACGCGATCCTTAAGATGCGGAGATGCCGCCGCTCAGTTGATACTATCGATCTCGGCAGCGGCGCGGCGCGCACCCATCGGGCGCACGACGACCTTCGCCCCGACGTGAACCCGGTTGTAGAGATCGATCACGTCCTCGTTGAGCAAGCGGATGCAGCCCGAGGACACGAAGCCGCCGATGGTCTCGGGCGCGTTGGTGCCGTGGATGCGATAGACGGAATCGCTGAGATACATGGCGCGAGCGCCGAGCGGATTGCTCGGGCCACCTGCCACGAAGCGCGGCAGATAGGGCTGGCGCTGGATCATTTGCGGCGGTGGTGTCCAATCCGGCCACTCGGCCTTGCGCTCGATCGTCTTCACGCCGGACCAAGTGAAGCCTTCGCGGCCGACGCCAATGCCGTAGCGCATGGCCTTGCCGCCGGGCAGCACCAGGTAAAGGTACGTGTTCGGGGTATCGATGATGATGGTGCCGGGCGCCTCGCTTGTGCGGTAGTCGACGATCTGTCGGCGGAGCTCGCCACGCAGCTCGCCGGCGTCATCCTGCGGATTGGCATAGGCGGGCGCGGCCACGGGCTCGCGCTGCGGGCCGAACAGCGCCTCGAATGGATTAAACGGATTGGCGGAAGCCGCCGTGGTGGCGCTCGCGAGAACGAGGACAGCGACCGCGGCGACGGTCTTCAGGCGGGTAAAATTGTACATGGCACGTCCCCCCTTTGACGACTATTGGTCGGAGCGGGGGGTGGCCGGGTTCAAAAAGCTTGCCGGGAATTAATCCTGTGAGTTGGTTACCAGCCGGGATCGAAACTGGTATCGCATTGAGAATTCTTGCGAATTGCCAGATTGCCGCAGCGCGGTAACAACCCTGTGTTCACGCCCGCCCGAAAAGGCGGTCAGAGGCTCAACGGCGTCACGATACCGCCGCCCCTTCCGGGCTCTCATTGCCGCGCCGCATGCCAGCCAACCACCGCGTCGGCAACCGCGTCGGTTGAGGCAAAATATGGTTTGATGTCGAGGAGCGGGGTGTTGTCGAGACAGTCGAGCCCTACGACCGAGAGCCTCGTGCCGTCGACGCGGAGCAGCCGCGCAACGCTCAGGGCGATAGGATTGGGTCGCGCCGGCGATCTCAGCGCGAACGTGCCGCGCCCGACGCCGTAGTGCCGCGGCATCTGCAGCACCAGATCGCGCCGCGACCGGCTCATCCAATAAAGCACCACGAGGTGGCTGCAGGTCTCGACGCCCGTCAGCGCCTTGGCCCAGCGCTCATCGACGAGGAGGGTGCAGACGGCGTCGGATTCGCGCGCATTTTTGGGACAGTCCTCGCGCCGCGTCCAAGGTGTGCGGATGTGGCCGATGAAATAGAGCGAGGCGTCGAAGTTCTCCGGCAGTTCGACCGCGATCTCGCCGTCGCGGATGCCGAAGGGTTCCTCGGCCATGAATGATTCCTCCGGCGAAAAAAGAGTGGATGGGGCTAGGGGGCTCTCAACCGCTGCAGGTCGGGTTAAGCGGTTAGCGCTGTCAAGTCGGAGCCGGGCGAGATCCCGTGACGTGGGATTGGGCCCTTGCCAGGAGCGTTTAAACCTATAAAGATATCTTTATACGCCAGTCATGCCCGTCCCACCTGCCCAAAATGGGACCTCGCCCGCGCTTCATGCCCACTCGTGCCCACCTGCCCTTCGACACCGTCTATGAGGCGCTCAAGGCCGCGGCCGAGGCCACGCGGCTGCGCATCCTCGCGCTGTTGGCCGAGGCCGAGCTGACCGTTTCGGATCTCACCGCCATCCTGCGCCAATCGCAGCCGCGCATTTCGCGCCATCTGCGGCTTCTCGCCGAGGCGGGGTTGGTCGAGCGCTTTCGCGAGGGCTCGTGGGCCTTCTTCCGCTTGGGTGAGCGGGAGGATGCCGCCAAGCTTGCCCGCGAGCTCATCGCCCACCTCGATCCCGAGGACGTGACGCTCTCGCGCGATCGCGAGCGTCTCGCCGCGGTGCGGGCGCAACGCGCCCAGGCGGCGCAAAACTATTTTCGCCGGCACGCGGTGGAGTGGGATCGCATCCGCAAGCTGCATGTGGCCGACGAGGCGGTCGAGGCGGCGATCATCGGCGCGCTCGCGGACGCGCCCGTGCGCACACTTCTCGATCTCGGCACCGGGACGGGGCGCATGCTCGAACTGCTCGCGCCGCAGATCGAGCGCGGTCTCGGGCTCGATCTCTCCCTGGACATGCTCTCGCTCGCTCGCGCGCGGCTCGATCGCGCCGGACTGCGGCATTGCAGCGTGCGCCAGGGCGATATCTACGACCTAGCGTTGCCCAAGGACAGTTTCGATGCCGTCGTCATCCACCAGGTGTTGCACTTCCTCGAGGACGGCGCGCGCGCGATCGAGGAGGCGGCGCGCGTGCTGCGACCGGGCGGTTGCTTGCTCGTCGTCGATTTCGCTTCCCACGATCTCGAATTTCTGCGCGACGAGCACGCCCATCGCCGGCTCGGCTTTGCGCCCGAGACCGTGGCGCAGTGGATGAAAGCCGCCGGGCTTACCATCATGCTGCAGCAGAGCCTTCCGCCGGAGCCCGCTTCCGAAGGTAAGATTGCCGTTTCGCTTTGGCTCGCGCGCGATCCCCGCCTCGCGCTTGCGGCGCCCGCGCTGGAGGTGGCCTGATGTCTGCCCAGGCACGCGCCAGCCGCTTCGTGCAACCCCGTGGCGACGGCGAGCCGCGACGTATCCGTGTCTCGTTCGAGTTCTTTCCGCCTAAGACCGAGGAGATGGAAAAGACGCTGTGGGAGTCGATCACGCGGCTTGCGCCGCTGAAGCCGAATTTCGTCTCAGTCACCTACGGCGCCGGCGGCTCCACGCGCGAGCGAACGCATTCCACCGTCAAACGCATTCTGGCCGAAACCGCTCTCACCCCCGCCGCGCATCTGACCTGCGTCGCCGCCACGCGCGAGGAGATCGACGCCGTAATCGGCAATTATTGCGCAGCTGGCGTGCGCCACATCGTGGCGCTGCGCGGGGACCCCCTCGGCGGGCTCGGCGAGCGGTATGCGCCGCATCCCGGAGGTTATCGCAACGCCGCCGATCTCGTTGCCGGCATCAAGCGTCTCTCCGAGGTCGAGGTATCGGTCTCGGCTTATCCGGAGAAACATCCCGACAGTCCCACGGTGGAAGCGGACCTCGACATGCTGGCAGCCAAGGTCGATGCCGGCGCCGCGCGCGCGATCACCCAATTCTTTTTCGAGAATGAGCTCTATTTCCGCTATCTCGACCGTGTGCGCGCGCGTGGCATCGACGTTCCGGTCGTGCCTGGCATCCTGCCGGTACAGAATTTCAAGCAGACCAAGGCGTTCGCCGCCCGCTGCGGCGCTTCGGTACCCGACTGGCTGGCCGAGCGGTTCGACGGGCTGGATGATGATGCGGCGACACGCAAGCTCATCGCCGCCGCGGTCGCCGCCGAGCAAGTGCTCGATCTCGTCGACCGCGGCGTCACCGATTTTCACTTCTACACCATGAACCGCGCCGATCTGGTCTACGCGGTCTGTCACTTGCTCGGGCTGCGGCCGGCGCATGAGGCGACTGAAAAGGCGAGCCGCGAACACGGTGCGCTCCCTCTCCCCGGAGGGGAGAGGGTTGGGGTGAGGGGGGTCGGATGAGGCGACCGAACACCGAACCCGCCCGACGACTACGCCGGCATCAGACGGATGCGGAGCGTCTGCTCTGGCTCCGCTTACGTGATCGCCGTCTGGGTGGATGGAAATTCAAGAGACAGGTCTCGATCCATCGCTTTGTCGTCGATTTCTTCTGCGCGGACGCCAAGCTCATCTTAGAGCTGGATGGCGGACAGCATGATCACAATAGAGACCGTGACGCGGATAGAACCAGAGTGTTGGAGGCAATGGGCTATCTCGTACTTCGATTCTGGAATCATGATGTGATGCGGAATACGAACGGCGTGCTGGAGGAAATTTTGAGCACGGTCTGTCAGCACACATCCGAACCCCCTCACCCCACCCCTCTCCCCGTTGGGGAGAGGGAGCACAGCTGAGCGTGGCGATGGCGATGCCCGTCTCATCGACCGAGCAGACGCTGCGCCGCGTCGCGGCCGAGCGCATCCTCGTGCTCGACGGAGCTATGGGCACCATGATCCAGGCGCTCGGGCTCGACGAGGAAGGCTATCGCGGCGCGCGATTCGATGCGTGGAACCGCGAGGTGCGCGGCAACAACGACCTCCTTATTCTCAGCCAGCCTGCCAAGATCCGTGACATTCATCTCGCTTACTTCCGTGCTGGCGCCGATATCGTCTCGACCAACACCTTCTCCTCCACGCGCATCGCGCAAGCCGATTACGGCATGGCCGGCATCGCCTACGAGCTCAATCTCGAAGGCGCTAAGCTTGCCCGCGCCGCCGCCGATCTCGCGCAAAGCGAGGACGGTCGGCCGCGCTTTGTCGCCGGCGCCATTGGCCCGACCAATCGCACCGCTTCGATCTCCCCAGATGTAGCCAACCCCGGTTTCCGCGCCGTCACCTTCGACGAGCTGCGCAGCGCTTATGCCGAGCAGGCCAAGGGGTTGCTTGAGGGCGGCGCCGACCTCCTGCTGATCGAGACCATCTTCGACACGCTCAATGCGAAGGCAGCGATCGCGGCGATCGCCGACGTCAGCGAGCTTACCGGGATACACGTGCCGGTGATGATCTCCGGCACCATCACCGACCGCTCCGGGCGTCTGCTCTCGGGCCAGACGCCAGCGGCGTTCTGGAATTCGGTGCGCCACGCCGCGCCATTCTCGATCGGGCTCAACTGCGCGCTGGGCGCGCGCGAGATGCGCGCGCATATTGCCGAGATCGCGCGCATCGCCGATACGCTCGTGTGCGCTTATCCCAATGCCGGTCTGCCAAACGAGTTCGGCCGCTATGACGAGAGCCCATGCTTCATGGCCGCGCTGCTCGGCGAATTTGCGGATGCCGGCCTGGTCAACGTGGTGGGCGGCTGCTGCGGCACCACGCCCGAGCATATCCACGAGATCGTGCGCGCGGTCGAGGGCAAGGCGCCGCGGCGCGTCCCCGAAGTGCCGCGGATGCTGCGGCTGTCCGGCCTCGAGGCGTTTGCGCTCACGCCGGAAATTCCCTTCGTCAACATCGGCGAGCGCACGAATGTCACTGGCTCGGCCAAGTTCCGCAAGCTCATCACGGCGGGAGACTACGCGGGGGCGCTGGCGATCGCCCGCGATCAGGTCGAGAACGGCGCACAAATCATCGACGTGAACATGGACGAGGGCCTGCTCGATTCCGAGCAGGCGATGACCACTTTCCTCAATCTGATCGCCGCCGAGCCCGACATCGCCCGCGTGCCGGTGATGGTGGACTCATCGAAATTCTCGGTGATCGAGGCCGGGCTCAAGTGCCTGCAAGGGAAGCCGGTGGTGAACTCGATCTCGCTGAAAGAGGGCGAGGCGGCGTTCATCGCACACGCCAAGACAGTGCGCCGTTACGGCGCCGCGGTCGTGGTGATGGCGTTCGACGAGCAGGGCCAGGCCGACACGTTGGAGCGCAAATGCGCAATCACCAAACGCGCCTACGACATCCTGGTCAAGCAAGTTGGCTTTCTGCCCGAGGACATCATCTTCGACCCCAACATTTTCGCGATCGCGACCGGGATGGAGGAGCACAACGGTTACGGCGTAGCTTTCATCGAGGCTGCGCGTTGGATTCGCGCGAACTTGCCACACGCTCATGTTTCCGGCGGTGTGTCGAACCTGTCGTTCTCGTTCCGCGGCAATGAACCGGTGCGCGAGGCTATGCACTCCGTGTTCCTCTATCACGCGATCAAAGCGGGCATGGACATGGGCATCGTCAATGCCGGGCAGATCGCGGTCTACGACGACCTCGACCCCGAGCTGCGCGCGTCCTGCGAGGACGTCGCGCTCAACCGCAGCGCCGACGCCGCCGAGCGGTTGCTCGCGCTTGCCCAACGGTATCGCGGGCACGGCAAGGAAAAAAAGGAGGCCGATCTCGCCTGGCGCGATCGATCGGTCGAGGAGCGATTGTCCCATGCGCTCGTGCACGGCATCACCGATTTCATCGAAGCCGATGCGGAGGAGGCGCGGCGCGAGGCCGAGCGTCCGCTGCACGTAATCGAAGGGCCGCTGATGGACGGCATGAACGTGGTCGGCGATCTGTTCGGATCCGGACGCATGTTCCTGCCGCAGGTGGTGAAGTCCGCGCGCGTGATGAAGCAGGCGGTGGCCTACCTCATGCCTTTCATGGAGCAGGAGAAGAAAGAGAAGGGATTGGACAAGAAGAACACCAACGGCAAGATCGTCATGGCGACGGTCAAGGGCGACGTGCACGATATCGGCAAGAACATCGTCGGCGTCGTGCTCCAATGCAACAATTACGACGTCGTTGATCTCGGCGTGATGGTGCCGGCGGCGAAAATCCTGGAGACGGCGCAGAAGGAGCAGGCCGACATCATCGGGCTCTCCGGCCTCATCACGCCGTCGCTCGACGAGATGTGCCTTGTCGCCGCTGAGATGGAGCGACAGGGCTTCGATTTACCGCTGTTGATTGGCGGCGCGACCACGAGCCGCGTGCACACCGCGGTGAAAATCCACCCGAACTACCGGCGCGGGCAGGTGGTCTATGTCACCGACGCAAGCCGGGCCGTCGGCGTTGCGGCCAATCTGCTGTCGCGCGACGCGCGGACCGCTTATCTCGCCGACATCCGCCAGGAATATGCCCGGATCGCCGCCGCGCATGCACGGGGGCAGGCCGCCAAGCAGCGGCTCTCGCTGGAAGGCGCACGCGCGAACGCGTTGAAACTCAACTGGTCGGGAGATTATCTTCCGCCACAGCCAACCTTCATTGGGTCGCGGGTGCTCGATAATTATCCGGTCGAGGAGCTTCGCGACTATATCGACTGGTCACCGTTTTTCGCTACCTGGGAGCTGGTTGGCAAGTTTCCCGCCATACTCGACGACGCCAAATATGGTCCGGCCGCGCGCAGCCTGTTTAATGATGCCCAGGCGATGCTCGGGCGCATCGCTTCCGAGCGTTGGCTCTCCGCAAGCGCCCTTTTTGGATTCTGGCCGGCCAATTCCGACGGCGATGATATTCTCGTTTACGGCGACGAGTCGCGCACTCGCCCGCTCGCGGTGCTGCATACGCTGCGTCAGCAGCTCGCACGCCGCGAGGGACGCGCCAATATCGCGCTCGCCGACTTCGTGGCGCCGTGCGCGAGCGGGCTTGCCGACTACGTCGGCGTGTTCATGGTTACGGCCGGCATCGGTGAGGACGAAGTGGCGGAACGTTTCAAGCGCGCGAACGACGATTATTCAGCCATCATGATAAAGGCGCTCGCCGATCGGCTTGCCGAAGCTTTCGCCGAACGACTGCACCAGCGCGTGCGCCGGGAATTCTGGCGCTACGTGCCGGACGAGGCGCTCACCGATGCGGAGCTGATCGGGGAAAAGTATCGCGGCATCCGTCCCGCGCCCGGCTATCCGGCGCAGCCCGACCACAGCGAGAAGGCCATATTGTTTGGCCTGCTCGAGGGCGAGCGGCGGATTGGGGTCAAGCTGACCGAAAGCTTTGCCATGTGGCCTGGCGCTTCCGTCTGCGGCCTCTATTTCAGCCATCCGGAGAGTCATTATTTCGGCGTTGGCAAGATCGAGCGCGATCAGGTCGAGGACTACGGCGCCCGCAAGGGCTGGACGGTGGCCGAAGCCGAGAAGTGGCTGGCGCCGGTGCTCAACTACGATCCGCTGATTGCGGCGCGCACGGCGGCGGAGTAGCGCGCCGGCTGAAGGGCATCAGCACGCCTGAACGAAACGCGCCGTGTAGCCCTCGTAAATGCAAACACCGGAGAGGCTTGGCTCTCCGGTGTGAGACAATGTGGTTCGTGTTCGGAATGCTCGGCCGAATACTCGAACTTAAAGCGCGCCCAAGAGGATGGCGCCGACGAACGCAAACACCGCGAGCACGGCCAGCACGTTGAGCTTTAAAGCAAGGTCCACGTCGCGTCCTCCGGCCTTGTTCTGGAGACCCCAATGTAGCAGAGCGCTGACGTCGTCCTAATGACAAATATATTGCGCCGCCGAAAGCGAGCGCGCGAACATCCGCTTGGGCGTGCCAAGACTCTGATATTTCGATGCGAACCGACGCGCCCCGTCATTTTGGATGGTAGCCATTATGGTCTGCCCGGCGCTCAAATTCGGCTCAAGCAGAACTCACTACCTCTGCGGATCGCGTGGAATAACACGTTGTGGACCATGGCGTTAGGGTGCTGCGGCGGAGGTCGCCGGCACTGAGCACTGCAACTGCCGCCGCGCCGAACGCGGTTGCGAAAGCGGACGCGGCCCGAAACTGTGCGGGCCAGCAACCCGGCAGCGGCAAAATGCGCACAACATCAGCGCCGGGTGTCGATCAGTCCAACGATGCGGTCCGTGAGGCGGCGTGCCAACGGCATGATCAAGAATGCCGTCGTCGCCGCGACCGGCCAGGCGATGAAATAAGCCTTCGCCCACTCGAGCAGAAAATCCGGTCGCAAGCCAAGATCGAGCAAGGTGACGAGGAGCGTGACCATGCACACCATCACGCTCGACATCAGGAGCGCCAATATCAGTCGGTGCTTGGCGTCCATTCTCACATGTTCGTTGGAATGGCGACATGGAACGGCTCGAACGAAGCAAACGCCATCCCAGTTCTTAACCATAGCGTGACACGCACAGGAGTGGTCCCATGGCCGCGCCAATCTTTGAAGAAAAGTTAACAGAAACCATCGCATCCTGCCGCCATGGCGTGGGGAGTGCGTTGGTATCTCGTCGGCTCCATCGTCCTTGGCGTCCTCGGCGTGTTGGCGGGTTGCAGCGGCAGCATGTTCTTTGCCGAACGCGAGCCGTGGCGCCACGATGCCGAGTTGCAATGCCTCGCTACCGGTATGGTCAAAGAGGGCGCGGGCATCACGCGCATGCAGCCGATCCGCGGTCCCGGCGTATGCGGCGCTGATTTCCCGCTCAAGGTATCCATCTTAGGCGAGAGCGCGCCGCTCGGTTACATGGACGATCTGCGGCCGCCGGGTGACATTCCGCGCGCCGCGCCACGCTGGCCGCTCAGGCCGGCCGGCCCGCCGGCAGAGCCCTCGTATCAATCGCGCGTGCTGCCGGATGATCAGGTGCGCTCGCCGCAAGGTCGTCAGGGCGCTCCCGATCAACCCATCTCGCTTAGCCCTCCCGGCGTCACCGAGGGGCCGAATGTCGCAGCGGAGCCGTACGATTTTCGCCGGCCCTATGGCGTTGCACCTGCTCCTGTTCCTCCAAAATATTCATCACCGGCCGCAGTTGGTTCGCGGCGCGAGGATTTTTCGCCCGAGCCCTACGACCGCCGACCTCTCATGGATGCGCCCGCCACACTGCGCAACGGAGCAAGCGCTATCACCCGCGGCCCGCTGCGCGAGCCGCGCGCGCAGCCCGCGCCCACCTCCGCGGGCGAGACCATGGCGCCGTTGGGTCCCTCGCGCGACGGCGCGGGATCGTTCACGCCCGTCGGCTTGAGCCCGCCGGCGACGCTCGCCTGTCCGATCGTGTCGGAGCTCGAGCGCTGGATCAGCGGCGCCGTGCAGCCGGCGGCGATGCGCTGGTTCGGCTCACCGGTTGCCGAGATCAGGCAAATTTCCGCCTATTCCTGTCGCGGCATGAACGGCAATCCGCACGCGAACATTTCCGAACATGCCTTCGGCAATGCGCTCGACATCGCCTCGTTCACGCTCGCGGACGGACGTAAGATCACGGTGAAAAACGGTTGGCACGGTTTGCCCGAGGAGCAGGGATTTCTGCGCGACGTGCAGGCGGCGGCCTGCGATGAATTCAGCACGGTGCTGGCGCCGGGCTCGAACGTCTATCACTACGACCATATCCACGTCGATTTGATGCGCCGGCGCGATGGCCATCGCGCCTGCAATCCGCACGCCGTGTCGGGAGAGGAGGTGGCCGCGCGTGCCGCGCGCTACGCGGGCAAGCGCGATCGTGGCATCACCGGCTCGCTCGCCCCGCACCGCTCCGCGGCCCGCTCGTTCGAGGAACGGCGCGCCCGCGCGCTCCCCACGGCCGAGCCGGGCGAGGACGGCGAGGACGACTGAGCCCATCGCTTTTAGGCCGAATGGCATCTCTCGGTCGGTGACCCTGGGTTTCCTCGAAAAACGCCTCTGTGCGGCGTTTCCATGGGCCTGCGACACCATGCGGCACCTCTTACAATGCTGCCATGGGCTACCAATATTTGGGTGGAACCAAACGGTCTCCTGGGAGGACCCCCCATGCTTCGTCTCCGCTTTCGTCCGCTGCTTGCGCTTGGCGCCGTGGTGGCGGTGTTGGCATTCGCGATGACGGATGCCGATGCCCGCGCTGGCCGCGGCGGGGGCTTCGGTAGCCGCGGCTCGCAGACCTTCTCCGCGCCGCCGTCGACGGCGACATCGCCGAGCGCGCGGCCCATTGAACGCAGCATGACGCAGCCCAACCAGCCGGGCGGCACGTTCGCACAGCGCCCGCCGACGTCTTCGCCCGTGGGCGGCTTCCTTAATCGGCCGGGGTTCCTCGGCGGTCTGTTCGCTGGGTTCCTGGGCGCCGGCTTGCTCGGCATGCTGTTCGGTCATGGCTTCTTGGGCGGCCTGGGTGGCTTCGCCTCGATGCTCGGCCTCATGCTGCAGATCGGCATCGTCGTGATCATCGGCTATCTCTTGTGGACGTGGTGGCAGCGTCGCACTCAGCCGGCGCTCGCCAGCGGCCCGGCGCTGCGCGATTACGCATCCGGCAGCGCGCGTCCGGAGATGGGTTTCGGCGGCGGCAGCGGCGCTCCCGCTTCGAGCGCGCGTGCATCCGGCACCGACGAGGTCGGACTCACGCCGGACGACTTCAATGCCTTCGAGAAGATCCTCGGCGAGGTGCAGAGCGCGTATGGCGCCGAAGACCTCGCGCGGTTGCGCCGGCAAGTCACGCCGGAGATGCTCTCATACTTCTCGGAGGACCTCGCCGCCAATGCGAGCAAGGGCGTCGTCAATCGGGTCTCCGACGTCAAGCTGCTACAAGGCGATCTCGCCGAGGCTTGGCGCGAGGGCGAAACCGACTATGCGACCGTCGCGATGCGTTACTCGCTCAACGACGAGATGGTGGAGCGCGACAGCGGCCGCGTGGTGCAAGGCGGGCCCGACGAAGCCACCGAAATCTGGACCTTCATGCGCGTGCGCGGCGGGCATTGGCTCCTCTCGGCCATCCAGCAGTCCTAACAGTTGCGCACCGGCTCTCGACGTAATGGCCGGGCTCGTCCTGACCATTTCGTTTGGTTGACATCTTCCAGGAGAACTCAT
>Ga0209131_1001613_pt1 | contig 15605 bp, 10 predicted proteins | sample GraSoi_2013_40cm_FD_185826 | JGI IMG/M metagenome (GOLD analysis project Ga0209131, IMG submission 185826) | Grasslands soil microbial communities from the Angelo Coastal Reserve, California, USA - Sample 9_17_2013_40cm (SPAdes) (version 2) | ecosystem: Environmental > Terrestrial > Soil >...
CAATCCGCTTCGGCGGATAAGAAGGGCAGTCGAAGACTACGACTTTGATAGGCTGGAGGTAGAAGCGCAGTAATGCGTGAAGCTGACCAGTACTAATCGCCCGTTCGGCTTAATCATAAAACTTTCCTAAACCGTCTTTAGGAAAGAGCAAGAGCCAAAAAAATGCACAGTGCGTTCGATTTCGAGTCGAACCTGTAATGCCAGCCAAATCTGTTGTCACGCTCGCTGCGTGAGTTCCGTAATAAACCGGATCTCCGCGGCGAGCAAAAAGTTTCTGGTGGTAATACCGCGAGGGTCACACCCGTTCCCATCCCGAACACGGAAGTTAAGCCTCGCAGGGCCGATGATACTGCACGGGCAACTGTGTGGGAACGTAGGTCACCGCCAGGATTAAATTAAAAAAAGGCCGTTCTGAGAAATCAGGACGGCCTTTTTGTTTTTGCCCCACCATTCCGGTCGAAAGCTACGTCGTGTTAAGGCTCTTTCCGAGACAGCAGATGAAATCCAAGCGAAAATTCAGAGTCTTAATTGAAAAGGATGAAGCAGGCTACTACGTCCCGTCCGTTCCTGCGCTTCGAGGTTGTCATACTCAGGCCAAAAGTCTGGATATTTTAATGAAACGGATTCGCGAAGTAGTTGAGCTGTGCCTTGAGGACACTAACAGCGAGGTAGACTCACTGGAACTGGTCGGAATCCAGCAGATCACAGTATGACGCGGCTTCCCCGTCTCAGGGGAAAGGAAATCGTGCGTGTTCTCCAGCGTCTGGGCTTTGCTGTGGATCGCGTTCGAGGAAGTCACGTTTTCCTTAAGCATCCAGATGGAAGGGCAAAGTGCATGCAGGAGAGACGATCGGACCGGGTCTTTTCCGCTCGATTCTGCGTGATATTGAAATAACGTTCGAGGAGTTCTCTCGATTCAGCTAGGCAAGCCGAATGCCCCCCTCGGTCACCAGGATTGATCCTAGTGCGGGGCGGAGGAGCCGGTCATGTCGGCCTCGACGCTGGGAATAGACATCTTCTGTTTTTCGTCGACCGCGAACAGCATGTAGTTGCCGAAATGATGGCGGCGATGCATGCGACGGTGGTTAAAATCAAAATAGATCTCGGCGCTTTCGGGAAGCCACAACTCCTCATTGCGGGACACGAATTTTACCGGCATATATTCGATCGCAATATGCTCGGCGCGGAGCTGAATCTGCGGAACGGGTGAGATGAGGTCCGTTTGCAGGCTCTGCACTTGAAATGTTTCCGCTGAAATCCAGGCGCGGCCACGTAAGGAAACCGGGTAAGACTTGGTATTTACGCGGTAGCTGCGCAGGCGAGGGGGCTTATTAGCTTTCTGACGAAAATGCACTTGCCACGCGAGTCCCCCGTGCCAACGGCTCAGACCTTCGCAGGTCACTTCGTAGTCGTCCTGGTAACTGGGATGAAGCACCATCACGAGCGCCGTCAGTCCAAGAGTTGCGATTCGCTCGGGAAACATCTCCAGGTCCATCATCCCATTGCGATATTCCTCCATGCTGTACATCCCCGGCCGGACCTGCTGAACCGAAGCCACATAGGAGAACCTGCGTGAAGTGCGGCGCATCGGAAGGCCGGACCGGTCGATGACCTCGTTATCCAGCGATTCCGTGGCGGCGATGCGGTTCACGGCATCGACGAACTCGCTGACACGCCGTCCCGCCTGCTCCTGTATCTTCTGCAGCGGACAGCCGGCGGTGGGCTCGACGGCAGGCATACTGTCGTCAACGTCGGGCGGCATCCACTTGGGCGGAGGAATGAGGTCAACGGCTAGCGAGCTCAACGCCGAAGATTTTGTACCCAATGCAGATTTTGTTTCTACCCCTAAACTTGCGTTCGCCGTTGCAGTCGCGGGCAATTCCGGCCTGCGCAAAGTATCGACCAATTCTCGCGCTTCGCTGGCCCGCGAACCAGAAGGCTGGCTAGCCAGAAACGCATCCAGTTGCTTTAATGCCGCTTCCGGGTTGTCGCGAACGAATATTCGCGCCAATACAAAATGAGCTCCGGCGGCTCGCTCTTTCCCCAGCTCGAGCGCGCGCTCGGCATGCTGCTTCGCTTGTTCGTTCTGCTGCTGGTTCAGGTAGGTTTCGGAGAGTTGTTCATGATAGCGCCACGCGGAGGGAGCGGCGTCGGAAGCGCGAAGCAGGTATCCAGTAGCAGCCGGATAGTCCGAACCCTGCAAAGCGAGTTGCGCAAGAGCGGCCAGAGAGAAGACGTGTTGCGGTGACATCTGCACGGTCTTTTCCCAGTACGCCTTGGCGTTCGCAAAGTCCTTCACTTGCGCGTAGTACATGCCCCACAAATAACTGATGTCCGGATGAGACGGCGCAAGTTGCGAAGCTTTCTCTAAGTGTTTGCGGGCATCGTCGGGTTTTTTGTCGCGTAGAGCCTCAAGCGCTTTGGTGACTTCCTTTTCCGCATTGGGCGCAAGAAGTGGCGCCCCGGGAGGAACAGAGGTGGGGGCGGCGGCAGATTCGGCAGTCAGCGATATGGAAAGTTGCTGGCTTTCTCCGCCGGCCAGGATCTGCACGTTTTCGGTCAAACGCTTGTAACCCGCGGCGATAATGTCCAGCGTGTAGCTTGCGGGTGCTAGATTTGTGAACTCAGCGGTGCCGCTCCGGAAAACGCCAATGCCCGCGGGTGTACCCCCAAATGAGTACAGATTTATGATGGCGGGGGTGTCCACAGGCGAGCCGTCTGGCATTCGCACCCTGACCACGAGTGTGCTGGGCTTCTCGGGGCTTTGCATTTGCGCATTTGTCTGAGGTAAAGCTGACGGGACATTCAGGATTCCGGCGGTGGCGAGAAACAGAAGGCGCAGCCTGAAGCAGCGCGGAGAGACGAACATCTTGCACTCCTTGGCGAGACCAGCTAAGAGCCGGGGCGTCCGGGTTGGGCGTACACGCTACAGTGCTGATGCGTTTGACGCTGTCTTGGTCGCAGTAATTTCTACTCCTGTCGGAGAGGCTTTCGTCGAAATCTCTACCTGGAAGAGCAATGTCCAGGCCTTAACATTAGGGCTAAATCCCTCGCGATAATCAGTGCCCCACCGGGCCTTTTGTGCGGCAGAAAAAAGTAAAAAGTACTATTGACCCGGTATGCGCCCCCGGAGTAGCTTTGGAACTCCCTCCCCCCGGCCCGGTAAACCTCTTGAGCGAGGTCACACATGGTTCTGAATTCCGCCCGTAATGTCGTCTCAAAATCCGTGCAGGAGCGCTGGGCGCAGTTAAGAAGCCATAAGCGCATAATCTCCAAGGTGAAACTTCTGGTCGAATGGGATGAAGGCGCGTCGCCTCATAGCGCCAATGCGGTAACCGTGGACGTCAGCCACTCCGGGTGCATGGCCGTAGTCGGAGCGGACTTGCCGCTTCACCGAAAGGTACGCTTGGTTCATCCGGAAACAGGCCGCAAGGCCGAAGCGGAAGTAATCTGGCGCGACCACGAGGCTTGGGACGTGGGGCTTGAGCTCGTCAAGCCGGACGCCTCCTTCTGGGGCCTCAAGATTTAGCTGCAAGCCGGCTAGCGATCGCTGCAGAGCCGGTACCCGTCTGCCAAGCGGCGATTCTACACGTAGTCATTGAGTGGCACGTCTATCAAAAATCAATAGTATAGGTATCCTTCCTGCGATAGAATCCCATCCAAGTATCTTGGTTGGCCAAGTCCAAGTCACAGCAACCAACTGAAGGGCGGTTGCGGTTCTAAGTCGCCAGAATGTTCGGATCCATCAAGTCGGCGCAGTAGGGTGTTTCGCCGAGACGGAGAAGCGCTCATTTGTGCGGCATAACTGGGTTTACGCACTCTAATGGTGCGGCCGATTCTGCGCGCATTCGTGCAGCTACGGACGCGCTAATTCATAGAGGTCCGGACCAGCAGGGCACCTATGAATCGCCCCAGGTTTCGCTAGGGGCCGTGCGCCTCAAGATCATTGATCTACAGGCGGGCGATCAGCCCATGATCAGCGAGGACGGAAACACCGTACTCGTATTCAATGGCGAGATTTACAACCACCGGGAACTACGCGCAGAACTGGAATCGCGCGGGGACAGATTCAAAACCAGCAGCGACACCGAAGTGGTTCTGCGGGCCTTCCTGCGATGGGACAAGGATTGCTTTGCGCGCTTGCGTGGCATGTTCGCTCTGGCGGTTTGGTCGCAGGATGGAAACCGACTAGTTCTCGCGCGCGACCGCCTTGGAATCAAGCCATTGTATTTTCATCGCAGCGGCGATGATCTGTATTTCGGCTCCGAACTGAAAACCATTTTTGCTCATCCCGAATTCAAGCGCGAGCTGGACTTCACCGGGCTGCATTATTACCTCTCGCTGAACTATGTCCCCTGCCCGCATACGCTGGTGTGCGGCATTCAGAAGCTTCCTCCGGGGCATCTGCTGGAATGGCAGGACGGGGATCTGGAAATGGAAGCGTATTGGCGCTTGCGCTTCGAGCCTCAGAAGCACAAGTCCCTGGAAGGCGCGCAGGAAGAACTCGATAGTTTGCTGCGCGAGTCCGTTCGCGATCACTTGATTGCCGATGTGCCGCTTGGAATTTGGTTAAGCGGTGGGGTCGACTCTTCCACCATTCTCCATTACACCCGCGAATTGTGCCCTTCCCGCGTAAAAACGTTTTCCATCTCGTTTGCCGGCCGCACCTTCGATGAAACTTCATACATCCGCGACATTGCCGGGAGATACGAAACCGAACACCACGAACTGGACGTCAGCCCCTCCCTGGATTTGCCGTCAGCAATCGAGGAGCTCGCCTACTACTCTGACGAACCGTTTGCGGACGCGGGCGCTCTTCCCGTTTGGTTTCTCGCGGCCCTTAGCCGTAAGCATGTAACCGTTGCCCTGAGCGGCGAGGGTGCGGACGAACTGTTTGGCGGGTACGTGACCTACGCCGCGGACCGCTACGCCGCTCGCGCTCAGAATGTTGCAAGTCCGATTCGCCGCGGGCTGCTAAGTATGCTGCGATATTGGCCGGTGTCGGACGACAAGATCAGCCTCGAATACAAGCTAAAGCGCTTCTTGGAAGGCTCATTGCTGCCGGGAGATGAATCGCACGTCTATTGGAACGGAACATTCTCGGCGAAACAACAAGACGAATTCGTTTTGCACCGCAATGGCGCCGGAGTCAGCGACCTGTTCGATCGCGATTTGCCTCCGCGCGACGAGAATGGCTCGCTGAATCGTTATCTGGCATTCGATCAGCGCTACTATCTCGCCGATGACATCCTCCAAAAAGTGGATCGCATGAGCATGGCGCATTCTCTGGAAGTGCGCCCGCCCTTTCTCGATCACCGCATCGTGGAGTTTGCGGCGCGCTTGCCGGAGAAAATGAAGATTGACGGCAGGCAGCACAAAGTCGTGCTCAAACGTTTGATGCGAGACAAATTGCCCTCGTCTGTGCTGCAGCGCCGCAAGACCGGTTTGGACATCCCCACACACGACTGGCTTCGCGGAACGCTCCGGCCTTTGCTGATGGACACGCTCAGCGCGCTGGCCATTGACGAAACAGATTTGTTCCGGCGCGAGCACATCGAGTTCTTCATCAAGGAGCACATGGAGCGCCGCGCCAATCTCGGTTACCACCTATGGGGTTTGCTCATTTTGTTCCTATGGATCAAACACTGGAACATCCAAACCGCGTCAGCGCCGAGCGCCATGGAGACGAAGATCGGCACCCGCGTCTTTACTCGGGCTTAGTCGTAGCCCTCTTCGCCTCGCTCATTTTTCTGGGATGCATCGTCTCGCCTCCCGGCTTGATGGACGATGTGGACGCGGTGCAGGCGCAAATCGCCAGGAACATGTTGACCTCGGGCGATTGGGTTATCGCCCGATTGGACGGCGTACCGTACCTGGAAAAGTCGCCCTTAATCTACTGGCTGATCGCGGTTTCTTACCGCATTTTTGGCGTGCACGACTGGTCGGCTCGCATTCCCGTTGCTTTCGGTGCCGTTCTGCTCGCTTGGGTCGTGTCAAGTTATGGCCGCTGGGCGTTCGGTGCTCTTGCAGGCTTCTACGCGGGCTTGGCGTTGGCTACATGCGTCGGGCTCTTCCTCTTCACGCGCATACAAATTCCAGATGTGATCCTCACGTTGTGCGTGTGCGTAGCGTTCTGGTCCTTTCAGCGTGCGTTGGACGAGCAGGAGACGCGTCCACGGTTGTGGGCTGCGCTCCTGGCAGCCAGCCTCGGCGTCGGCGTGATGCTCAAAGGGTTGATCGCTCTTGTCGCGCCAGTCGGTGGCGTGATCCTGTATTTAGCTTTGACGCGGCAGCTCTTTTCGCGAGCCGTTTGGAAGCGCTTGCGCGTATTCACCGGAGCGCTGATCATTCTGGCGATTGCCGCGCCCTGGCACGTGCTAGCCACGCTGCGCATGCCGCCCTATTTCAGTTTCACGCTGCATAGCGGCCCCGGCGAGTATCACGGCTTCTTTTGGTTTTACTTCATCAATGAACATGTGCTGCGCTTCTTGAATTTGCGCTATCCGCGCGACTACAACACCGTGCCACGCCTCGCCTTCTGGCTGCTACATTTGCTGTGGCTGTTTCCCTGGAGCGCATTTTTCCCAGCCGTCGTGGGCCTCAGTTTTGTTCCCGTCGATCGCGCCGGGCGCACCAGACTTCTAGCGCTTTGCTGGACGTTTTTCCTGCTGACATTTTTTACGTTCTCGACCACGCAGGAATACTATTCGATGCCCGTGTATCCCGCGCTTGCTCTCTTGCTAGGTTCCGCAATGACGACGGGCAGCCCGTGGGTGCGTCTCGGTACGCGGCTAGTGGGAGTTGTTGCGGCGCTCGCAGCAGTAGCAATCGGCGCAATTCTCGTTGCCGTGCGGCACATCCCCACGCCGGGTGACATCTCCAGCGCCCTGCAACAGCATCCCGAGGCCTACACGCTTTCCTTGGGACACGTTGGTGATCTCACGCTCGCATCGTTTGCCTATTTACGTGTGCCGCTGATCGTCGCTGGAATAGCCTTTCTTATGGGAGCGTCGGGAGCGTGGCTCTTGAAAGGCCGCCGCGCATTTGTCGTGATCGCCGTAATGATGGTCGTATTTTTTCATGCGAGCCGACTAGCGCTCGTCAAATTCGACCCATATCTTGGTTCGCGGCCGCTGGCTCAGGCGCTCCTCAACTCTCCCCCCGGTCAGTTGATTCTCAGCGGCCAATATTATTCTTTCTCTTCGGTCTTCTTCTACACCGGACGCACCGCGCTACTTTTGAACGGCAGGGTCAACAATCTGGAATATGGCTCGTATGCTCCCGGGAGTCCTTCCATATTCATCGGCGATGCGCAGTTCGCGGACCTGTGGTCCAAACGCGAACGCTCCTACGTGCTGACGGACGCCGAGGACCTGAGCCGCCTCACACGCATTGTAGATATGGCGAACCTCCATAAAGTTGCAGAAAGCGGCGGCAAGCTGCTCCTCGCAAATCAACCATAAGCCGCTCAGACATGCGCGGAAGTTTCCAGCGCGAGTTCGCGGGCTTTGCGCAGGTCGAGCTTGCCCGTTCCTAGATACGGCAATTTTTCGATGCGCACGAACTGATCGCGTCGTGGGCGCCACAATGCCGGCAAATCGCTATTGGCGAGGCCGGCAAGGCATTCCTCGAGCTGCTCTTCGGACAGCGTGTGCAACACAATCAGCCGCTCGCCTTTTTTCTCGTCAGGCACCGCGGTGACCACAAACATCTGCTCGCTGGCGCCCGAGAACTCCTGAAGCTTTTCTTCCACCTTAATGTGCGGCACCATCTCACCGCCGATTTTGCTGAATCGGCTGAGGCGATCGGTCACGCGCAGAAATCCATCTTCGTCGATCGAAGCGATATCGCCAGTGTTGTACCAGCCGTCGCGCAGCACTTCGGCGGTTTTCTCCGGGAGATTAAGATAGCCGTGCATTACATTCGGGCCGCGGACGAAAAGAAGGCCGGGCTGGTCGATGCCGACCGGCTGCTGCGTATCCGGATCAAGAATTTTAACGGTGATGCCAGGAAGCGGATGCCCAATGCTCCCGCGCTTTGCGCCCACCTGGCGAAATGACGCGGCTCGAAAGTCGATAGTGTTCACGGTCACAACCGGAGAGCATTCCGTGCAGCCGTACCCTTCCAGCGGACGAATGCCAAAGTGGTCCTCGAATGCCACGGCCACCCGCTCCGGCAATTTTTCCGCTCCCGCCATAACGAAGCGCAAGCCGCCGAACTCCTCCGGAGTGCAGCGGCGAAGATACGTGTTGAGAAACGTGGGAGTCGCGAGAAGCATCGTCACGGAGTATTTATTGATCAGCGCGCCGATGACGCGCGCGTCCAGCGGATTGGGATGAAACACCACGCCGGTGCCCACAGCGGCAGGTAAGCAAAGGGTCGCCGTGAAGCCGAAAGAATGAAAGAAGGGCAGAATACCCATGATCCGGTCTTCCGGCTGCAGAAAAAAGACTTGGTCGAGCTGCTCGACATTAGAGGCCACGTTGTAGTGCGTAAGCATCACGCCCTTGGGCTCGCCCGTCGACCCGCTCGAGAAAATAATCGTGGCAAGATCGTCCAGGCTCGGGACGTGCTCCGCGCCCGCAAAGCGCATCAGCGCCCCACTCGGCAGCAAGATCGCCGCAAGCGCCGCAGCCAAGCGCTCGCTCAACTCGGGCTCTTTCGCGACGTCTTCCAGCAAAATAGGTTCAATCGGCGGCTGAACTGGCACGCGCTCAAGGAACGCACGCGCGGAGACGATCGATTTCAGCTCACACTGCTTCGCGCAAGACGCCAGCGTTTCATTCGATACCGTGTAATTCAGGTTGACCGGAATTTTTCCCATCAGCAGCGCCGCCAAATTCACCAGCGCCCCGGGAATGGACGGCGGGAGAAAAATTCCCACCATGCGCTGCCCCTGCCAATGTTTGCGCAAGCGTCGCGCGATAAACAGCGTGCGCGCCAGCACAGCGAAAAAATTCAGCCGCGGTGTTTGGCCGTCCGCCATCGCAAAGCGGAATGGATGTCGCCGCGCCGTATGCACAAACGAGCGTGGCAGCGTGCGCATGTGCTTTTTCCGGCGTGCGAACGCCTCGGCGCCCAGGTCCTGCACGGCGCGGCGCGCTTCAACGGAGGTAGCCGTCGCCGGCAATGGCTCCCCAAACGTGACGCGCACCGGATAAGGAAGATGCAGCGGCAGCTTCCACAGAAAACGCCCGCCCGCGAAACTGAAGATGGATCCCCAGACGCCATCGAGGTTCACCGGAATGATCGGCACATCAACGCCCTTCATAATCCGTTCCATGCCGCGGCGGAACGGCAGCATCTGGCCAATGCGCGTCATCTGTCCTTCCGGAAAAATGCACAGGAGCTCGCCATTTTGCAGCGCGTGCGATGCTTCGCGCAGCGAATGAATCATCTCGCGAGGACCTTGATCCGACGCGATGGGAATAACGCCCAGCATCTTCGCGAATGGCTTGACCAACGGGTGCTCGTAAGAGCCCTTGAACATCAGAAAGCGCACCGGCCGATCGAGCGAAGCAATCAGAAACGCCGCGTCGGCCATCGATACGTGATTGGGGACAAGCAGCGCGCCGCCTTTGACCGGCACCTTCTCTCGCCCAGCCACGTCCAGGCGGTATAGGGTGTGCGTCGCTGTCCAGAGCAGCAGCCGCAGCAGCGAATCCGGCAGCAGGTACAACACATAGCCCGTCGCTGCGAACGTAGCTAGGGCAGACCAAAGGAAAATCGCTCCTGGACTCAAGTGCGCCCAGTGAGAGGCTGCGTAATACGCACCGGACGCAACGCCCACTCCAACGAACGAAAGCCAATTCGCCGCGCCGAGAACTCCGCCCTTACGCTCTTCCGCCGGAATATGCTGGATCAATGCACTAATTGGCACGATGAAGAATCCGCCGGCAAAACCGAGCCCGGCCAGTAGCAGCAGTACCGCCGCAAAAGAAAGCCCGGGAATTGCCAGGCAAAGACCCAGAATGGTCATGCCCAGCGCGCCAAGCGGAATAAGCCCATACTCAATCTTTCCGCCGGATAGAAATCCCGCAGCCACGCTGCCCGTACCGATCCCGATGGCTACCGCCCCCTGCAGAAATCCGCCGTGCGTCGAGTCCAAATGCAGAATGTCTTGGCCGTACAGAAAAATGTTGAACTGCAGCAGGGCAGCGACGAAGAAAAAGTATGTGTTCCCCAGGACCGCCAGCCACAGCACGCGATCGCTGCGAATCAACTTCATCGGCGACCAAACATCAATCAACGAAAGAGCCTTGAACTTTTTCCCAGGGTCGGCGGCTGGAACGCGGCTGATTCCCAAGCTGCACAGGAGCCCTATGACCGTGAACGCAAACAGGATCGCTCCGGAATAGATTTGGCGTCCCTTGAATGCGTCGGCCATCACAGCGCCGCAAACGCTCCCCGCGATGATCCCCAGGAAGGTCCCCAGCTCCAAAACGCCGTTGCCCCAGGAGAGTTTTTCCGCGGGCAAAAGCTCCGGAAGCAGGCCGTACTTGGATGGACCGAAGAGCGCGCCCTGTGTGCAAACCAGGAAAATCGCGGCCAGCGCCAAGGGGAAATTCGGGCCCGCCAGAGACAGCACGGCCAGCAGCATCACGCCAATCTCAAACACTTTTGTCCACAGCGTGACGCTGCGTTTGCTGAAGCGGTCCGCAAGATAGCCGCCGCTCAGCGAGAACAAAATAAAAGGAGCAGCGAAAAGCGCTCCGACGAGGAATTCGAGCTTGTCGCGCTGCGCTTTGTCCTTCTCAAGCGCCAGGACCAAATAAATTGTAAGGAATTTCAGCGCATTTTCGTTGAACGCGCCCTGAAACTGCGTGGCGATCAGGCTCCAGAAACCTCGCCGCCAATTCAGCTTCCATTCGCGCTTGGCAAAGTTTCCGTCTGCAGACATCCGGCGCACCCAGTCTGTAATTGTGAACCGAGAGATGCAACGATTCTAACAGGCCGCCCGGCGCAATTAGCTCTACCGGCGCCTACCCGTGTGACAGGCACTCTTCGCCTTCGTGACCGCATACAAAATCCGGCGTAGGATAATGCAGCGCCAAAGGAGCAGACATGAAAAACGGTGACGCCAAGCAGAAGTCCGTCTTGATCACCGGAGCCACTGACGGCCTGGGGCGTGCACTGGCGTTGCTTCTGGCGGAGCGCGGCTATCGTGTTTTTGCCGCGGGCCGCTCGCCGGAAAAACTCGCGCAGCTCGACGTGTTGGCGCGCGACAAAAATCTTCCCCTCGCAAGCATCGTGCTGGATGTTTGCAGCGGCGATTCCGTAGAGCGCGCCATTACTCGCGTGCTTGGCAAAGTAGGCGCGCTCGATGTGCTCGTCAACAATGCCGGCGTGAATTACACCGCCGCCGTCGAAGACCTCACCATGCAAGACTGGCGCGCTCAGTTCGAAACAAATTTCTTCGGCGTGCTCCGCGTCACCCGCGCCGTTCTGCCGCACATGCGCGAGCGGCGCCGCGGCCGCATCCTGATGATGAGCTCGCTCGCCGGCCTCGTGACTCCTCCCACGCAAGGCGCTTACAGCAGCAGCAAGCACGCATTGGAAGGCCTCAGCAACGCGCTCCGCATGGAGCTGTATCCGTTCGGAATCGACGTCGTGCTGATCGAGCCAGGCTACATCATTACCGGCCTGCAGAAGGCGGCTGCGGAATTGTCGAGGCCCTACGTGCAAAAGGGCGGACCATACGCCCCGCTCTACACGCGATTTTTCACCAGTGTCAACGATACGCGCGCCAAATCCAGAACCACACCGGAAGATTGCGCGCGCGTAATGCTGCGCGCCATAGAGACTCCGAAGCCGAAGCCGCGCTACGGCGTCACATCTCTCTCCTCATTCGTGAAATGGAGCAAGCGCCTGCTAACCGACACCGCGATGGATGCCCTGCTGAGGCGGCGCTACGGAATTATCCGCGAGCCTTAGAACGGCTTGCGCCGCGCCGCTCTAACACAATCAGAACTACGGGTTGGAAACCACTAAGGGTTGGAAACCTGAAAGGACAAGCTGTTCTCGCGCAGCTCTTCCCATTTTTTCCGCCACGCCTCATGCAGCGGGCTCTCCGCATAATCCGCAGCCGCTTCCGCGCTAGCAAATTCAATCGCATAGACCCCATCAAAATCGCGAATCTGATTTCGCTGCGTCTTCAACCAGATATTTTTTACGCCAGGAATTTTCGCGGCCATGGTTTTGATGCCGGCGAGCGCCTGATCCTTGTCATTTTGCGAAGCAGTGTTCTTCCACTTGTAAACCACAACGTGCACAACGGTTCTGGGTTGGCCAAATCTATTTTGAGCCGCGACGCTCTGCGCGCGCCATCCCCCGGCCGCCACACCAGCGGCAAATAGCGCAGCCCCGGCCGCAATTTGCGAAAGGCGCCGTAGCGCGAGTCCCATGATTTCCTCCTGTGATGACACGCATGCAGTTTATTTAGACGCACCAACAGAAGCAACGCGGTAAAGTAAGCGTCCAAAATGGAGTCTCCGCGCTGATATCGCGAACTCGCAGCTAAAAAGAAAAAGCCCGGTGAACTCGCGCTCACCGGGCCTCGCAATCCAGCGATTCAGTTAGGTTTCGGAGGCTCCGCCGGCTTCGGATCGGTAGCCGGGATTGAAGCAGTTTCCGGCGGCTTTGTGCCTGTGGAGCTCGCGTTCGTCGGCTTATTAGTCTCCGTGCCGTAACGCATCAGGTACGGCATGAACGGTGTGACTTCAAACGGCATCTTCTCCCGTTCGGCAACCGTCCCGATCGGTTTGCTCTTGATGAGTTCCAGCCGGTCATTCCAAACATCCAGTTTTACGCGCCCGCCAATCGGAAGAGCCGCGATCGTCTGCGGATTCTTTTTGGCCGCATCGGCATTCGGCGTAGCCGCAGCCGCTTGCGCCACGCTGGGCTTAATATCCGCGATCACCACGACCTTGTCTCCCAGGTGCGCCGCGATCAGATTCGGAATTTCCTTCTGTCGCGATTGCAGTGCCGAAAGGAAAAGCGCCGCGTTCCCAAGCTGGTCCTTATAAGGAGATTTGTTCAGCAGTTCCACGGCCTTCGCGCTAGCGGCCTGCTCTTCTTCTGGCGTGCGCGCAAACCCGAAGTGCCGGAACGTATCCTTATCGTCTACAAGGAGCTGATCAAAGAAGGCGTAAGTTGTATCCATGCGGTGGCCAAGCACCACGTGACCAAGCTCGTGCGCGATCACCGTAGCCAAGCTGGCTTCATCCGGCAGCACATCGATCAACCCGCGGCTCAGCACAATCGTATGGCCCAGCGTAAACGACTCCAGCGTTGTGGTCATCAGCACCCGGCACCGCACCTCCGGGTCGATGTCCAAATTGTTGGTGACCTCAAGGTTGTTCACCACAGTGTCCAGAACCTTGTCGACTTCCCCTGGAGGCGCCATCAATCCAATCCGCTGCAATCGGTCCGCAACGTTTTCTTCCGCCTGACGGTCCCACGAGCGCTGCGCCTGCACGGGAGACAAATCATTCGCGGTTTTAGTGTCGTCCTGCACCGGGCTCTCGACCAAAATCTTGCTCAGCTCCTGTTCCTGCCCGGCATGGCCCAGGTTATATCCCCACAGCCGCGTTTGCGCTTTGAAATCAAGCTTTTTGGTCAACGCGTAGTGCAAATCTTTTTCTTCGCTGTAGATGAACGAAGGGAGCCACAAACCGGGTTGCGCGTTCGTCCGCCAGCTATCGAAGTGGAAATACCAGCTCGTGTGACCGCTCCCGCCGTAAGCTCCGTTGAAACGCACGATGTGGAAGTCTTGGTCCTCGACCCAAATACGCCCAAGAAAGCGGCCCTTGCCGGCTTTCGCGTCGGGAGTGACGTCGAATACCAGGCACCGCACTTCGCCCAGGAATTCGCGGCGCACGTAGTCAAACTTATAGTGCTGCTTGTCGAAGCCGTTCGTGTCGATGAAAATCATCTGCAAGAAACCGTCGGGCAGATACTGCATCGCGAACGAAAAGAAATTTCCGATGCCGGAAAATATCTTTTTCCCTTTGGTGTCCGCATCTGTTAGCGAAACCAGGCTCACGCCCTTCGCAAAATCCGCGCGGCCCAAAAAGTACTTGTCGCCCGCCGGGGTAAACCCAAGCGCCTTATCTTGCTTCAGGTTTTGTATGTACGTTTCAACCAGTGGAGAAAACTTCCGGATTTCTTGGTTGAGATGATTTTCGTTGACGATGACGCGGTCGACGACCTCTTCCATGGTCCGTGGCTGGTCGGCTGGACGGGGCGCCGCTGCGGCGGCTTTGCTCCCCATCCCGCTCAATACGAGCACCAGGATAGCTGTTCCCATCTTGCGCATTTCTCTACTCCCCCCAGTAAAGCTTAGTAGGCCAGCCGAAACTCAATGCGCACGCGAGCGGGAAAGTCCACTGGCTGGCCATCTCGCTTGGCAGGTTTAAACTTTATTTGTTGCGCTGCCCGCGCTGCGGCCTCATCGAGGCCGTGCCCGAGCCCGCTGATCACCCGGTTCACCTGGACTGTCCCATCCGCCTGGAAAACCATGTCGAGCACCACGTCACCTTCGAGTCTAAGACTACGCCCTTCCGCGGTGTATTGCGGGCGAGGCTTGTCCAGAATATCAACCATCGTCGTCGGCGAATCGCTGGCGGCCGCTTTCTTTTTTGGCGTGTTGTCCGCCACCGTGGCATCCGCGAAGGCGCCGCTTTGCACTGTTCCGTGCTTTCCCCCGCCGCCCGCCGGTGGATTGGCCACACCATTTCCGAATCCCGTGCTCGCCACAGTGCCGCGGATCCCCTTAGCTCCACCCGTTCCATTTCCGTAACCATCGCCGCCCGGTAGCGCGGGTGAGCCCAGCCGATTAATATTAGTGGTTTTGTTCGGATTTCCCTTGCCAGGCAAACCGTTAGGATCACCAAATCCACCGGTCTGCACTTTGTTCACGGGAGCAGTCACCGTGGCCGGTGCTGCGCTTCCGGAGTTCAGGTTGTTCACCTTCACATCATCGTGCGGCCGTTTGGGTCCATTAATCGGCGTATTTAGCTTCGCCTCAAAAACGGTTTCCTTGCTCAGCTCCGGCGCCTTCACATCCAGCTGTCTTATCTGCGGCTGAAATACTTTTTGCTGCACAAAAATATGCGGTTGCTTGGGGCTCAACTTCGGCTGCTCGATGGGTTTCGGTTCCGGCGCCTTCACCGCTTTCACTTTAGGCGGCGGTGGTGGTGGAGGCGCAACAGGAACCTCGGTCACCGGCATCAGCAAAGGAACCACGGAATACTTCAGCGCGTCCAGTCTCTCCGGAAAAAATATTGGCATCACCACAAAAAATGTGAGAATCGCAATCTGTAGGACGGCGCTTACGCCGACTCGGCCCCAGCGCTTTTCGCCTTCCGGCAATAACGCAAACCGCGCCGGCACCGGCTTGGTTCCGATGGCATTTTTCCAGGCCTCGTTTCGTGTGCGGCCCCGGTTCGCATCAAATCCTACTCCGAGACGTGTACCGCTGGTTGGTGGGTCTGCAATCATCAATGTCATCCAAGTTCGCCTTAAAGTAGATTCCCTCTCGGAAGCACGGGTTTTCTAGGTAGACCTAGTTTTCCGCGTTCGTTGGCAAGGATTGAAGAGCGCTA
>Ga0209131_1001615_pt1 | contig 15592 bp, 12 predicted proteins | sample GraSoi_2013_40cm_FD_185826 | JGI IMG/M metagenome (GOLD analysis project Ga0209131, IMG submission 185826) | Grasslands soil microbial communities from the Angelo Coastal Reserve, California, USA - Sample 9_17_2013_40cm (SPAdes) (version 2) | ecosystem: Environmental > Terrestrial > Soil >...
CTTATATACAGTCTCGAAGATCAATCCGCTTTTTTCACGGATCAACTCCACCCGCTGCCTCCAGACCTGCATGCTTGGAATATGCTGGGCAACATTCATCACGGTCAGTTGACCCAACTCCTCGCGACTATAGCCGAGGTCTTCAAAAGCGCTGCGGTTGAAATCAATATAGCGACCGGTTTCCAGGTCGATCACAAAAACGGCGTCGTTGGATTCGTCCATTAACTTTCTGAATTGACGCAGAGTCTGTTCGGCCTGCCGGCGTTCGGCTTCGACTTTCTTATTATGTGTAATATCTTCGGCGATTCCTTCGTAATAGAGGATGTTTCCATCTTCATCATGGATTGCCTGGACGTTGGCCGAGACCCACAGCGTGGATTTATCGCTGCGGTAATTTTGCGATTCGAATCCCATGACCTTTTCCCCATTCGCAAGGCGGGTACTCAACGTCTTTCTTACCTCTGGGTCCACATACATCTGGCTGGGAATATGGGTAACAAGGCGGATCATCTCCTGCGGAGAGCTGTATCCATGCATACGCGCCATTGCCGAATTAACACTGATAAAGCGGCCGTCCGGGGTACTTTGGAAAATGCCGTCAATCGCATTCTCCACGATATTGCGATACTTTTCTTCCGCCTTACTAATTACATGCTGGCGATCCTTCTCGAGCTGGTCACGAAACCACATGGAGGCCAGCACAAGTATCGCGCTGATAACCATGGTGGAGAGAGGGCCAACAATCGAATTAACTCCCGAGAATTGATAAGGCTCGACAAAATATATAAAGAGCATGACAAGGATCTCGATCAACGCAAAAAACGCCGTTGCCTTTACAGATAACAACAAGATCCCAGCCAGGATCAAACCAGGCACGAGATAATACAGTGTGATTACAGGATCAGCAGACGCGCCGGAAACAATATTTATGAAGATGACAACCGGGAACATTGCAAGCGTCAGGAATGCTGCAATATGATAAAGCCGGCTGTGATTTAGTAAATATGAGCCGAGCAGGAACACATAGCCGTACCATGGAGGACGATAGCCCGGGATTGTGGCGAGATAAGTAATATCCACCCCTACAAAGACCAGGATGATTGGCAGCAAAAAAATATTTAATAAACGCGATTTATGACGGGTCTCGACATTCTGAATATGAGAGGGCGGTTCGATCAATATCTTTTGAAGAGATCCAACTATGTTGGAAAGGGATCGCATTCTGCCTCTACGTGGTCTTGGCGATAATCTTCACCGTATGTGAATTTTAATTTTATAAGGACACAGTATCGGGTCCGTTTGCAAATTTATCTCTTCAATGTTCTATATTTCACCCGATGCGGAGTCAGGTCCTTGCCAAATTTTTCCATCATCATCGCTTCGTAATCGGACCAGTTACCCAGATACATTGTCGCCTGCGATTCGCCTTCGAAGGCGATGATATGCGTACAGATACGGTCAAGGAACCAGCGGTCATGACTGACAACAAGCGCGGAGCCTGCGAATAGTTCAAGCGCTTCTTCAAGGGCGCGCAAGGTATTCACATCGAGGTCGTTGGTGGGTTCATCCAATAGAAGGACGTTGGCGCCTTCGGTCAATGTCTTTGCAAGATGGACGCGATTCCTTTCGCCGCCGGATAGAACGCCTACTTTCTTCTGCTGGTCTGCACCGAGGAAATTAAACGAGGCGCAATACGCACGCGCATTGACCTTGCGGTTGCCGAGTTCCAAAAAGTCTGCACCCTGCGAGATCTCTTCGTAGACAGTCTTTTCAGGATCGAGTGTGCGGGATTGATCCGCATAAGCAAGCTTGACTGTCTCACCGATCTTGATCGTGCCGCTATCGGGTTTTTCGCCGCCAGTGATCATCCGAAGCAGGGTGGTCTTGCCCACACCGTTCGGGCCGATGACTCCGACGATTGAACCCGGTTGGGTTTTCGCCGAAAAGTTTTCGAGAATCAATCGGTCATCGTATGATTTCGTTACTTTATCGAACTCAAAGACGATGTCGCCCAGGCGCGGGCCGGGCGGGATGTAGATCTCCAGGTCGGCGCGTTCTTTTTCCATTTCCTGTGTAAGCAGTTTTTCATACGCAGTCACACGTGCCTTGCCTTTGGACTGCCGTGCCTTGGGCGACATGCGAATCCATTCGAGCTCACGCGAGAGGGTCTTTTGCCGCTGGCTTTCGCTTTTCTCTTCCAACTCAATGCGGTTTTGCTTTTGTTCAAGCCAGGAGGAATAATTGCCCTTCCAGGGGATTCCATAGCCACGGTCGAGTTCGAGAATCCAGCCGGCTACGTTATCGAGGAAATAGCGGTCATGGGTCACTGCGATGACTGTGCCTTTGTAATCGCGCAGGTGATGTTCGAGCCATGCAACGGATTCTGCGTCGAGATGATTGGTAGGTTCGTCGAGCAGGAGAATATCCGGTTCGGTGAGCAGGAGTCGGGTCAGCGCGACGCGGCGTCTTTCTCCGCCGGAGAGAATCTTGATGGGAGTATCTGCCGGTGGACAGCGCAGCGCGTCCATGGCGACTTCCAAATGACTGTCTAGGTTCCAGGCATCGTGCTTGTCGAGTTGTTCCTGCAGTTTAGTCTGTTCGGTAACGAGGGCGTCAAAATCCGCATCGGGTTCGGCGAACTTCGCATTGACCTGATCGAAGCGCGCCAGCATATCGACGATGGGCTGCACAGACTCGCGCACGACCTCGATCACGGTCTTGCCTTCATCGAGCTTCGGTTCCTGTTCTAGAAGGCCCACCGTATAGCCCTTGGACATGGCGATCTCGCCAACATAATCCTTATCGACGCCGGCCATGATGCGCAGCAAGGTAGACTTGCCCGAGCCGTTCAAGCCGAGCACGCCGATCTTGGCGCCATAATAAAAGCCGAGCGTGATGTCACGCAGCACTTGTTTGTTAGGCGGGTGAATGCGCCCAACTTTTGTCATGGAGTAGATTACCTGGGTATCAGATGGCATAGTGGGATGATTTTACCTTATGATGAGGAGTTACCTCAACATTACCCTTGTAATTGCAGATGTAATCAGTTCTTCATGGAACGACAGAAGACTGTGATAGTTGAGCATTCTCCATTTCTTGGATCAGCCTTCTTCCAATTTCGATGCCGGGCTTCTCTATAAGCTTTTCTGAAACCATTGCCAGGGCAAATGAAAAAACGAGGGTCAGAACATAATAAATCCCAAGCAGGATGATCGGCCTTCCAAAACCGCCAAGCCAGGCATTTAGATACTGCGCGCCGTACCAGGCAAACATGAAATGCAGAATGTACATTGAATAGGAGACTTGCCCTATCCTGCGCAGGATCGAAAAGCTTAAGATTCTGAATCTTTTGAAGATGTTATACAGGAAAACGAATGCCAGCCCGGCCGTGAATGGAACAAACATAAATGCATCTACAGGAAACGGGTTGGACTGCCATAGAATGAGGGTGAGCCAGGCGAACAAGCAGAGAAAAAGCAGGTTAACGATGATTGGAATTTTTGTAAACCCGTGATTTTTATCAAGGAAATAAGCAAGAATGCCAAGTGTGAATACGGGCAGTTGATTGAACAGGTTGTAATACATAAAATTGTTCCTTTCGACATGGATGCCCATCCATGTGACATACCCGTTTTCAAAAAAATAATAACAACCCATCATCAGGGCAAACAGGATCAGGAATTGAATAGTGCTTCTTTCGTTCATCCTCTTAAACATTAGGAATAGCGCAGGGAAACATAAATAAAAGGCCATCTCAGTGCCAATCGACCAGCCCCCCGGGACAATCGAGTTGTGAGCGGGAGGATAAAATCCATGAACAAAGGAGAAATTAGCCAGCATGTTGATAACGGTGTAACCGCCTGCGGCTTGAAGAGACCCCGTGTTCAAAGATATCTGTACTGAACGGTATAAAAAGTACCAAATGATCCCGAAGTAATATAAGGGTGCAATTCTGAAAAAGCGGCGGATGAGATATCTTTTGGTTCTGTCCTCTTCGTCGCTCCTCCAATCCATTGAAGCACTTAAGGTGATGGCGGAAACCACAAAGAACAATTGAACACCAAGCTGACCATACTTTGTAATCGTCAATACCCAACGCGGCAGTTCCGGCACAGACTGGGCTGTGTGCACCAGCATGACCATCAAAATAGCAATCCCTCTTAGCGAATCAACGTAATCCAGTTTTTCGTTTGCTTGCATCCGCTCCCTCATACTTATGATGGTTCTCTTAATGTATTGTGGTCTGCCTTTAAGGATGACACCCCATGGATCATGGCTGCGATCCAGTTGATCGCAAAGATCTGTAGCGGAATTAATCCTGCCAGTGTGTATCGCCAGTGCGACAGATCCAGAATGTTAGGAATGAAGATGCGTGTTGCGGTGACGACAACAATGGTGATCCAAATTGCCTTTGGAGAGCGATATAGGCTAAAGATCATCGCATAGATGCATAAGTATATCCAGTTGGGATACACGCTATAGTCCCATCTTTGCAGGTATTCGTAAACCGCCCGCTGTAACTTAATCAAGACCGTAATGCTCAAGTTTTCCTCGTCAAAGTATCCCATTTTATGCGTGGGATAGTGTTCTCCCGGCAGGGGAAGGGTGATCATTGGCGGCGAGGCTGGGCCGGGGTTGAGTCCCTCTTGTAGTTTTAAAATCAGCAGTTGGAAATCGAGTCCTGGATCCTTTTTAAGCGAGTCACGTGCGGCGCTCCCAAGCAAATCAAAGGCCTGCTGAGAGGTATAACCCGCTTTCATTAAACTCGAATACACTTCCCAACTGGTGGCAACCCCACTTGCGTCCGTGATCACGATCGGGTATTGCTCGATAGCCATGTTGATTTTTTGCACCGCAGGCGAACCTGGATCAGTAAAGGACAGCCCACTTGCATCCCCGAAATAATTCCAGCCATCGTAGATCACTGCGCCGGCATAATTACTTAAGCCGAAGAAGCCGCTCACCTTTTGATTGTGAATAGACCACCATAAGAGCGGCAACAGTCCAACGATCAAGGCCAAACCGATCTTGCCTAAAGCCTGAACCAAATCCTTCGCGGCTCTGCTCTGCCATGGCCAAAGATAAGATAGACCGAGTGATAAAAAAGCAATGACGAGTACAAGCAGGTTCTCCGTGCGAAGCAAGGTCGCAAAGGATGCCACCAGCATCGCGGCAATGACCCATCGAAACCGGAAGGTCTCCAATGCAGAGATCATCACTGTGCAAAATAAAAGCACAAGGAACATATTCGGCAGGTCAGACATAACGACATCAGAATAGAAGAAAATGTCCGGGGTGAGCACTGCGAGGAGCCCGCTGGCGAACGCGACCCATTGATTTTTGCCAAGCTGCCAGCCCAGTCGATAACTTAGCGGCACACAGGCAATCGCAATAACATGCAGGAATATTTTCATCCCCCACGGATTGCGACCAAAAAAATACAGGATGGGTACGAATAGAAAAGTAGACCCCGGCCCTCGCAACATCGGGATATCGAGATTCCCAAACTGCAACCAGTGCACAGCGCCCTCCAGATAGGAGGGGCTGTCAGAATAAAGAGTCAGCGGGACGGCGAGGGCGTTGATCACATGCAAAATAATGGAGATCGTCAATAAGATTACAAGACCTGTGTAACGGCCGGGAGGTTGTTCGGTTGACGAACCAGATCGGGCGATTACGCTTTGTCCCATCTCCTGGAGGAAAAATATCGTCAGGAAAAGGCTGCCCAGTGTCAAAATATCCATCGCGATCAAAAGTGGGTTGAATATCCAATCCGGGATGCCGCGATAATCACGGACAAAAAAAGTTGATGTTGTCTGGCGGTTTTCAGGGGTATTAAGATCGATTTGGGTTTGCCGGCCTTCAAATGAAACCCGGGCCCTCCCACCTTCAGGCGATGTATAGAATAAGAGAGTCAAAGATGTATCCGTCGGCGCTCTGAAAGAGACCTGCAGCGGCTGCGATCCATTTGTTGCGACAAGCGTCTCACCATTGACCTGCCAGCCGGATTCCAGCGCTTTCTTTTCGTCACGCGGCATGATCGAGCCATTGGATTTGACTTCCACCAACTCCACCTTTTGGTTTTGTGAAACGATCGGCGTGATCGTGATGACGTGATAACTTGTGGGGACGCGATAATAAAACCAGGTAATTGCGATGCTGAGAAGAATTGTCGGGACGAGCAATACGATTAGACGCCCGCGAGTGATCTCATTAAATCGAGGATGCATTCGTTTTATGGCGTGAAACAACCCCCAGGCAAGAACGGGCACAAAAACAACGAACAGGCCGGCCATGGTCAAAGCGGATTTTTCCCAGAATTTAAAGGCGTGATGCCCCACACTGAGAAAGAAAACACCAGCTGCGACGAGGATCAAAAGTTTTCTTTTATATTGATCGATCCACTGCTTGATTTTCATCAAGAACGATTTTACCGTATGAGCCCGTAAAGGATCTTATAGAAAGAAACTTCGGAATTGCTACAACTCCGAAGTTTCCATGTTTCATAATCAACGTATATGGTCGTCTGCTAACAACTGACCGTATAGAATGTCGAAGCATGCAGGCCTTTCAAGTCAACGCCATCGATGATCAGCGAGACCTTCCACTTGCCGGCGTTGAGCTTGGGGGTGAAGCTGTCCGATACGTCCTGGATATCAGCCTTCTTGAAATTCAGACTGTGACTCGAGAGGTTGCCGCTTTGCTCATCTTTAAAGTGCCAGTCTATTTTGATCGCGCCGTTCGATTGTATCTTCGCATAGATCGTCACAGGCTGGATCGGCCCGATGCAACCGGGGACGGAGATCGAATCCGGACTGATCGATATATCCACAGAACTAATACCGCCGGGAGATGAGGAACCGGGTTTGCTCGTCGGCGTGGGAGGGACAGCGACGATCGGAATGGCGCTTATGTCACCGGTGGTCGTCGCGAAACCGGCAGAGATCCAACAGAAAGTCCCCGCCGCTTTGACCTGCAACCACGTCCCGCCCGGGTTCTTTCCGACGATCTCCACACTTTGACCGGGACTCAAAACAGTAATTATCGGCCAGCTCGTATCCGGGCCCGAGCGGCAGTTGAGTGGTCCGCCGCTTGGCGATGCGAACGGGACAGTGGACCCGGATGTCGTTGCAGTAGCTGTGGGAATTTCAGCTCCGGATAAGGGTGGGGATGTTGCTGCATCGATCGGGTTCACAGCCGGTACAGCAGCCGGAAGATTACAGGCGAAGATAAAAATGACAGCAAGGGATAATAAAGCAAGCTTTCGATTTTTCATGGCGTCTCCTTTAAGAACAGCCTGATGTTACCTCACGCGGGGAGATTTGCAATAGGCCATTGGGATATTGAGCACTTATCACTTTGTTTTAAAACAACAACGACGGGATGGTCAGTCATCCCGTCGTTGTGCTTAATATCCATCCATGTTAACAGTTGATCGTATAGGTTCCCACATCGCCAGTGCCGCTCAGGTCCATATCGTCGACCACCAGGAAGACATGATGCTTGCCGTCGATAAGCGGAGGGGCGAAGCTATCGGTCACATCATCGATATCGGCCCGCGAGAAGCCCCAGTGATGCTCCTTCCCGTTGAGGATGTCGTCGCCCTCGAAATGGAACCTGATATCGACCGGGCCATCCACCTGGATCTTTGCAGAGATCGTAATGTTTGGGATGGGTCCAATACAGCCGGGTGCATTGATCGTATCCGGCTCCAATGTGATCTCTACTCCTGTGACCGTGCCAACAGGTGTGCCGTTGATCATCGGTACGCCGGTGACCACCACGACTTGCACACCGTCAATATTGCCGGTGATCGTGGTGAACTCAGCCGAGATCCAACAAGTGCCCACAGGCGCAGACGGGTCTTTCACATACCACCAGGAACTATCCGGGTTTCGGCCAATGACCTGAACATTTTCACCCGGGTCGAGCACGTCTCCCACGGGCCACCTGAGAGCCGGACCGCCTCGGCAGTTGAGCTGTACATTTTTAGGCGAGGCAATCGGCCCCCCTCCGGACCCCGCGATCACAGGAACAGAAATGGTCGCAATGGGCAGGGTCGCTCCAAGAACAAGCGTGGACTGTGGCTGAGGTTGCGGCAGGGGAATGGTCGTCGTGGTGGATGCAGCTTCTGCCGCACCAGACGTAGCAGTGACTACGATGACTACCGGTGTGTCGATGGGACCGGCGGCCGGCGCAGCAGGCAGCGCGCCGCAACCGGCGATGAGGATGCTAAGAATGAACGAACAAACGAACTTTCGGTATTTCATGGCGCCTCTTTCATTTACTTCCAATGGCGAGGGCACGATCAGCACGTACGAATTGATTTTATCAGAGAGTGGATGAGGGAGAATAGGATAAAGGTACAAAGTTCTCGCATCGTATAATTCGAACTTTATTATCCGTCACACCTGCACCCACCGCAGGTACGGTTTTGCGAGGAGCCACGCAGTGGCGACGACACTTGCGCCGCACTCCCACTCAGCTTCGGTTCAGGGACGATGTGCGTTTGTTGCAGTGCAGGTGAGCAATCCCTTTCAATAGACTTGAGATTGCTTCATCGCTACGCTCCTCGCAATGACGAATCATTTACGCCCAAATCTCCACCAAGTAAATCCACCGATGAGGATGATTACTAGAACCAAAATAAGACCCAGGCGAAATCCACTTAGCGAGTCTGTTTCAGTGAAAGCTGGGGTCGCCGCTGGCGTTGGAGTCATGGATGGACTTGGAGATGGCCGTATCGCTGTCGGCGCGAGAGTCTGCGTTGGCAAAGGAGTAGCTGTCGGCGGAGGCGTGACGCGCAGAAGCAATTTTTGTCCCGAGAAGATCACGGAGTCAGCGTTGAGTCCATTCCACGCCATCAGATCAGCAAGTGAAACCTCATACACTCTGGCGATCCCGAAGAGGGTTTCGCCGCTTTGAATCGTATGATAGTACTGCCCGTCCGCTGCGGGGGTCAACTTTTGAATCGCGCTCAGCGTTGGGTTGGGCGTGATATTTCCAAGTGAGATCACGAGCTTCTGCCCAATTTGCAGCGGCCAATCCGCTTGGAGTCCATTCAATGCCAGGATGTTATCCACCGTGACGTGATAGGCATCGGCGATGGTGCTCAACGTCTGATACGCCGCCACTTCATGGACGATCCTGCCATCCGCATCCGGGGCTTGCGGCACGATCATGCCAACAGGAGTCGGCGTTTCGAAGCCGGCCGTGTTCTTGCCAGGGATGAACAAGCGTTGACCGGTTGTCAGCGGCGTATCGCGCGACAGGTTATTCCAGACTTCCAAGTCGTGGATGGTGATCTGGTAGGCAATCGCGATCGACCAGAACGACTGACCCGACTCGACCACATGATAGACCTTGCCGTCCGCATCTGGCGTGGCGATCTTTACTGGTTGGATCAACCCGAAGCCGGGGTTTGGAACCCCGCCCGGTTGAGAGGCACCGCCTGACGCACTTCCGCACGCCTTATCTTCGACATACGCCGCCTGCAGGATGTAATAGGTCTGTCCATCTGCGGACTGGGCAATGCCCGCCCCAACATTACAATAGGCCGGGGTGACCGCGGGGCGCATGTGGTCCGGGTCGGACCAGATCGACATGATCTCATCGATGCCCATGTTGCCGTAGGCAAAATTTTCCGTGGCCCATACGGTTCCGCCGCTGCCATATCCGGCCGCAGCGATGCGACCGCGCACATCGCCGATATGCCAGGACATGTTATTCGCCGCCATGATGGATGCTGTGTTTTGAGCAACGGCATCCACGATCGGGTCTTCAATGAGAGCGGGGAGTCCATTGGAAACGCGCAGGGTGTTCATCGCAAGGATCAACTCATACGCGCTGACCTGCTTCGCTGGGGCAGGCTCGATCTCTTCAGCCTTCACAACCACGTGAGGGCTGAATGCCCCCATTCCGAGCAGGATGAGCAGGCAAAAAATACTGAAACGTTGAAAACTCATCTGATAATTATAATTCTCTTCAAAAATACGATTTCGTCACATATGCATCTGCATAGAGGTAAAATGTTTTTATAGTAAGGAGCTTAATATGACGATAGAAGAAACTCAAAAAGCTGTGAAAGAATTATCTCCGAATGAACTAGTCTTTTTTCGCAAGTGGTTTGTGGAATTTGATGCCAAATTCAGAGAATCGAACACACTAGAATCAACAACAGAAGAACGCCTCAAAAACTTGCGGGGTTCTTTAAAAGGAAAAGGTGTATTGAAAGCATTTACGGATGAAAAGAAACGCGAAAGGGATCTCTAGTAAAGATTACGCTATATAACTCTGAAGCCAATTTCTTGTAAATATTCAAAAACAGGATCGTAGAACTCTTTTTTACGAGTATGATCTTCCTCATCTCCCAAAGGTATAACAATAACCATACCTTGCCTAGCGCGAGTCAAAAGAACACGATAAGCATTCTTTAAATAGTTTTGTCTTTCAGATTTTCTGATTCGATTCCACTTATTACCAACAAAAGAAAAATGTTCCCAACCATTTTTTGTGTGGCGGAAATCAGCGTCCCAAGTTACGCATGCCCAATCAAGTTCAAGGCCCTGTACCTGGAACTCTGTAACCACATCTTCAAGATAATATGAAGAACGTACATCTTTTTTGCCATCCAAGAACCAGTGGATTGGATCAACGGGAGATGTAACGTCTATTGCATGCGGCTTGAGTCTTTCAGCTTGAGAAGAAACAACAATTCCATATCTTTCTGATCCACGTGCTTGAGTTTTTAACCATTGCTTTGCTTTCGCTAGGTCACGAGTGATAACAATGGGGTATTTATCTTGGATTTTCTCTAATGTTTTTCTCGCTTGTTCAAGTTGTAAATCTAAAAGTTGCTTAATCAATAGAGACACATGTTCTGCGCGGAAAGAACGCATAGAAACCGAGAGATGTAGTTCTTCTTTGTAATTAATATTTTTATGCGCTTTGATCTTATCCAAGACCTTTTCTGTTCCATATTCACTGTCTGTAAGGCGAGGTGAAATATAGACTTGCCAATCAGGAAAAGAACGGTCGAGAGCTTCTATCCATTCACTAATACCAGCTTCTCCAGTGTTGATCTCTTGTCCACCACCAACAAGACAAACAACAACAGCCCAATCAGGATGGCGATCAAGACAAGAAATTAAGAATTCGGGTTCTGAGCTATGGAAATTGGCTTGCCCACGTTTGCGTTGCATGAAATTTGCAGTTTGTTGTAAATCCCAAGCGCGTTGGGCCTCATCAAACAAGGCGACATGTTCAATTGGTGGTTTTTGTAAGTCAATTAAACCCTCATCACGAAAGTTATGAACGTTTTGAATAAACATCTTCACTTCACTCATAACTTCCCCTTTTTTAACTTTACGTCCATTTTCTTTTTCGCGCCGAACTTTGTCGCGAGTTAATGCTTCGCGCAAAATAGCAACGAGCGGACCGTTGCCAGATAGAAAAACACTATACATGTCATTGTCTTTGTTTATGTGCCTAGTCGCAATATTCAAGCCAACTAGTGTCTTCCCGGCACCAGGTACACCGGTCACAAAACAAATGGATTTGAGGGAGTTCTGTTTTGAGAATTGAATAACTTCTGAAACTGCGTCAGACGTTCGACTAAGATTTATTGCACTTGCGTCGCTTCGAGAGATTTCATCTACAGAATGGCCACTATACAAAGCCATTGCAGCTTCAATAATGCTTGGAGTGGGTTGATACCGTCCTGTCTCCCATTGTGCTATATTGATTTCATCTCCATCTGAAAAGTGCAAAACATCAACGAGTATTTGCGTTAGCAATTTTTCATTGCACTTAATAGGAATAATCAACTTGTCGTTGTGTATGCTTGTTGAAATGATCGCTATGTCTACATTTGCTTTGGTAGCAATTAAAACTGGCGCAATATAAACTGCATGACTTGTCTCGTGAAAATTTTTTAAGTCTAGCGCGTAATCCCACACTTGGTCAACTGCATAAGAAGCGAACTCTTTTTCTCCAACCTTGAATTCAAGTACAAAAATCACTGAACCAATAACGAGAACAACATCAATTCTTTTCCCCATTCTTGGGATAGAGTATTCAAAATAGATAGAGCCGTTGTAAGGATGTAAAACATTTTTCAGGATACGGATTTCTTCCAACCAAGCATCTCGCTGGGTTTGTTCCAAAGCAAAATCATTGCCCTGCGCTAATTTGCCAAGGATTTCATTATTGTTTCTCTTAAGAAAATCAGAAAGAGTATCTGAATAATATTCTCGTCTCATCTATCCTTCTAGTTTTCCCAGAGATATACTTGCTTTCATTGGTAAGGATACAACTAAATCATTATTGAGGCAAGGAAATAGGAATTAAGAAGATTAGATCAGGTACAAAGCCATCTTTAATACTTGACTCTCACCTAGCCTGAGGGTGTATGCTGTCATCATCCGCGCGCACGGAGAAGATGAATGATCAAAATTGGTGACTTTGCACGCCTCAGCCAGGTCTCGGTGGTGACCCTGCGTTACTACGATGAGATGGACCTGCTCAGCCCTGTACAGGTGGATGCATCCACGGGTTATCGCTTCTATTCTGCCAGCCAGCTTCCACGCCTGAACCGCATCCTTACCCTGAAAGACCTGGGCTTTTCATTGGAACAGATACGGCTTATGCTGGCAGATGGTCTCAGCGTGGACCAACTGCGGGGTATGCTGACTCTGCAGCAGGGTGAAGTGAAGCAGCGTCTCGCAGATGAGCAGGACCGGTTGCATCGCATCGAGTCGCGGTTGAGGCAAATCGAAATGGAGAATAAAATGCCGAATTATGACGTCTTGCTAAAAACTGCGCCTGCGATGCTGGTGGCCTCGCGGCGTGTCACGATCCCCACCAATAATCAGGTGCCGCAATATCTGGGCTCCGCCTTCGATGAAACCTATGGCTACATCCGCAAACAGGGCGCAAAGGATACAGGTCCGTGCATCGCGTTGTGGCACAGCCCGGCCGATGTGTACGAGAATGAGGATGCAGAAGCCATCGTGCCGATCGATCGTCCCTTAAAAGGAACGGAGCAGGTCAAAGTCTATGAGCTTCCGTCCACAAAGGTGGCTGCGGTGGTGCATCAGGGCAACTTCGCAGGTTTTGCACAAGCCCACGCCGCCCTGCTGGAATGGATCGATGCGAACGGATACAAGGTCGCCGGTCCATATCGCGAGATCTATATCAAAACCGACAAACGGAATCCCTCTGAATCGACCACAGAGATCCAGGTGGAGATCGAGAAAGCCTGAAAGTTAATTGCATACAAAAGAACGCACTCATGAAGAGTGCGTTCTTTTGTATAAGTCTTTTCTAACGTGGCTTAAGCAGAAAGTTTATCTGTAAAAATTTTATATTCCTTTTCTTTCCCTTCCACTTTGGACCAGCGTTTTAATTCCTTCAATTTCACGCGTTGGCTTTTGGCAACCAGCAAAGCCTGTTCCAGTCCCTGCAGGTCATTCCAGAAATAGAAGGCACATAATCTGTCTTTGACGCAATCCGTCGGGGACAACACCTTCAAAGTCCCTGTCTTCAATTCAAATTCGCTGACTTCCTGCACCTGCTCTTCGCCCACGGATAGTGGACCATCAGGAAATTCGATAAGGAAAGATGTTTCAGGATGGACAAAATAACGTCCTTGTTCTTTGAAGTCCAGCTTTTCCATCACAGCCTTGATTTTGTTTCTTCGGGCAAAACCTATATTGATCAAGTCCAGGTCTTTTGAAACATACTTGTTATTGCTGTAAAACGATACTGCACTTCCGCCAGACAATACAACGTCGATCCCATCCATTTGCAAAGAATCTTGAACGTAGGCGGCCAATTCCACCTGGCTCATGTTCTTGATCTGCTTCATAAACCCTTGCCTCTAGCTCGAGGTCTGCGGCGATTCATCGTCAATGCCTCCTGTTCCTTTGCAGGGTAAAACGAAAATGCTTTTCTCAGTAAAGCCTTCAACTCATTCAAAAACGGATAACGCGGATTAAAAACATAAGGGCGTGTCCGCCCCACCTCGCGGCTGACCAATACACCCCCGGCTTCCAGTTTGTCCAATTGATTTTGAATCGATTTCAGGTCTGTGTTGAAGAAACGTGCGATCTCACGCGGGTATCCCTCTTCACGCGCGGAAATATAAACAAGCACGCGTTCGGCATTTTTAGAACCAAGCAACGCTTCTATCATGTGAAAACCTTCGCTTCTTGATGACGGCTTTTATCCGTCACATGACGTATATTTTCCGTCATTCTATCACGAAAGTTTTTATGTATCGAGTTTTAGTTCCTTTTTGCAGGGAACCAGCGTCGCAGGGGTATACTCGGTTCATTCCCATATCGGTGGAGCGCACTATGGAAAATCCTCCTACATTAGATGAAAAACGCGATGCACTTCGAAAGAAGCTGGCGAGATATCGCGCCCTTCCTGAATATCTTTTGGACGGCGTGGGCGCCGCGCTCCAACGTCTCTTGAACGCGGCTGAGGCGAAAAAGCGGGGAGCATTCCTGCCCCTCGATGCTTCGAGTCAGGATCACGAACTTTTCCCCTCTTCGTGGATCACGGGAAGCATCATCGCGCTGATCACATTTCTGATCGGCGGTGTGATCGCCACACGTACGTACAGTCCGCTTAATGCAGAGGAACTGAAACTGACTTCATGGGCCGCATTTGCAGGCGCGCTTGCGCTGGTCGCCAATAAGATCAACATTCGCGCTTTTTTGGATACCTTCCGCGAATCCTGCGTCGATAAAATGCTCAGGGCGGAAGACGTCACCGACCTCACCAAATGGCTGAACGAGAAATTCAATTTATGGCCTCCGCTTCTTTGGGGAGCGCTGATCGGTCCATTGCTGGGCTGGGCGCTCTATTTCTTCTGGCGGCTCAATCATGCTGGCATCCCATTTCATATCGGCCCATTCATTACATTGATCCTCTCCTGCATCCAGGCAGTCTGGGTTGGGAATTACCTGATCCCCTTCTATCTGACTTTTCCATCGCGCCTGAACCGTTATCAGTTCGACCTGTACACGCTCGACCCAAGCAGTTCCGAATTGGTGGGCCGCCTCTCGCGCCTGCTTTCGTATGCCTTCTATGTGACGATGGCGTACATTGTGCAGTTAACCTTTGGCCTGTCGTATGTAGGTGTGCTCACCACCGAGACACCCGTTCCGGGCATTATTGTCTCCGCGTTGGTCTGGGTCCCGACCGTGGTCTTGTATATCGCCGGTCAATTGAATCTTTCCAACCTGATCACACACGCCAAGTGGAAGACTCTCAACGAAGTGCAGGCGAAGATCGAACACCTCTACGCCGAACAGGATGTGCCAGACAAGGACACACTCGAGCGACTCGCCAAACTAATGGATTATCACGACCGCATCGAATCCACACCGAACTCGGCGCTCAACTTCCGCTCGGGCTTGAGCTTTCTCAATTCGCTTTTACTCCCCATCCTGGCATTCCTCATTGGCAACCTGAAAGATGTGATTCAGTTTTTCAGACAATAACTCGTCATTGCGAGGAAGGCGCAGCCTGACGAAGCAATCTCACTTTAGTTCTATGATTGAGATTGCTTCGCCTACTACGC
>Ga0209131_1001616_pt1 | contig 15587 bp, 12 predicted proteins | sample GraSoi_2013_40cm_FD_185826 | JGI IMG/M metagenome (GOLD analysis project Ga0209131, IMG submission 185826) | Grasslands soil microbial communities from the Angelo Coastal Reserve, California, USA - Sample 9_17_2013_40cm (SPAdes) (version 2) | ecosystem: Environmental > Terrestrial > Soil >...
TCCTTTATGGTTCGTTCCTGTTTGTGCAGACCGTTCGCCATCGCGATTATTTTCTTCCTGCTGGGGCTGGGGAAGAAACACATGCGCTGCCCCCACCAAACAGGATCGCGCTTGTCAGCGCTGGATTGCTCCTTGTTTCGTTAGTCGCGGTAGTAGCGCTGGCGAAGGCACTCACACCAACGCTGGAGCGCGGCATTGCAGCCGTCGGTGCGCCAAGAAGTGTTGTGGGGATTGTAATCGCGGGACTCGTCCTTCTCCCAGAAGGACTGGCCTCCTATCGTGCGGCAACGGCGAACCGCCTGCAAACCAGTATGAACCTGGCCCTCGGATCGGTATTGGCTACGATTGGGCTGACCATCCCGGCGGTCGCCTGCGTCGCAATGTTTCTCGGCAAACCTCTCAGGCTCGGGCTCGGCGCCAAAGAGGAATTGCTGCTCGCGGTGACCCTCATTGTTGGTCTTCTCACCATAGCGACGGGCCGCACTACCGTGCTCCAAGGGATTGTCCACCTCGTTCTATTCGCCGTTTTTCTCTTCTTCGCCGCGGTGCCCTAAATCTTGAGGAACGCCGGTTAGCTACGGAGTAGCTTGGATTACCGGACGTGTGAAATCCACACTTTTCCGATAATCCGTTATCAGGCATCGAATCAATTTTAGCGTCTATCCGACGCTTAAATGGCGCGTCGCCTCGACTGTCAAAAGTGACAGTACAGTCGGCGGTCCCCTCGTTTGATAATTCTGAACTTGCGGCTGGGAGCGGGTCAACGCTCACAGGATTTCAGTCCGCGACCTCCAAGAGGGCGTTCCCGGCAGAGGATCTTCCCATGAACGAAACCACTTCTCACGTTCAAGTCACTCGGTGTCCCTATTGCGGTGGCAAACAATTCCTTCGATCGAGAAGGCGCGGCTTCAAGGATTGGTTCCTTCACCATGTGCTGTTTCAAAATCCTTATCGCTGCTTGGCCTGCGATGGGCGGTTCTTTCACACCGGACACGGCCATCATCACAGGGAACACCAGCACCACGCCTAAGACCCTAACCGCCGCCCGATCAGCCGCGAACAAATTGAGTCGTTGGTCGGTACTCCGGTAACCGCTGCTAATCAGGCACTTCGCCGTTAGCGAAAAAGGCCTGTTGTCCTAACTCGGAACAAAACTCGGAACAAATAGAGCTAAAGTGTTTTCAGTTGCTGCGCTTTGCGAGTTTGCTGTCAAGCACTGCAACCAAGGACTTACCTTCAGTCGTTGGTTGGACACCGGTTTCGCGCACGATATTGGTTGCGGTCAGCGTCTTGCCGTACAGGCGGTGGTTCGCGTCATTGTCTGGTTCCACTGTTGCGCCTCCCAGGGATACGCCAGCGAACAGTCCAGGTAGGCGGCTCGTCCACTGATTTCGCTGCTCATGACTCCGAAAGTTGTAAATCAGATTCTGAACGGAAAGACCAAGATGGGCACGGATGCGACGGCAGCGGCGGGCCCCGGCGCCACAGCGGCCAGTGCATCTGACGCCGAGATTCTGACCTACGGGAAGGCCGAGGGAACTTCGACGGCAAGTGGTCCACCCCTGCGCAATTAGCCTTTGACAATGAGGTCAGCGAGATGTTGTTGCTGTTGAGGAAACCCTGCAACACTAAGCTTGCTTGCCGAAGAGTGTCTTCGTCTTTCTCCTTGTCCCCAGCAAACACAGGCAGAATCATCAGCAGCATTATGGAAGTGAGGAAGCAAGACAAAGCTTTCCTGTTAATCCGCTCACTTGTTTTTTCAGACGCAGTTCGTAGCATGGGCCCCCTTCCTTTCCTTTTTAAGGCGTTGCATGCTGCCCGCCGGGGCCGAATCTTGACCACAGCCCTCTTACTAAGAGTTTATGCAGAGGTTGGCGGGTTGGGAACTGTCAATCCATACAGGGCCACGGCGGACCTTCAACGTGATTCCGCGGCATACAGAGCCGTGAAGGGCATGTGGGGAAGTTGGCGAGCAAATGCAGACTCACGCCTACAAATGGCTGAGGGTTCTGCACAGATAGTCCTGAACGCACGTTCATCTTCCTTGATGAGAAGGCTAAATTTGCTCAGGGGCAACTGCGGGATGGAACGGCAGAGGGAAACCAACACAGAAATTGAGTCGCGGTCACATCGTACGCAGGAGCAACCGTTCAGGCGATCGGAGCAGAACCTTGCCGCGACGCTTTACTAAGGCACGGTCACGTTGCCACTTGCTCATCAGGCGGCTTGCAGTGAATGGCGTGATGTTCGCCGCGTTAGCCAACTCCTCGTTTGTGATCTGGAGTTCAACACCATCCGGCGTTTCCTGGCCGATAGTGCGGGCAAGGGTCACGAGTACTTGAGCAACTCGCTGCCGAACCGTGTGGCAGGCTAAACTTATGTGGGACGTGACATGCCAGGCTACGTAGTCTGATGCAGTTAACAAGGCGTTCTCCAGCAACCTGGGATTCCTTTCGACAAAGCTTCGAATTGTGGGGCGATCCCACACCAACGCCGAGCCGTCCGTTACTGTTTCCGTGCTGAAAAGATAAGAAGAAGGGTTCGACAAAATAGTCCGACCGCCGAATAGATCTCCTGGTCCAAGCCATCGAAACAGAAGCTTTCGGCCCTCTTCAGTAACAAGGAAAAATCTTACGAGTCCTTTCGTCAGCAGGAAAAGATGGTCGGCAGGTTGACCCTGGTTTGTGATCACGGAATTGGCGAAGAATCGCCGCCGTGTTGCAGCTGCCAAGATTGTCTTGTGATCAGCCGGAGGCAGTCCATCGAGGAAGTGTGATCTCAGGTCCAGGGACATGGCAGCAATCCCCGAGGCAGGCTTAGCTTCTCTCTGAGCAGAAATGGGCGATTCCTTCCTCCATGGGCGGCTCGGGGAAGACTGTCCCGTCGACTTTGGCAAAAGAATCGAGGCTTGAACGCCATTCTTCCGGGATCGGGGTGTCTTGAGCCAGATCCTCCCGTAGATTACAGTTGTTTGAAGCATAGGGCCAGCGAGACCCTTTGGGAACTGGCAAAAGTACCACCAGGGGGGGAATTGCCCGTGGGAAACTCGGGCTTTCATTGTGCTTCCGACAATCCATTCATCTGCCGGGGTGGTTTCAACTGCGTTCGCCGAGGGTTCCCCTAAAGACTGGAAATCCGAGAAGCTGACGTTTACACTTTCTTGCAAGGGGACTGGTTCGGGCGAGATTGAAGGGACGCGCGTCGGTGATTTGTGCTGACAGGGAACGCATCAACCCGCCGCTCCCAGAAGTTCCCCAGGTAGTACTTCCGGTAACTCGACGACCAAATGTCTGCCAGTAAAAACAAACCGTTTTCGCTGACCCACTCCCTTGTTGGTTTGGTCCTATGCATAGCGCATATGGCAGTAGCGCTTGATGTCCAACCGGCAAGCGAAAGGGGCCTGTATAAATTGACAGTTGCGTACCTTAGTAAGTCGTAGCAGTCTCGCCGTCCCACCCTCGGCTATCTACGAAACGACTTAGAGGAGGTACCTCATGTTGGAACATGCTGTTTGCCCTTCACGGCGGCTTAGCTCACGGATCGAGACACCCCCAGGGATCTGGGTCTACTGGCTATCTGATGGGCGTGCCGACTTATCACCAGTCCAGAACGTGAGCCTTGGTGGTGTGTTCCTCGACACTCCAAAGGCAAGGCCCATCGATTCGAGGGCGGAGATTCATTTTTGTGTTCAAGAAGGACAGATCAGGACCGAAGGTATAGTGCGGCACGTCGCGCCGGGGCGTGGACTGGGACTGAGATTCACGGCGATAAAAGAGGCAGATCGTCCACACCTTATACAGCTGATGGACCGGCTTCGCAGTCTGTCTCAAGAGGCTGTGTCCCAATCCGCGCTATTTCCAACCCCGTCTGCGAGGCTTGCGTGGTCCTAGAATGCCATTGCTTAAGTGGTTGTGCGGCTTCCGGCAGATTCCTCTTGAACGCCGCGTCACCGCGCGACGAAAACCAACCACGGCGTTCCGATCACCAAGAATTCGAGCAGACAGAACACCGTGGTCAGCAGTCCAAGTCGGTAGAGCTCACCTTGAGTAAGGTAGTCACTCCCGACGAAGATGACGTTTTGGCTCCCGCCCTGCGGGGTGATTGTCGAGAAGTAGCTGCTGGCAATGAGTAGAGCAAAAGCCATTAAGTGTGCGGGAACGCCGGTCTTCACGCCGACTCCAAGGAAAACGTCGAAGAGGGCTAAAATCTGCGCGGTTTGGCTGACGAACATGTAGTGCATCAATACGTAGAGCACCAGCAGAACAACGTAAGCAATGGGCCAGGTGATGCCACCGAGCAGGGACGTCAGCCGCTCTCCGACGTAGCCCATGAAGCCGAGCTCGTTCAACTGGCCGCTCAACGCAAAGAGCACCGCGAGCCAGATGAAGGTAACCAGGGTACCTCCCTGCAGGTTGATGTCGTCGAGCGAGAGGACATTGGTAGCAAGGAGCGCACCCAGGCCAGCGAAGGCCACGGCAGCGAGGCTCAAGTTGAGTGTCCCCGCCATCACCCATCCAGTCACCATGAATGCAAAAGCCGCAGCAACGACCCATTCGTTTCGTGTGAGCGGTCCCATCGTGCGCAGGGCGTCGCGTGCGGCCTTTGGAGCATCGGGAGTGTTGGTCACGCCGGGTGGAAACAACTTGTACAGGATGAGGGGAAGCAATGCGATCATCGTCAACACCGGAATCGACGCGGCAACGATCCACGAGCCGAAGTTGATCTTCACGCCATAGGGTTCTGCCAAGGAGACCGCGATTGGATTGCCGGACGTGGCGGTGAGCCACAGGGCTGACGAGACGCTGAGGCTGGCCATCCCGCAGAACATGAGGTAGCCACCCATCCGGCGGTTCTTCTCGTCGTCTGGCTTGGAGCCGGAATTTTTGGCCAGCGAAAGAATAATGGGGTAGAGCACGCCACCGCGCGCCGTATTGCTAGGAAACGCCGGTGCGATCATGGCATCGGTGAGAAAGATACTGTAGCCCAACCCGAGAGTGGATCGCCCGAATACACTCACAACAAGGAGACTGATGCGTCGTCCGAGTCCCGATTTCACAACCGCGTTGGCGACGAGGAAGGCGACGACAACGAGGAGCACGCTTGCGTTGGCAAAACCAGCAAAAGCCTTACCGGGATCGACCGTGCGAGTAAGCACGGCAGCCGATACCGCCAGAAGCGAGGCTGTCAAGAGCGGAAATGAGTTCAGAATGACAGCGAAGATAGCGGCCGCAAATATGGCAAAGAGATGCCAAGCCTCTTTCGTCAGCCCAGCCGGTATCGGCGAGAACCAAATGCCGAACGCCAGGGAAAAGGACAGGGCTTGTTTGAGCAGACTGCGAAGGCTGCTGGTGGTCGCGGCCGCGCTCATTTTCCGTGTTCTCCGCCAGCCGCGGCCGCCGCCGAGCCTAACCGCGTCCGGCCCTTTAGGTCGACGGCCCGCCCGCTAACGGCGCCGTCCTCGGACTCAACGATGAACCGCCACTGAAAGGAGTACTCCCCGGTCACCTCTGCGTAACGGCCCGTCCCTCCCAGGAACGTGCCCACGATGTGATTCCCGGTTGCCACGAACTCACCCTTCAGTTCGCTATAAACCTTATCGCCACGCTCGTCAGTCCAGACACACCGGCCCTGCATCCCGGTGAGGCTGTCGGTAAAGCCTATAGCCTGTGCCCGGAACCCGACTCCTAGCCCACGATCCCCGGTGAGAAGCACCGACCCGGTTAGATCGAAGATGGAAGCACGGTGATTCAAGTCGAGGTTGAGCGTTTGTCGCGTACCTGAGGCAGACCAGGTACCTTCGAAAGTGCGCCACTCGCCTGTGGATGGAACTCCCGGAGAGGGAACTGTCGGTCGGGTGCAGGCGACCGCGAACAGCAGCGGACCGAGTAACACCCATCGGCATCCGAGCGAAATCACCGAGCCTACTCGAGAAAACACTTCCGCAGCTCCTTGGAATGAGCCCGTTGCAGAGTCTCTTCATCTTTCGACTTGTCGTCAGCCCAGGCAGGCACAATCAGTGCAATAAGGAATTCGGGAATAAATAATCGCTCCCAGTATCCCTTCCTAAGACCTTTGGAGGCCCTTCTACACCGGAACATCATGCGCAAATTCATTGTGCGCGCCGGTGGGGTGGGCACGGGACTGTCAAAATCGACAGTCAGACGAATCAAGGAAAATGATCAACTAGGATAACGCTTGGATGCCCGGATGAAGGTTGCCTTATGCTTGCAAAGCACAGCAACTAATAAACAGAATGAGAGCAGCCTGGCGTGCTTACGTATAGGGAACCCATTCACAATTCTACTAGGTCAGGTCAGTCGCCGCAGCAGAACCAAACTAACTCCCGGTAAGTCGTTACCGGTAACTTGATTCCCAGTACTTGACTCTACCGGTTACGGCGTAAATCAGAGTTGAATCGATCTAGTGTATGATGCCGGTAAATGTCCGCCAGCCGAATTGTCCAAGTTCTCATACTCGTTGCACTCGCGTTTTTGGCGTGTTCCACAACAATCATGTCAACACCGCCTTCTCCTTGGTGGACCGCTTCTATGCCGTTTCGACCGACTAGTTTGACCGACAGTGGCGACACTCTTTGGGTTCGCGGTGCCGATGAAATGATAGCCAAGTCGGATGACGGGGGGAGAAGCTGGCAAGTGAAGCACCAGAAGGCCGACGGCGAACTTCTACTCAGTATTGTTTTCGCGGATAGACTTCATGGCCTTGCGTCCGGCAGCAATGGCGCTTTCCTGCGAACGACCGACGTTGGGGAAACATGGATATCAAGCTCCTTGAGAACGTCCACGATAAATGCAATCGCTTTCGCGGATGACAGGAATGGAATGCTCCAAACTGGTTTAAGCGCGGAAATGACTGATGACAGCGGCGCCCATTGGAGTCCTGTCACCGGATTTGAGACCGACCCTTCCAAAAAGGACTATTTCGAGGTCTTGTCGTTCGCCCGCCTAAATGCTAATCGCGCCGCAATTGCGCTTCATCAAAAAGAGGGAGAAAACTACTTCTTTGTCACGCAGGACGCTGGCAAGACCTGGAAGACCATTCATTTAGACAACACTTCTAAAGAGATTACAGCAACTTCATTCTTCAACTTCAGCTGCGATTTTCGGTACATTCGGTACAACTGAGGGCGATTGAACCGGGCATGATTTCACGCGCCTTGCGATTAACGCGATTAGGTAAGGGTTGCCGACGATTCGTCCAGAATCGTTGGATCCGCGGCCTTCGTGCAAATCGAGCTGTGTCAGTTCCTTCCAGCTTGAGTGTGGCTCTTCAGCTCGTCGGTCCAATTCAAGACCACGCGCAACACCTGCTTTGCTTGCGCTTCATCTTCTTGCTTCAACATCACGAAGCGCTGGCCATCTGCGGCTACGTCATAGTTTGTCCAGAGATTGCTTCGAGCGTAGACCCCCTCGAAGAGAAGCCGCGGGCTACGCACCTTAACCATCGATTCGGCTTGAATGTCGATGGCCATCATTTTGTCGCTTTGGCGGTAGAACAATTGGCGGCCATCTCTCGACCATCGCGGTTCTCCGCCTCCCCCGACAGAGACTAGCCATTTCTCGCCAAGCTCGGGGAATGGCTGCACGTAAACCTCAGGGCGCCCCGATTCGTCCGATGTATAGGCTAGGTGGCGGCCATCGGGAGAAATCTGCGGATAGGCCGTTGTAAAGCCGCCCTCCAGCGGATAGGTCCTTGTGAAACCGCTCTCCAGCAGTGGCGAAGCTTTGTGTTCGCCAGAGAGGCTCAATACCCACAGGTTGAAATGGCGCAGGTCTCCCTGCTGAAAAACGAGAAACCGGCCGTCCGGCGAGCAGGACGTCGCCAAAATCATTCCCGAAGCGGGGTGGTCGATGAGGTCACTGGAGTAAAGCAACTCTTCGGGGCCGCCGCCATCGGCAGCCTTCCAGAACAGCGACCTCCCGTGCGCGCCGGAAGCGTAAATGAGGCGCTTGCCGTCGGGTGTCCAGAGTGGCGCGGCCGCAGTCTCGCCGGCTTTGGTGAAAGTGACCTGCTTTGCGGTGTTTTGCCCCAGGTCCAGGACCCAGATGTCAGTCTGTCGCAACGGATCGCCGATTGCCACGGCGATGCGTTTACCGTCCGGCGAAAGACTTGGCTGGCTATATTGATGTGCGGTCGTGTTAATCGGGAGCGGCGCTCCCGTGCGGTCAACCCAGTTCAGCGTACGATTTCCCACGCCCATTTCGCCGCCGCTAAGAGAGACGAGTAGTCCGTTCCGCGAGATGTCGTAGGCAACATAGCCAGCGGGTCCTTGCCAGACGTCTTCAGCCACCGGGAACGCGGCTCCAGTCACCTCAAGGCGTTCCGCGTCAAACGGGACAGCGAGCAGCCTTCGGCCTTGCGCAAAGACGAGGTGGCCGGTGGAAACATAGCGCGGAGAAGTCCCTCCATGAATCAAAGTTTTTCGCTCGCCGGTCTTTAGGGATTGCGCGACGATCAACGCATCGTCTGAAAATGACGCCGATGTGCCTTCAGTCACGTAGAGAATTGCGTCCCCCGCCGGCAGAACTTGCGGCCACCGAGGAGGGAATTCTGTAGGCGTTTTCTCGGCGGGCGTCACATTCTGGGGTTTACCTCCAGCCGCTGGGACGCGCATGAGTCTCCCATTTTGGTTACCAGTTGGATTCAATGTTTCGGTAAAGAAAATCGTGCCGTCTGGCCCCCAGCTTCCGATACTTGGATTTATCTTGGCACAAACCGAAATGGGCGTTCCACCATGCAACGGGGCCTTTTTCAATTGGCCGCCGGCGGTGAAAGCAATCCACTCGCCGTCCGGCGAAAAAAACGGCCCCACAGCTCCGTCTGTCCCCGGAATTAACGCTGGTTCGTTTCGATCCATGGGGCGCAAGTAGAGTTGTCGGGTCCCGGTTTTCGATGCCGTGGCCGAGTAAACCAGGTAGCGACCATCGGGTGAGATGGCCAGTCCACCACGAGCCATTGAGAATTGGTCCGCAGGCGGGAGAGAGATGGTGAACCGAGTGACCACGCGCGGCGCCGGGCCGGCGGGCCACCAGCGCCAGAGCACGAATCCAGCGATCCCGACAAAAATCGCGATCACCGCCCAGGGAAGCGGGCGTTGCATCGCCGCGTGGGCAGGCACAACTGCCGCGGCACTGCTCGCAGGCACCTCACTGTGTCCCGCGGATTCTCCTGCGGCGTTGCGGGAACTCGTCACCGATTGGCGGCCATCGAAGGTGGCAACATCTTCGACCTGCGCAACAAATCGGTAACCCCGGCGGGCCAGCGTCTCGATAAACCGCGGGTTTTCGGCTGAGTCGCTCAAAGCACGACGCAGCTTTTTGACGGCCACGTTCAGCCCGTGATCGAAATCCACGAAGGTGTCCGATGGCCAAAGCCGGGCGTGTAATTGCTCGCGGGAAACCAGCTCGCCCGGGTGTTCCAATAGCATGGCCAGGACCTGAAACGGCTGGTCTTGCAGCTTGATTTTGAGACCTGCTTTGCGCAGTTCCCCGGTGCCGAAGTCCAGTTCGAAGACGCCGAAGTGAACTACTCGCCGGGGTGTGGGGGCTTGCGCCATGGCGTCTTCCTTCTTTTCGTGAAGGAGTCTAGCACGGCACAGGCGCGGACACATCTCGCGCTAACTCACATCGTATGTGCAATCTGACTGGCCCCCAATAGTTCATCGACGGGTTATTTGCCGTCCATTGAACGTCATCAGCAGCAGTGGGAAGGTGCGCTTATCAGAACGCACAGGAGGTGAGATATGAGAACTTTGAAATTCGCGGCATTTGCAGTTTTCGCTGTTTTCGCGATGCTTCTCTTTCCAGCAATGGGGAACGCGCAGTCCAATACTTGCACAATTTCACTAACGCCGAGCACGCCATCCCCTCAATTCGTTGGGGACCGGGTTGTTTGGACGGCTACCGCCGCAAATTGTGGGAATGCTCCGGTTTACCAATACAGAGTGGCAATCACGAGTGAGGCGAGCGAGGATGACGATGACCGATTCGAGCGTTCCGGGAACAGTGGTGATCGCTGGAGGAAGCATCTCCAATTCAGGATGGTGCGCGACTTTAGCCCTGGCAATACGTTCGTGTGGTCGCCTCAGCAAGAAGGTCCCTACCAGATCATGGTCAGGGTCAAAGACAGCCTCGACGCCACGGATGCGATCTCCGCTGTGGTGCCCGCCACGGCGAATTCACGAGTGACGGGGACGGAAGCGGTGGTTACGCCAACACTAAACCCGCTTGTTGCTATGTACAGTGCACCGGCGTGCGAAGACGGAAATATGCAAGTCAAGTTCAGGCCCGCCGCCGGCACGAGCGACTCTCCGTGGATGACCACCAACAAGCTCCCTTGCGTAGATGGCAGGAGCAGGAACTTCCTGGTGGCGGGAATGCTGGCGAACACAAGCTACGAGATGGTGCACGTTACCAGCGATGAGGCATTGTCCGCGTCACTGTTCTTCACAACCGGTGCGCCGCCAGCGACGTTAAGCTTTCCGCGGTTCACGGTACGCCAGGCGCCGGGCCCGGAAAGCGACGATAGCCAGCAAATGATCTACCACAACTTTGCTGGAAGACCGGCACCGAATGCCGTCAACCAGGTGGCGACGGATTTGAACGGCCGCATCGAGTGGTATTACGACCCATTGGAATCGGGTTTAGTGAACGTCGGTAATCCCGGCATCCTGGAATCAGGAGGCACGGTGTTGGTGCTGGGCCGCGATCGCAATCGGACCCTGGGCTTCAACGTGCTGCGGGAGATCGATCTGGCCGGCAATCCATTGCGGGAAACGAATATTGACGCAGTGAACGCGCAACTGAAGATAAAGGGCCAGGGGATTATCTATGGGTTTCACCACGAAATGCTGCGCCTCCCGAATGGAAACATAGCTACTCACGGTTGGAATCTGAGAACGGTAGACGTGAACGGAACTCCTACCCCGTATGCAGGCAATCTGCTCGTGGTGCTGGACAAAAACTTCCAGGTCGTCTGGACCTGGGATGCCTTCGACCATCTGGATGTCCATCGTGGCCCTATCCTGGGTGATGTGTGCACCGGCCAACCGTGCCCAATTGTCGGGGCGGTCGACTGGCTCCACGCCAATGGCATAGCGCGGTCCCCTGAGGACGGAGAACTTCTCATATCCGTTCGCCACCAAGACTGGGTCATCAAGATCGACTACGACCATGGGTCCGGCGACGGACACATTATTTGGCGGTTGGGGAAAGATGGGAATTTTGCGATTAACTCTACGGAACCGAACCCGTGGTTTTCCTATCAGCACAACGTGCACTATGTCGATGAAAAGACGCTGCTGCTCTTCGACAATGGCAACAGCCGCTGTTTCGGCGTCAAAAATTGCCACAGCCGCGGGCAGATATGGACAATCAACGAAGAAAGTATGACGGCGTCCCCCGTGCTCAACGTCGATTTGGGTAACTTCTCCGATGCCCAAGGAAGTGCGGAGACGCTGCCGAATGGAAACTTTGTCTTCACATCGGGATCGCAGGGCCCGCCCGCCGCGATATTCGGCCAGTCCATCGAAGTGCTCCCCGATGGCACCAAAGTGTATGTGCTAGAGGCTGGGGCTCGCGAGTACCGATCCTATCGTATGAGGGGTTTGTACCGTGGGATACACCGATGAAACGCGCCAAGAAGCTATGCGCGTAGCGCTCAGGTGCAAAGAAACCGGGAATATCACTGGCCATACTTATTGCATGGCAAGCTGAGTCAGTCCGCGATAGAGCAGTTGCTTTAGCGCTTCGACAGTCCGGGGGATGGCTCGCTACGCATCCCCCCGGCGCGCTTCAACTAGAGGATCGCCTTCACACGGTCCCTTGACAATAAGCGTTATCTCGGCGCTCGCCCGTTTTGCGTCGGCTTCCGGTTGCATCCGAGCCATCACTCCAAGTGTCAGATGATCGTTCAGACGCAATTGCTCCCAGAACGCCAAAGGAACCCAGATGTCCATGGCATCGCCGAGTTCAATCCCGCGAAATCGTGCAGGGGCGACTCCAACAATCGTGAATGAAGTGCCCTTCAACGAAATGGTCTTGCCTGCGATGGAAGGATCCTGTGCAAATTTCCGTTTCCAGTAGTCGTAGCTGATTACGACGACCCCAGGTCTCCCCGGGTGGTCATCCTCCGCTGTGAGCGGCCGCCCAGCAGCCATATCGACACCCAAGACGGAAAAGAAAGTCCCCGAAACGCACTGGCCAGAAATAATTTCCCCCTGTCCGTCCACAGTACCCATCAGGCGCAGGGTATCGAATGCGGACATGCCTGAAAACGAATGGCTCCGTTCTCGAAACTGCGCAAATTCCGCTCTAGAGAAAACGCTCCCCTCCTCTTGCGGTGACAGCAGACGAAAGTAAACGAGTTGTTTTGGGTTCCTGACGGGAAGCAGCTTCAACATCACTGCATCGGTCACACTGAAGATCGCTGTATTGGCGCCGATGCCAAGGGCCAGCGTGAGTACGGCCACAGCAGCGAAGCCGGGATTCTTGCGGAGCATGCGCAGGCCGAGACGCACGTCCTGAGTCATTGTGTTATTCCCATTGTTGCCCCATGCGCGACGAAAGCCCGCAAGGATTCAAAATAAACCTTCGGCAGCCTACTGTCACGCGGTATCACGTGTGGAAGTTCACCGTAAGGAGAAACACCGATCGAGAATGCGCCTACTGGAGGCACCTGCGTTCAAGTAGACGATTAGTCGCCAAACCGGACTAGGACTCCACGGATATGAAGTAAAACTTTACTTGGGCGATTACCGCGTTTACCAAGCATTGGGTCTTCTTCCCAGCTATCGACCTGAGTTCCGTTCGTTGACTTGCCTTTGAGCACGGCCTAATATGCCTCGCCAAGAGCGGATTCCCAGCAATGATTGGCCAGACCATCTCGCACTACCGCATCGTCGAAAAGCTCGGTGGCGGCGGCATGGGCGTCGTCTACAAAGCCGAAGACAGCAAGCTTGGCCGAAGCGTGGCGCTAAAATTCCTGCCGGAAGATCTTGCGAAGGACCGCATTGCGCTGGAGCGCTTCCAACGCGAAGCCCGCTCGGCCTCCGCCCTGAACCACCCGAACATCTGCACCATCCATGAAATCGACAGCGACAACGGCCGCCATTTTATCGCGATGGAGTTGCTCGAGGGCCGGACGCTCAAGCAAATCATCGGTGGCAGGGCCCTGGAATTGGAACAATTGATGGAGCTCGCTGTTCACATCGCGGATGGGCTGGACGCGGCCCATACCGTAGGAATCATTCACCGGGACATCAAACCTGCAAATATCTTTGTCACGAAGCGCGGCCACGCAAAAATCTTGGATTTCGGTCTGGCAAAGTTAGCGCCGGAACAAATCCTTGCCGATGACGGCGCAGAACTATCAGAGCTGCCGACCGTTGAGACCGAGGAGCACCACCTCACCAGTCCTGGAGTGACCGTAGGCACAGTTGCCTACATGTCACCCGAGCAAGCACTGGGAAAAGAACTCGACGCGCGCACCGATATTTTCTCCTTTGGAGTTGTGGTCTACGAGGCTGCCACAGGCAAACGCCCATTCACGGGTACTACCTCGGCGGCGATCTTTGATTCGATCTTGCACAAAGCGCCTGTTTCGCCTGTACGCCTGAACCCGGAATCGCCTGCGGAGCTGGAACGGATCATCAACAAGGCACTCGAGAAAGATCGCGAGCTGCGTTACCAGACTGCCGCCGAGATGCGCGCCGACTTGAAGCGCTTGAAGCGCGATACAGAGTCGGGCCTTATGGCCTCCGTGGGCGCGGCCTCGGCATCTCGCGCCGGAATCGAGGAGCGTGGATCGGCAGCTGCAACAGTTTCAACTTCCCAGACGCCCCTGCCCGCCACGGCGGCGACGCGCAGAAATCTGCTCGTGGCTGGAGCACTGCTAGTCCTCGCGATCGCTGCCACTGCATTTTTCTATTTCCATCGCGCGCCGAAGCTGACTGAAAAAGACTCGATCGTGCTTGCAGACTTTGTGAATACCACGGGTGATGCGGTCTTTGACGGCTCGTTGCGCGAAGCATTATCCGCCAAGCTCGCCGAGTCACCTTTTCTAAACATTGTCTCGGATGCCGCCATCCGCCAAACCATGAAATTCATGGAGCAGAAGTCCGATGCGCGGATCACTGCGGAACTCGCGCGTCAAGTTTGCACGCGCACAGGAAGCAAGTCCGTACTGGCGGGGACAATCTCCGGCATCGGCAATCAATACGCTCTTACGCTCGACGCGGTGACCTGTGACTCGGGAACATCGCTTGCCCGCGCGGGCGCGGACGCGGAGGGCAAAGATAAAGTCCTGCGTGCGCTCGGCAAACTGGCTTCCGAGATGCGCAGCAAGCTGGGTGAATCGCTAGGATCAATCCAGAAATTCAATACACCGATCGAACAAGCCACGACGGGTTCGCTGGAAGCGCTCAAGGCGTATTCGCTCGGTGTCATCGCTTTGACTTCAGGAGATGACACCCGTTGCGTACCCCTGCTTCAGCGCGCCATAGCTCTGGACCCAAACTTTGCCATGGCCTATGCCACTCTGGGTACATCCTATTCAAACCTCCGCGATAACAAGCTTTCTCGCGAATATGCGTCAAAGGCCTTCGCGTTGCGAGACCGCGTGAGTGAGCGGGAAAAACTGTATATTGATTCGCACTACTACCACTTCGTGGCCGCGGACTTGAACAAGGTTGCCGAGACGTATCAGCTCTGGGAACAGACCTATCCTCGTGATAGCGTCCCGTGGACCAATCTCGGCCTGATTTATGGCGAATTCGGGCAGCAGGAGAATGCGATAGAGCAGTATTTAGGCGCCCTCCGCGTCGACCCGAACAACGGCATCGCTCTCGAAGACTTGGGAGATTCCTACAGAATGCAAGGCCGATTCGCCGAAGCTCAGTCTGTCTACGAGAAGGGACTCGTCCAATTTTCGGGATCGCCGGGGTTCCACACGAGCCTTGTCATAAACACATTCGTGCAAGGCGATGCGGCAGGTATGCGGTCGCATCTCGACTGGTTGGCGAAAAGAGGGCTCGAGCAAATGTCACTGACTCTGGAAGCCAGGGCCGCTGAGTTTTCCGGGCAACTCGAGAAATCCCGAAGGCTCCTGGATCAGCGCTTTCCCATTGGTCAACAGAAGGCGCCAAATGGCGCAGCCGCGATGTCTCTCGCACAACACGCCAGTGTGGAAGCATTCTATGGCGAAATTCAGCAAGCCCGCGCGTGGGCGGAGAGGGCTATTTCCCTTCAACCGGATGATCCGCCCCCTGCGGCTATTGATGCCCTGGTCCTCTGCGGCCAGCTTGCGCGAGCGGAAAAACTTTTGGATCAATCTGCCAAGGCACATCCGGACGATACCCTGCTCAACGCCATCATATTCCCGGCCACGCGCGCCAATCTGGCCCTCGGCCGCAACGACCCTCAACAGGCACTTTCAATTCTTCAGCCCGTTCAGAAGTACCGGCTCGCTACGGACTTGCCCGGTCGGACAAAGCACTATCTTTATTTCAACGGACTTGCTTACTTGCAGGCCAAGCAAGGAAAAGAGGCGGCGGCGGAATTTCAAACTATGTT
>Ga0209131_1001617_pt1 | contig 15576 bp, 8 predicted proteins | sample GraSoi_2013_40cm_FD_185826 | JGI IMG/M metagenome (GOLD analysis project Ga0209131, IMG submission 185826) | Grasslands soil microbial communities from the Angelo Coastal Reserve, California, USA - Sample 9_17_2013_40cm (SPAdes) (version 2) | ecosystem: Environmental > Terrestrial > Soil >...
TCGATCCCGCGACCTCGGGAGGCAGCAAGGTGATCTACGTTTCCGTGTCCAGCGGCGTTACTGCTTCCGCGACCGAATCGACGGTAACGGCACCTCCGCCGCCGCAAGGCTATGGAATCTACAAGTCCACCAATCAAGGTTCCGGCTGGACCCACCTCACTGTTCCCGGATCGGGAACCGCCCGGTCAACCGATCTAGTCATCGACCCGCAAAGCGACACGACGCTGTATGCCGGCTTCCTGGGAAAAGGCGTATTCAAGACTACGGATGGAGGAGCTCACTGGTGTCCGCTCAACTCCGGCATCGCGCTGCCACCGGGATGCGCGGCCACGACGGGACTGCCCAACCCGGCAACCACTACCTTCGACAGCGTGCGGCTGGCGATTCGTCATCCCAGCGGCGCATCGCCAGCGGTGCTCTACGCGATTCTCGGTAATTGTCCCGATCCCATTGGCAATGGGCCTGTCTTCGGAGGCTACTGCAGTTCGCCCTTATATAAGACGACCGATGGAGGGGCGAGTTGGACCCAGGTCAACGCCGGGGTACCGACTGGTTTCAGCCGCTATCACCAGGCGCTCACCATCGACCCAAACAGCGACGCGACAGTCTATTTTGGCGGCCTGGTCATTAACAAGTCTACCAATAGCGGCCAAGCATTCAATGAAATGGGCACGAACGTCCACCCTGATCACCATGATCTGGTATTTCCCGACCCCTCGAACCCAAGCCGCATCTACGACGTGAACGATGGCGGTTTTGCGTTTTCCGGCGACGGTGGGAATTCGTGGACTAGCGGGAACAGCGATCTGCAGATCAGCGAATTCCAGTCACTTTCTTTCTCGCCGTTGACGGCTCGCATTATCGGAGGGACGCAGGACAACGGGACCGAAATGTGGGTGGGCACTCGCGTCTGGAACCACAGTGACGATGGCGACTCCGCATCGACCGTCATGGATCGGGATGACGTCATGACGATGTTCGATGTCTATGTCAGCGTAGACCCGCGCAGGTCCACCGACGGCGGTACCTGTTGCTCCTGGCTGAGCATTACGACTGGCTTGAATACCACCGAGCCGGCGTCTTTCTATGCTCCGATCGTGGAGGCGTCTGCGGCCCCCCATAATCTTTATTTCGGCAGCAACCGTTTGTACCGGAGCCCCGACAAAGGCAGTTCCTGGACAGCGGTGAGTCCGGTGCTGGGCGGAACCACGCCAGTCCTTCCAGATATCGGCGTTTCCAATGTGATTACGGCCATTGCCGTGGCCCCCAGCAATGGCAACCGCGTCTACATCGGCTACTACGACGGACAAATGTTCGTCACGAATAACGCCTGCACCACCCCGGCTTGCTGGACCCCGATTGGGGGCGCGGCCAAGGGTCTTCCCAACGCGCCAATCACGCGCATCGCCGTGGCTCCCAACAGCCCCGATGTCGCCTACGCCACGTATTCTGGCTTCAGCGCGGGCGCTCATGTGTTCAAGACGACGAACGGCGGCGGCAACTGGACCCCAGCGAATGCCGGGCTGCCAAGCATCCCCACCAACACCATCACGGTGGAAAACCCCACTACCCTCTGGGTGGGCACCGATGACGGCGTCTATTTGAGCACGAACTCCGGTGGCGGCTTCACTAAGTATGGAACCGGACTGCCGCATGTACCCGTGTATGAGATTTCTGTTGATACAGCTCGAGGGCGTCTCTACGCTGGTACCCATGGCCGCGGCACGTTCATCATTACGCAACCGTTCCTCAGCAACTTTGAAGGCTGGGTGAATAATGACATCTGGGACATCCCGGTGTTTGGCAATGGTTTTGTCGGCACTCTGGCGAACCCGGTGGGCTCCGCCTGCACCATGCAGATCATTCAGCAAAATGGCGCGGTCTGCGCTGCTTCCACCACCGATGCCATGGGCGGAACCATCTCGTTCGACAGCTCCGGCGGAATCGTAACCAGCAAAGGCGGCTTCTACAACGGAAAGAACGTGGCGTGGGCCTGCTTCAATGGAAGCTGCATCGGCGGCAAGACGATCGCGCAATGCAGTCCGCCTGGCAACCCGATCACAAGTGTAACAATCACGTGCGGCGGGCAGGTAGGAATTGACCACATTCTGGGCTGTCCGGCGCAAGCGAATCCCCCGAGCAGCATTCTGGGTCTTTCCGGGATGCCGGCTGGCGGGCCCGCTCCGCCAGGACCTGGTCCGGCTCCGCCAACCCCGGGATCGGAACCGGTCCCGGCCGCAAATTTTGATCTGATTCCCGCAGTCCAGGGAAGGAACGGTGTGCAGACCCTGTGTACGGCGAATGTCGCCCTGCCGGCCGGAACCAAGACGGACGCGGCGCTGTTGAAGACGCGCGATGCTGTGAATTCAACTCCCTCGTGCCAGCAAAGCGGGGTGAAAGCTGAGGTACGTGGGATACCACCGGAACCGGTCAAGGGAGAAGACCTCCAGGGCAGCCCGCCGAACTTGAAGCTGCTTGCGCCGTCGGCCGTGGGTGGGCAATTGTTCACGGCCATTCATGCCGCTCCCGGATCGGCGACCAGCACGTGTTTCGACGTATCGGGAATCGGCTCACCCTTGCGGAACCAGGTTGCCGTCATGAAGGTCGACTTGGAGACTTCGCCGGGTGGCGCGGCTGGTGGTGACATTACGGTACGCGAGGCTTCCAGCCTGGGTTCGTGCACGACCAAGGTGCACACAGACCCTGGGGAGAGCGCCGCCCAGATTGCCAGCGATCTGGGCAAGGCCTTCCAGGCGCCCGGCGTGCCCGGGCCCGCCGCGTGTCCAGCGGGCCAGAATCCGCGCGACGTCACACCCGATGGAACGTCGATCATCAGCGTGCTGGCGTCGGAATTGAGAGTCTGCAATACAGACCGCAACGTGGGCATTCTGATTGGCCCCAAGGAGCTGCCCAACGTAAAGACGCGCGCCCTGCAGTACTCAGCCAAGTTCGTATGCGGATCAGTGGAGAAAGGAAGGGACTTGTTGCATGACCGGTTCGGCAAGAAGGATAAGAAAGGCCATGACGACGACAAAGATAAAGATAAAGATAAGAATAAGGACAAAGATGAAGATGAGGACCGCGACCGGGGCGGGGCCCAGGTAGCCAACGGAAGGTACTACACCACCATCAACGTCCACAATCCGACAGAGAAGCCGGCAGCGATCCGGATGAAATTCGCCGTGGCGCAGGCGGACGGAAAACCCGGCCCGATTTCGCGTTTCCTCGACGTCCGGCTCGGACCCGATGAGGTCATTTCCATCGATTGCTCCCAGATCCACCGGTGGCTGGCAAGCAAAGAGGAGTTCTTGGATGGATTTGCGGTGCTGGAGAGTGACGTCGAGCTCGACGTGGTCACGGTATACACCGCAGCCGGGGAGCACGGAGACGTACAAACCCTGCACACCGAACGTGTGCCGGCTCGCTTGCAGCAATAGGGGACTTGTTTACGTGACCGCATTCAGCCATCCAGGACGCAGGATCGTGATATCGAGCATCGCGATCCTTGCCTGGGTGTTGGTCCCCACGCTCGCATGGCCGCAGGCGCCGCGCCAGCAGAGCGTTGTAGGTCTGTGGAACCAGGCCGTACTCACTGCCATACGGAACACCAGGACTTCGCCCCCCGTGGGGGCACGGGCCATGGCCATCGTCCACACCTGTATGTTCGATGCATGGGCAGCATATGATGACGTTGCAGTAGGAACAAGACTCGGCGGCAGCCTGCGCCGCCCGCAAGCTGAGCGTACTGCGGCCAACAAAGAGAAGGCGATAAGCTTCGCGGCCTACCGTGCCTTGGATGATCTGTTTCCGGGTCAGAGGGCCACAAACATGGATCCTCTTATGCAGGCTCTGGCATTTAATCCTTCGGAGGCCGAGGACGCCATCACGCCCAGCGGCATCGGCAACAGCGCCTGTCAGGCGGTGCTGGAGTTTCGACGTCGCGACGGGGCGAACCAACTCGGCGACCGGCATCCCGGCGCCTATTCTGATTACACCGGTTTCACTCCGGCCAATACACCTGAGGTCTTGATAGACCAAAACCGGTGGCAACCGCTGCTCGTCAATGCGACTCCGCAGAGATGGCTCTTGCCGCAGTGGGCAATGGTCACGCCTTTCGGGTTGACTTCGGGCGCTCAGCTTCGCGACGTCGTGTTGGCCCAGGGGCCTGCTCGCTATCCCTCTCCCGGTTACTGGAAACAGGCCCTGGATGTGGTGGATTTAAGCGCCCACCTCGACGATACGGAGAAAGTAATAGCGGAGTATTGGGCCGATGGTGCTTCAACCGTAACTCCGCCCGGACACTGGATGGTCTTTGCGCAACACGTCTCGCAGCGTGACCATCATAGCCTTGATCAGGACGTCAAGCTCTTTTTCATTCTGGCGAACGCCCTCATGGACGCAGGGATCGCTGCTTGGGACGCGAAACGTTGCACGGATTTAATTCGTCCGGTGAGTGTAGTGCGCGTGCTACTGAGTACCAGGCAGATACAGGCCTGGGCTGGACCGGGGCTGGGAGTAAGAACCATGTACGGTAAAGACTTCAGGACCTACCTGCCAACGCCGCCTTTCGCCAGCTATGTCTCTGGCCATAGCGCGTTCAGCGCCGCGGGCGCGGAAATTCTGAAGCGATTTACGGGCAGCGACCAATTCGGTGAATCTTTCACTGCCGGACCTGGAACGTCCTTGATTGAGGTTGGGCTCACACCCTCGGCCCCCGTCACACTCTCGTGGCCAACGTTTTCAGACGCGGCGGACCAGGCGGGCATGTCGCGGCGTTATGGAGGCATCCATTACGAGGAAGATGATCTGGCCGGGCGCGCGCTAGGACGCGCGGTGGCCAATGAAGTATGGAACAAGGCGATGGCCTACATCGACGGCACAGCCACTAGAACCAACTGATGGTGGAGCATCTTTCCTAGGAGAGCCAACGAACCTGGAGCGGAGTGCGTTCTGAAGCTTATCGATAGGCAAGTGCTTGGCTCGTCAAGAGTGCAATTGGCAGTCTAGAAACGGAACATACGTGCAGCAAAACCAAACGTGCATGCCAACGTGGCAAGCGGGGGTTGCCCCGTCACCGACTTTCCCCTGTGGATTGCCATAGCATCTAGTCACCCCTTGACACTTCATGTAAAGAGTTAGCGAGCGCCTCGAGAATTGAAAACCTCGATCATCGAGGCGCCTCGCAAGAACGCGCTGCTCAAACATGGAAACGAGAGCGTATCGATGCCCGCAAACTTGCCCACCTGCGGTGGGCGAGGTGGCGCTCGCTCTTTTTGTTTTCTCTTGCATACCTGCCTTCTTTACGATCCCCTCTCCGACGGATCTTTATCCAGTGACAGTTCGCACACCGTACTACACCAATTGTCAATGCACGCTTTACGTTGGGTGGGATGCCATGAAAGGAAGCCCCGGGCCGGTTCGCGGCGCCGTCCCGTCCGCTGCCCCAGACCTTCACATCCGTCTGCACGCGGGCCACCGACAGAATGCTGCTCGCGTGTGGACACAGGGCAGTTTATGACTTTTCGTCATGCCATCGGGAACGTCGCACCCTTGGATCTGAGCAGAGCCCGTGGCGACAGTAACTACGCCATGTAACAACACACAAAACACAGTTCTTCGAACTCATAGAAACACCCTCTTCTTTTGAGCGATCGTCGTCGATTTTGTTAGAACGGCTTTGCGGCGCAGTAGTTGGGCACCGTAGCAAGTGCCATCGGATTGTCAATCGCAGCCAGGTCGGCTGGTTTTTCCTTCCACTCGCAGCGCCCACTCGCGAGTTGCTCTCGCTTCTGCTTGAAACCGTCCACCCACTGCCGGATGACTGAGGCTTCATCTACACCCGCCTTGAAGCTGCCGTCGTTGTTGTGGTACTGCGGCATCTGGGCCGCACGGGCGGCTTTGAACAATTCTTCGATTTGATGGTCCGAGAGTTGGCACATCAGTCCCGCGTCAAAACGCCGTCCCTCCTCGCTGATCACAGGGTCGCTCAAGCCATCGTGCGCAGTCAGGCTCTTACGCAACGCCGCTTGACACTGCCTGGGCGCGCCCTCCGTACCGACTTTTTTCCAGAGTTTCTTGCCGGACCAGACCTGCAGGTTCATTTTCGCGGAGCTGTTGCTGGTGAACCACCCTCCATCTCCAAACGTGGCGCCCACATCCTGGACCAGCATCACGGGCCTTTCGCAGGTCGTGGTGAAGGGCTGCGTCTTCTCATCCACATGCACCTTGTCACATGCCAGTCGTTGCTGTGGCGGCTTGTTGTCGCTGTGCTGCAGGAAGGCGCCCACGAGCTTCAGGCCGTCTCGTTCATAAGTGGGACGGCCATTGGCAGTATCGAGCTCTTTCCAACTCCAGCCTTGCTCTTCGTTGCCGTTCACGTACATCTTGTGGCCGTGATACTTCCGCACGATGGTAGCCGGGTCGAACATACGTGTTTCCGCCGCCCCCGAACCGGAGATCGGGTTCTCAGGACAGTTATGACATTCGACACGAACCGGAAACCACGAGTCGGCGTAATAACCCAGCGCCCACATCAGACGCGTGGCGGCCACCTCAGCGTAGACTTCGTTGTCATCCGCTCCGAACTTGACCTTAACCGGTTCTTCGTCCATCTCTGGAGTCAGGGTCTGCACCCCTCCGTCGGAGCTCTCGACGCGGGTGATCTTGCATGAAAACTTGGGAGTCTTGCCGCCCATTTGCGAGCCGGGCGCAGCGAAGTCGCAGATCACTTTGTCATTGAAGTGGAGTTGAAACTGTTTCTTGCTCTGCGCCGGGCCTTCCAGAATGTTGGCTTCGGCTACCGCCTTGGCGGTAAAAAGCGAAGCTGCGTGCATGGCTTCCAACCTGTCTTTGGCGGAATAGAATACCTTCTTCACCTTTTGGTCGCCAGGCTCGGTGTCCGCGGTTTGTGCGCACGTTGTGCGGCTCACCAGTAAAGCCGGCAGAAGCAAGAGGCAATACGCGAGTCGGAGTCGCAGAGACCAGACAATCTTTGGAGCGGGTGTTGACGCGAAGGCTGATAGGTGGCTCACTGGGGCTCCATCCTTAATGTTTAGGCGCTTTAACTTCTCTAGTATCCGTAGCTGCGGACATAATGCTCGCACACGAGGACTGTCAAGACGTCGAGCTCTGTATTGTCCTTTGTGGCTCTCGCTGAGCAAGATTTCCCGGAGCGACCTTCTCGATAAGCCGCCCCTCGATGTTATGGTGATCGGGGTCGATGAAACGTTGCATCCTGCAGATCGCACTATAGCGATGGGACTGTGAATCACTTCCAGTAGCCGAGTTGCTCGGCGAATCGGCGCTAGAACCTCGACTTTGAGATCATCCGGGGAGGAACCACTATGCTGTTCGTCACCCTCCATGGTGGCAAGCCTGAGACAGACCCACATAAGAACAACGTCCATGCCTACGACAAGGACGGCAGCCGGATCACTTCGACCGTGCTGGACGACTGCGACGGAGTGATCCTGAATGAACTACGAGGAATCTACGTTGCCGGAAAATACCTATACGCGGCAAATGCGAACAAGACCCAGAACAGCCTGCTTTGCTACGAAGGGTCAGGAACGAAATACCGATTCGTAGGCCGTTTTGCCTCGAACCAAAACTGCGACGGCATCCTTCATCCGTTTGATTTCGTTTTCGATGGGCTGGGCTATTGCTACTTGTCCAGCCAGGATACCAACGTGGTGACGCGTTTGAGGGTCACCGATGACGGCAGGACCGGAAGACCTGCGCCGGTCGCCGCAGCGCTTCCAGCTTCCGGGAAATTCCTCGCTGGAACGTTCGTAGCATCCAGTAATGGCAACCTGTGCAAGCGGGCCACCACTCCCATTGCAAGCCCTGCTGGCCTCGCATATTCGGACGTCGAAGCCAAGAAACACTCAGTCCGCGGGTTAGCTTGGGCCAACGGCAGACTATACGTTGCGGACCAACCTGCCTGCACCGTCAAGATTTATGACATTACCGGCAAATACCTGGGCCAGAGCAACAAACTTGAGCCGGGATCTCCCGTTCACCTCGTCGTCCACAGGGGCCGCTTGTACGTCAGCGGCGGAAATCATGTGTTCACCGCCACGCTTGCAAGTTCTCCCCAAAAATTCGTGCTCAAAGCCATCGACAACGTGAAAGTAAAGAACTCAGGCGGGATGGCGTTTGGAGACTCGGGCAACTTTTATGTGGCCAGCCGCACCGAGAGAACCATCCTGAAGTTTGATCCCGACTTCAAGCCGGTGAAGTTTCATTGCAACCTGCCGGACGATCCAGAATTCCTGTTGCATGTTTAGAAATCGCGCTGGTTCTCCCTCTCTAATACGAAACGAGGCTGCGGACACATTCTGTCGATGCGTCGAATTTAGACTGATGCCACAGAGTTATGCGAGAGATTTCAACTCCATGTAGTCGGGCAACTGGAAGCTGTCCAGAAACGGGCTTCGAGGAGATCAATGGCGATTTCTTCGAAGAGGACTTCTTGCTCGGCACAACTTCCGGATTGCTCGTGATCCGCCAACAATCGACGGCCAGCAAGCACGGACATAGCTTCGAATTCCGACAAGCCGACATCGCACTATGCATTGGACGAAAAGCTTGAAACTATAAGAAAATCAAAAATCGATTTCGGAATGGGTGGCAAAAAAGGAGGCAGTCCCTTTCCGTCCGATTGTCGGAACTGTTACGGAAGACCTCCCAGGGCGGCCTTTCGCGCTCAGACGCTCTCATCAGCATCGGGAGGGCAAGGAGTCAACGCCGAGATGAAGCCCACGGAAGTAACGATCTCAACTAGGAGTGCATGGAACGGCCGCGATTTTAGATGGTCACAAGATTTGACGAGCGGCTCTTTCTGTTCGAACCCAATGCATCTCGTGCCCACGACTGTCTAGGAGAGGATCGAAATCGAAATACCTCAGGAGTGTATAGGATGCGCTTTTCTCGCCCGACCGAAACGCCAACATCGGGCTTCTTGTTGAGTGGCAGCGTTTAACAAATGCTGGCATAGATCACAAAAAATGGGTGGAACGGAAAATGCCTCTTTGTTACGAATTCCGAACGCGCACCGCAGACAAATCCCTTGACATCGCGCGGTTTGACGACAAGAATCGGGCACAAACTGATTCGCTCTCGTGGAGGCTGTTATGCCAAGAGTCAAATTGCCGTCCTCGGGTCCTTGCTTGTTGATTGTCGTCCTCCTTTTCTCTTCGGTCGGCTTTGCACAAACCGCAACTATTCTGCGCGGTACTAATGTGCGGAAGATCCCTAATACGACCAGCGCTATTTTGGAAACCCTTCATCAAGGGGATTTGGTAACACTGAGATCCACTCGGAAACGTGCCGGCTACTACCACATAACCGCAAGCGACGGCACCGTCGGATGGGTATTGGCCAAGAACGTCTCGACTTCGGCAACGTCAACTGGCCCGGGAATGAGAGCGGGCAACAAGATAGCGATACCCTGTCCGGCAGCAATAGCGGGCGCGGGAGCTACGATAACAGATTGCCCAGACACAGGGTGCGGCCCAAGCCTCGATCCAAACCTCAACAAGCAAAAGAACATCGCAACAGACAATGACCCACCGGTTGACAAAGGCTTCAGCTTCTTAGCGGCGCTGCCCGATCCGGTCCCAGACTTCGGAATTGGTGATACTCGCGACAAGCTGATTACGTTAGGCGAAGGTCAGATGATTAGAGTTGTAGCCCTTGCACTAAAGGCTAGAGTTGGCGGTAAGGAGTCCTGCAACTGCGGACTTGCCAAGCCAGCGGACACGGATAATCATATCGTGCTGGTTGATCCGAGTGTCACAAACCCGACACTGGCGAAGGACGAAACCACCTCTCAGACAGCAGAATTTACTCCGCGAGTGCGATTGACTCATTCAAAGCTGGTGGGAATGGACCTCCAAGCATTGATTGCTGCCACGCCTAACCAGGCACTGTTAGTGCGCGTAACTGGCGTACAAATGTTTGATTCAGAACATTCTTTAGGACCTTTTCACCTAAAGCGAAAGAATAACTGGGAGATTCATCCGGTCTTTGGCTTGGAGTATTGCCCTACGGATAAAAAATGCACACAAGAAAGCGATGCCAATTGGGTGGACATGGAAAAGTAAACCGCTTCAAAAGGGTTGTCGAGAAGGTACGGAGGTATTCACGTAGTGAGCGGCATACCCTTCGCGCTTGGGAAGAGATGAGTTGCTCGGGTTAATTCTTGAAAACGCCTCAGTTGTAGGTGAGTTCCCATAGATAACGGACAGATGGCACTACAAAATGATCTTCCACCAGACTGGCACGCGTCCACAACCCCCGCGGGGCGAAACTGCAATACTTCTACTTCGATTATCTAGATCCGACAAAAGTCAACTCGCTATGCCTGAATCTCCGGTTTCTGATCGCATTGCATTCGCCTTATGCCACCCTTGAAACTGGACTGCGCATGTGCGCTGCGGAGAAAAGCCGGGACGTGACCCCTTTCTCAGTTAAGCAGTCCGTTCTCTGCAGTCCGGTTTGCTGAGGAATTATCGCGAAAACTGGGCAACTTTCGCATATTTCTGGGGAAAGGACGGCGGAATTTCTCTGCAGTCCAGACTGCGTGGCGGAGAGGAATGAATTCGAACCCTCGGTACAGGTCTGAAACCGGTAAGAGCCGACGTTTGCATAACTTACACGGAATCAATTAGTTCAGGAATTCTCTGAGACTGCCTGCTCCCCAGTCGACACTGCAAACAGTGCGGTTTGCGAAGCTTGTAGAGGCGAAGCGCAGGCGATTGTGTGGCTGAAAATGGTCACTTTCAGAACCCCTCAGCGCCCTGATCGGGTTCGGATGTGACTGCTTGCCTAGCGGGCAGTCATGAAATTGAATTCTCTCTACTTAGTGGATAGTTGAAGCGCGAATTTCTAGCGATTGCCGGAATTTTATGCTGGCGCTTTTTTGATTATCGCAACGCCGAAAATAAGTCAATGAGTGAAATGGCGATGTTACGACAATCAACGACACAGGGGTAGCCAGGGTAGTGTGTAACGCCGAAATGAAGCGTGCTAGATTGCCGATGGGGACTTGGGTAGTGGGTCAGCAAAATCCTGCTGACCCACTACCGGGATTTGGGAACAGTAACGCCGTCGTCCGGCCCGAGTGTATACTTCCCAATAAATCCTGAAACTGGTTCTCAGGGGAAGCATTCCGATGGCCCACCGCCTCCTGATTGTCTTCACGTTTATCCTTTTGATTGGCTCTCCGAGTGGCGCTCAAACAGCTGCTTCGCTCACTTTGAAAGAAGCGAACGCATTGCTTGCAGCTCTTAAGAACGCCGAGGCCGAAGCCGCTTTCCAGTCTTTGATCGCTGCGGACGCCTCCAATTTGAACGCATGGCTGGGTCTGGGCCAGTCACAGGAAAACCTCGGTGAGACAGACAAAGCTCTTGCCTCCTACACAAGAGTCATCGAACTGAGCCCCGCGCCCATTTTTCCGACACGAATGGCGATGCTTTCCATCGCCGGCGTATACGCTGGCAAGGGCGACCAAGAGAAAGCATACTCGTGGCTAGACAAGCTGGCTGATTCTCATCCGGCAAGCGCATTCCTCGCCATCCTGGGCAGCGCCAAGGAATTCGATTCGCTGAAAGAGCAGCTTCGCTTCAAACAGGTCGTGGAACGCATGAAGCCTTGCAACTCGCCGGAGTTTCACCAGTTTGACTTCTGGATCGGAAGCTGGGAAGTCCAGAATCCGCAGGGCCAGGCGGTGGGGCACAACGATGTGAATCGTATCGTGGGAGGATGCATCTTGCAGGAGAACTGGGCCTCCGGCCGCGGTTCCGAGAGCGGCACCAGCTTCAACTTTTACGACTATCGCGACAAGAAATGGCACCAGGATTACTACGACAATTCAGGAAATATGGGGAACTACCCGCCGCTCGCGGGTGAATTGCATGACGGAAAGATGGTGCTCCTCTCCGCATCCGGCATCCAACCTCTCTCCCGTTGGACGTGGTATGAATTGTCGCCCGGCAAAGTGCGCCAGATGGCCGAGCAGTCCACTGATGGCGGCAAGTCTTGGTCAACCACATGGGATTCCGTGTACGTGAAGAAATAGTGATCACTCGACACCGAAATCTCATTGGCTACGCCACCGCTTTCGTGTCTAAAAATCCCACCAATTCTTCCAAACTCCAAATGCGTTTCACTGCCGCGTGCGTCCGCTTCTGAGGCTCGATGTGAGTAACGTCTTTCCACCGGACTATAATGACGCAGCAACGCATGGGGCTTACGTCGGGGACCAAACTCGGGCCGTATGAAGTCGTCGCCCCAGTCGGCGCGGGAGGCATGGGCGAGGTGTATCGTGCGCGCGATACGCGCCTTGAGCGCACCGTCGCGATCAAAATTCTGCCGGAGTACCTGTCTTGCAATGCTGAGGCGAAGCAGCGCTTCGACCGCGAGGCGCGGGCAATTTCGTCGCTGAACCATCCCAACATCTGCACGCTCTATGACATCGGGCATCAGGACGGGATCGACTATCTGGTGATGGAGTTTCTGGAAGGGGAGACGCTGGCGGATCGACTGGTCAGAGGCTGCCTGGCGCCGGAGCAGGTACTGAAGTACGGCGCTGAAATCTGCGAGGGGCTGGAAAAAGCGCACAAGACGGGAGTGATCCACCGCGATCTGAAGCCCGCCAACGTCATGCTCACCAAGGCTGGCGCCAAGCTGATGGACTTCGGTCTGGCGAAGCAATCCGACGTCGTGCCGCTGCCGGCTGCACCGACACAAGTGACGGCAGAGGAATCGAAACTGACAAAGGCGGGCATGATTGTCGGGACGTTTCAGTACATGGCGCCCGAGCAATTGGAGGGGAAGGAAGCGGACGCGCGCACGGATATTTTTGCTCTAGGGGAATTGATCTACGAGATGACGACGGGCAAGTCGGCGTTTGCCGGAAAAAGCCGAGCCAGCTTGGTCGCAGCCATTCTTTCTTCTGAACCACAGCCCATGGCGGCTTTGCAGCCGACGACGCCGCGGGCTCTGGAGCGAGTCGTCAAGAAATGCCTGGCGAAAGATCCCGACGATCGCTGGCAATGTGCCAGCGACCTTGCCAGCGAGTTGAACTGGATCGCCGAAGAAGGTACACCGCCTGGGCAAGCGGGACGCATCCCGGCAATGAGCGGACGATGGGGGTACGCCAGCTGGGTCTTGACCGCCACATTTTTTCTATTGGCAGCGGCCGCCGGCGCGGCTTGGTGGCAGGCCAGCACCCGGCGCCCGTCCTCGATGTATTTCCACACTTCCGTGCCATTCGCGGCAAACGACCTCGCGCTATCTCCGGATGGTCGCACTCTGGCGATGGTCGCCTATTCCACTCAGGCGAACAACTATGTGCTCTGGACGCATGAAGTCGGGGGCCGACAGACAACTTCCTTGGACGGGACGCAAGGAGCGTCTTACCCATTCTGGGGGCCGGACGGGAGATTCATCGGGTTCTTCGCCGATGGCAAACTCAAAAGGGTGGACACGTCAGGAGGACAGGTCCAAGTGCTGTGCGACGCCCCTAACGGGCGTGGTGGCACGTGGAACCGGGACGGAGTAATCGTGTTCACTCCTGAATCATTCGGAGGATTGTCTCGCGTGTCTGCTGCGGGCGGCTCTCCGGTTGAAATGACCAAGCCGGACGTGTCACGACTTGAAACCAGCCACCGCTGGCCGGTGTTTCTGCCGGACGGCAAGCATTTTCTTTATCTGGGGGCGAATTTCACCGCGCAGTTCGAAAATAACGCAATTTTCTTGGGCTCCCTGGATTCACAGGAAAGACGATTGCTCGTGACTACGAGCGCGAACGCGGCGTACGCGGAGCCAGGCTATCTGCTGTACCTGCGGGACAAGACACTGGTGGCGCAAGCGTTTGACCACCGAAGCTTCGTTCTGAGTGGCGATCCGCATACTTTGAGCGACGAAGTGTTGTATACCCGTCTCGTGGACCGGGCGGTCTTCAGCGTCTCTGGTGGGGTTCTAGTCACTCAAACGGGGAAGGGCGGGTCCAATTCGCAGTTGACGTGGTTTGACCGCGCCGGAAAGGCGCTGGGTACGGTCGGTGTGCCAGGATCCTACGGCAATGTACGTCTCTCGCCAGACCGGAGGGGGATCGCCGTAGATAAGACTAACCCGGACGGACGAAACGTTGATATTTGGATCTTTGAACGAGACCGGGTTGCGACCACGCGGCTGACGTTTGATCCATCAGGGCATCAGACACCGATCTGGAGTCCAGATGGAAAGCAGATCCTCTTCAGTTGGAACCGCAAGCTCGGTACCCAGGTTTATCTGAAGAACGCCGATGGTTCAGGCTCCGAGGAAGGGGTGGCCGATCTCGGCGCAGGTTTAAGCGTCAATGCCTGGGACTGGTCGCGCGACGGTAAGTATGTGCTGGTCAGGAAAGGGAATGAGCTGTGGTACCTCTCCTGGCCGGAGCGGGTTGCCAAGCCGTTGTTGCAGGCAAAGTGGGCGGTGCAGAACGCGCAGTTTTCCCCCGATGGCCGATGGATTGCCTATGCGTCAAACGAGACCGGGACAAACGAGATCTACGTCTCACCCTTCCCCAGTGCCAATGGCAAGTGGCAGGTATCGAACGCCGGAGGACAAGAGCCGAGATGGCGCCAGGACGGCAAGGAGTTGTTCTACCTGTCGGCGGAAGGGAAAATGATGGCAGTGGGGTTGAAGTCGGGGGCCAGTTTCAAAGCCGAGTCCCCGCTCGCGCTGTTTCAGACCCAACGCCGACAGCCGATTTCCTCGTTTGCCGTTTTCTCCTACGATGTCAGTGGCGATGGGCAGAGATTCCTTGTGATCACCAAGGTGGACGAAGCCAATACCGCGCCGCTCTCCCTCCTCTTAAACTGGGTCTCGCAGATGGACAAATAGAAGCGATCCCATACTTCAGCAGCGTCGTTCGGCAGCCATAAGGAAAGTCGGTAGGAAAAAGAGGCGACGGCAAGCCTTTCCGCTGTGATCTCCGCTCCTGGTACAGCCAGTGTGACGGTCAACACTCCGAGCGGGAACTCTGGAGATTTGGGCTGTATCAGCGGTGGGACTAGCAGCGCGCTCGTCTTGACTATTACTTAGCGGGACAGGCCAATTGCACTCATTGAGAATCGGCTGTCCCAGGGGACAATGAGTGAAATGGCGATTTTGCGACAACAACGAGAGCGTGTGGCCAAACCTCGGGCAGAGCAAAAAAAGAGTGCGGAGTCCGTCGACTCCGCACAAGGTTTATGGATTTGCGCTAAGCTGCGACTACGCAGCCTTTGCCAAGTTTGACCGCAGCGATCGGAAGCCCGCGCGCACCTCTTCTGAAAGAAGTTGGGGCTGCTCAAATGCAGCAAAGTGTCCACCTTTGTCGAGCCTGTTGTAATGGATCAGTTTGGGATACGCCCGCTCCGCCCAACTGCGCGGGCACAGATCGATCTCGTCCGGAAAGGCGCTTACAGCCACTGGGATGGAGACGCCCTTCACATTGAAGTACCCACCTTTGCCCCAATACTCCCAATAGAGGCGCGCTCCGGAAATCGCCGTGTTCGTCAACCAGGTGATCGTGATGTTGTCGAG
>Ga0209131_1001618_pt1 | contig 15575 bp, 18 predicted proteins | sample GraSoi_2013_40cm_FD_185826 | JGI IMG/M metagenome (GOLD analysis project Ga0209131, IMG submission 185826) | Grasslands soil microbial communities from the Angelo Coastal Reserve, California, USA - Sample 9_17_2013_40cm (SPAdes) (version 2) | ecosystem: Environmental > Terrestrial > Soil >...
ACTTCATCAAAAGAAGAACGGGATTTAATTCAAAGTTATAAACTTGGCGCCAACTCCTACGTCCGCAAGCCGGTGGATTTTGGCCAGTTTCTGGAAGCGGTGCATCAGCTTGGGCTCTATTGGCTGGTCATCAACGAGACCCCACCAAAATAAAAGGCATGTCCGGCAAACACTTAAACATTCTGATTGTGGAAGACTCTGAAGACGACGCCCAATTGCTTTTACGTGAGTTGAAACGTGGAGGCTACGAGGTGGAGTCTGAACGCGTCGAAACCGCAGAGACCATGCAGGCTGCGCTGGCCGGCAAAACCTGGGATCTAGTGCTTTCAGATTTTTCCATGCCACAATTTAGCGCGCCGCAGGCGTTAGCCATACTGCAAGCCAGCGGTCTGGATCTGCCTTTTATTATCGTATCCGGAACGATTGGGGAAGATACTGCGGTAGCTGCTTTGAAAGCAGGCGCCCATGATTTTCTGATCAAGGGCAACTTCGCCAGATTGAGTCCCGCCATTGAGCGGGAACTCAAAGACGCAAAGGTAAGGGTGCAACAAAAGCGTGCAGAAGAGGCCCTGCGTGAAAGCGAACAACGATTTCGCAGTCTTTTTGAAAATACGCCGGTTGCAATCTGGGAAGAGGATTTTTCCGAAGTGAAAGCCTACCTGGACAAATTGAAAGATACAGGAGTCGTTGACCTGGAAACCTATCTGGCTGATCACCTAGAAACTGTATTGGAGTGTGTCGAACTGGTAAAGGTGCTTGACGTAAATCAAGCCACATTGAACTTGTTTGGAGCAAACGGCAAAACAGAACTGCTTGGTGGCATTGGAAAAACGTTCACCGAGGAGTCAATTCATACATTTAAACAGGAACTGATTGCGATCGCAAACGATGTCCATGAATTGGAATTTGATGTGCCGGTAAAAACTCTGGCGGGGCAAATTCGGGACACCACGCTTAAATGGGCTACTGCACCAAATAATGGCGAAATGAAATCGAGAGTGTTGGTATCCTTTGTGGATATCACTGAACGGAAACAGCACGAACGCGAACTGGAAGCAATTGCCAGTACCAGCACAGCGCTTCGGGCGGCCCAAACACAGGATGAAATTTTAACGCACCTATTGAACAAGATCCTCGATCTTCTCCAGGCTGAAAGCGGAAGTATATGGTTGAACCATCCCCTGACGGATGAAGTGTATCTCGTTCATGGAAAGGGATTAAGTGCAACCTCTGAGCTTGCAACAAAGTCTGGCAAAGAGATCGCAAGCTTGAGCCTGCGGACGGGTGACGTCATTATCTCGCACGAACTCCAAAAAGATCCACGTATTCCCGAGCCAATCCGAAGTGACATTCCAGAGGGCTATGGCGGGGCGGCTGTTCCATTCTACACAGCAGATAAAGTGGATGGCGCCATTATGGTCAATACAAAACTTCCGCGCGAGCTTAGCGTAAACGATCTGCGCGTACTATCTGCTCTCGCAGAAATCGGCGGCAACGCGATACATCGTGCGCGACTTTATGATGAAAATACTCAACGGCTTCACCGCCTTGATACTCTCCGTACAATTGATATCGCGATCAGCAGCAGCCTTGACCTGCGCGTCACGTTGAAGATCATTCTGGAAAAGACGGTTCAGGAACTCAAAGTGGATGCGGCGTCTGTTCTCTTGATCACGCCTGGCACCGGCCGGCTCGAATTTGCAGCCGAACATGGATTCCGTACGCAGGCGATAAAGTCCTCCTCCTTTCAACTCGGCGAGGACTATCCGGGACAAGCCGCATACGAACGACGGATTATCCACATTAAGGATTTGCATGCAAACAAGGAAACTTTTTCACGACGCGACCTGATAAAGGATGAAAACTTTGTTACCTATATGGGAGTTCCTCTGATCGCCAAGGGAGCGGTGAAGGGCGTGCTGGAAATATTCCATCGTTCCCCTTTAAAAATCGAGCCTCAATGGCTGAATTTCCTGGATGCCCTCTCGGGCCAGACAGGCATCGCCGTCGACAACATTATGATGTTTGACGGCTTGCAACGGTCAAACCTCGACCTTGCGCTTGCGTACGATAATACGCTTGAAGGCTGGTCGCGCGCGCTCGATCTTCGCGATAAAGAGACGGAAGGTCATACAAAACGAGTGACCGAAATGACGGTACGCCTGACACGCAAGATGGGGATCAACGAAGCGGAACTGATCCACATCCGGCGCGGGGCTTTGTTGCACGATATAGGCAAAATGGGAATCCCGGATTCGATTCTGCTTAAGCCGGATAAACTCACCCCGGAAGAATGGGAGATCATGCGCCGGCATCCTCAATATGCTTACGACCTGCTTTCCCCCATCACTTTCCTGCACAGCTCATTGGATATTCCCTTCTGCCATCATGAGAAATGGGATGGAACAGGTTATCCACGCGCCTTAAAGGGTGAACAGATCCCGCTCTCTGCGCGTATCTTTGCCATCGTCGATGTCTGGGATGCATTGAGGAACGATCGACCCTATCGCGCAGGTTGGGAGAAAGAAAGAGCGATGGAATATATTAAAGAGCAGAACGGAAAACATTTCGACCCGCAGGTAGTGCAAGCATTCACCGAAATGGTCGAAAATGAATAATCCCCTCGGGGTCAGTTCAACATGGGGAAGATCCACTGATTAAATATCAATTTCAAAAGCCATAAGACATGGCTTCACCCTCCATTATTTCTCTCCTTGAAAAAGCGCTCGCTTCACGCGGGACCTTATTCGACTCGCGCCACAAATCTGCCTTTCGACTCTTCAACGGGTTTGCTGAAGGTTGTGCGGATCTGGTCATCGATCTATATGCCGGCACCTTCGTCATTCACAACTATGCAGATGATCCAACGACGGGCGAATTGCCGCTTCAAGACTCGTTAGATTTTCTGACTACATCTTCGGCGCTAAGTTGGCTGCATACCGGGATCCTTAAAACCCGCAATGGCAGCGCGCAAGAAGAGAAACGCGGCCAGCTTGTATTCGGCAATAGACCTGATCGCAAAATAAGTGAACGTGAGGTCTGGTATTCGATTGACCTGACCGCGAACCGCGACGCGAGTCTGTACCTCGACACACGCAATTTAAGAAAATGGCTGATTGAGAATAGCACAGGAAAATCCGTCTTGAATACGTTCGCATACACAGGGAGTCTAGGGGTCGCCGCGCAGGCAGGAGGTGCCCGCCGCGTTGTCCAGATCGATCGGAATCGTCAATTTCTGGACCTCGCAAAAGACTCTTACAGCCTCAACGGATTCCCCATCCATAAGCAGGATTTCATTACCGGGGATTTTTTCACACAAGTCAGTAAATATAAACGGACTGGCGAGCTGTTCGATATTATGATTGTTGACCCTCCCTTCTTTTCCATCACATCGAAGGGTAAAGTGGATCAGGAAAACGAAAGCAAACGGCTGATCAATAAAGCGCGTCCGCTGGTTAAGAATGGAGGATGTTTGATTGCGATCAACAACGCGTTGTATGTGAGCGGAAAAGACTATATAAAAACACTCAAGGAATTATGCGCTGACGGATATTTGAAGATCAAAGAATTGATCCCTGTCCCGGAGGATTTCACAGGATATCCAGAAACGCGCATGGGCAATTTCATTACGGACCCGGCGCCGTTCAATCATTCAACGAAGATCGCGATCCTGGAAGTAGCGAGAAAGAAAGACTAAAACAATTGCCCCTGTTCAAAAGTGTCCGATTGAATTTCATTCCATGGCAATGGCGGGATAGTCACCTTCCCAGCCACGAGGTGATGCAACTCGCGACACAAATACGGAGCAGCCAAATTATTCGGGGAGTGACAGAAGACGTACGCATCGGCCCCAGCTTTTAATTGCGACGCAAGATAAACGGCCCATTCTTCCAGAAGGCGTCTATTTTGCTCGATGTCCGGATGTCCAATATATCGTAAAAAGACAAAGCCTGTCGTGCGTTCCTGAAACACCGGTACATCCGGCTTTCTCTCCCGCGCCTCCAAAAGACTTTGATAGGTTGTACCTTCGATACTCTGATCCCCCTCCAAACTGCGGATCGGGCGCGTGTCGATCACTACGCGCGCCATGTTATGATCAGAAAGGTATTGATTAAGCAACTCATGATTTGGGGATTCGAACCAATCCAAATGACGGACCTCGACTCCGAGTTGAACTGCACGCGGCCACGCTTCCAGGAAGGCCTTCAAATCCTCAAAGAGACGCGGCGAATAACTCGGAGGCAGCTGCAGGAACATCGGTCCAAGCCGCGAACCGAGCTGACTCATGATCTCCACAAATTCATGGGCTCTATCAATATAATCAACCAGCTTGCCTTGATGACTGATCGCCTTCGGAATCTTCGGACAAAACCGGAACGTCTCGGGCATCTCTGAAACCCAGGCTTCGATCGTCTTTTGCGCGGGGACTGCATAAAAAGTAGTATTCCCTTCGATAGTCGTCAATCGCTGTGCGTATTCACGCAGGTAGTCTGCCGGTTTGGTGCCTTTGGGATAGAAATTCCCCACCCAACCCTTGAACGACCAGATCGGACAGCCAAGATAAAGGGACATAAAAGTATTATATAATAATTTTTTAGACTTCGGAGAGGAAAACATCGTGAACACTAACACTCAATCAATGAGCGCCTCGCAAAAAATGCTTCGGAATCCTTTCATTCGGATCGTACTGGCTTCGTTTGTCGTTCTTATCCCGATCATTGTTGAGCAATTTCTCGTAACCTCTCTTCCGATCAGCAAATTGTGGAAGAATATTTTATTGGGTATCTTCACCTTGCCCATCGCCTATTGGACATATTATGCATACGTTCATTTTATAGAAAGACGGGACCTTACGGAGCTGGCATCCACAGGCGCGCTGAAGGAGACCAGTCAGGGAGTATTGGCTGGTTTTCTATTGTTCAGTGGAACAATAGCAATTCTGACCCTGCTGGGTGCCTACAAGATGACCGGCGTCAACGGCTGGGAGGTGCTCCTGATTCCATTTATCGGCTCTGCCATTTCCGGCCTCTTTGAAGAGATCTTATTCCGAGGAATTCTATTCAGAATAATTGAAGAAAGCCTTGGCTCCTGGTTGGCCCTCTTGATTTCAGCGATCATTTTCGGGTTGCTTCACTTGTTGGGCGAGAATGCAACTTGGCTCGGTGCTTTATCTGTGATGTTCGAGGCAGGCATCTTATTAGCCGCGGCCTATATGCTTACCCGTCGTCTATGGTTCGCGATCGGGATCCATTTTGCCTGGGATTTCACACAATCCGGCATTTTCGGCATCGCAGTCTCCGGCAACAAGGCTTTACCTGGATTATTCAAATCCTCGCTTGCTGGTCCGAGCTGGCTCACAGGTGGTGCTTTTGGCGCGGAAGCATCCCTTGCTGCTGTGGTCTTATGTGTCGCAGCAGGAATTTATTTCATCGTTCGTGCGGTGAAAAAAGAACATATCATCCGACCATATTGGCGGCGATCCGATAAGGCATAGCATGAAAAATATTCTCCAAAAACTTTTTACCTATTTATTGATCGCATTGATCCCAACCCTTTTTTGTTCGTTGTTATCCTCTCCTCTCTCTTACGGACTCCCGTTGAATTGCCCTCAAGGATCACGTGTGATCGGGATTGAATGTTTTAACGAGTCCTATGAGAATACAACTCCATGGTATCGCAAGGATTTTGGCGCATCGGAACTTACCTTTCCCTTTTGGCTGGTCTTCTTCGGTGCCATCGCCACATGGGCTTTCTTTTCAAGCTCATCTTCGTCTTCCACAACCACCAAGCCTGATCATCTTACTCCTCGCGACCCCAGCTTTGTAGCAAGACCCATTCAGCAACCCTCAGGTGGGACGAATGACAAATCAAAACTTTGGCTGCCCACCAACTGCCCACATTGCGGAGGATCGATCTCTATTAATAATGTAGAGTGGCTTAATAATTATGAGGCGAGATGTCCATACTGCGCCAGTGTGTTGAAAGCATAAACAAAAGATCCTTTTCAGGCTTCCACTTTACATTCATGGTTCCAGGAGAAATATATGACTCACCCATTGGTTGATCAGCTTCGCTTTACTCGCAGTGAATGGCTGCGTGGACTTGCAGGCATATCTGAAGAAGACGGAGCTCGTCGCTTCGGACCGATGAACTGCATCAGTTGGACAGTGGGACATCTCACCTGGCACGAACAGCGCTCCTTTCTCCAAAGACCACAGGGAATAATACTTTTTCCAAAGTTAAATGAATTGTTCGCGTATGGCGCGCCTGCGAACACGCCATCGTTCAAGGAGATATTGGAGATTTGGCATACAATCACAAAGGCCGCTGACCCATATCTTGATTCTTTGACGACGGAAATTCTGTTGACCGACTTGCTGCTCAACGGTGAAGCAGTCGGTCAGACGCGCGGCGATGCGCTGCGCCGCATCACCTATCATTACTGGTATCACCTCGGTGAGATCCTCGCAATTCGTCAGATGCTCGAACACAAGGATCTGCCTGAGTATGTAGGCAATATAGAAACAGAAGCGCCCTATCGCCCGGAATAATTCGGCGACAGAGTGCAAAATTTCCATCGCTCTTATTGCTGAAGCCTAAATTCAATAGACTATATTTATCATGGATTAAGGAGTTGCATTGATGGCACGGTCCGCGGACAAAAATATATTCGAAACCATTTCTCGTCTTGGCGCAAAGTCTGACGATAATGACGAAGAAAAAGCCGTCAAGCATCTTTTGCCTTTAAACATCATTGGGATCAGCATCTTCTTTGCCGTGCTGATGGGCCCTTTGCATATCTATTTTCGAGAACCATTCGCCGGATTCCTATATATTGGAAATGGCCTCTTCGCTTTGATCAACTTTTGGATCTATGTTTCCGTTCATAAGAATTATCGCCTATTTGCCGTGATCCTGGGAGGCTTCGGGTTCTTGACCATTTTGGTCGGGACGATCATCCTCGGCGGAGTGATCAATTCAGGCGGTGTCATTCTGTGGGGGTTGTTAATTTCAATGATGGCGCTGATTGGTTTGGGCACTAAGCGGGCGCTCTACGTATTCATAACTTATATGGCAGAGATCGCCTTGATCACGCTGCTCCAGCCGTTCTTGCGACAGACGAATAATCTTCCGGAAGGTTTTGTTCGTTTCGTACTTGCCCTCACATTCATCAGTGTATCTGTACTGGTATTCAGAGGATTTACCTATTTCATTGACCAGCGCAATAAAGCCTTCGATCTCCTGCAACAGGAACAGGAAAAATCGGACCGATTGCTGTTGAATATCCTGCCAAAGGACATAGCGAATATTCTCAAGAATGAACAGCATATCATCGCCGATCATTTCAACTCCGTCAGTATACTTTTTGCAGATGTGGTCAATTTCACGCCCATGTCTGCGCAGATGTCGCCGAAGGAACTGGTCGAATTGCTCAACGAAGTTTTTTCGCATTTCGACATGCTCGTCGAAAAATATGGTCTGGAAAAGATCAAGACCATTGGGGATTGCTACATGGTTGCCTCTGGAGTTCCGCAGCCGCGCGCAGATCATGCGATTGCGCTTGCAACCATGGCCCTAGAAATGCGCTCTTTTACCACGAGACAGTTATTTCAGGGCAGGCAGCTATCCTTTCGCATTGGAATTAATTCCGGACCGGCCGTGGCCGGAATTATCGGCCAGAAAAAATTCAGTTATGACCTGTGGGGCGACACGGTCAATACGGCCAGTCGTATGGAATCTCACAGCATCGGCAGCGGCATTCAGATCACTGAAGATACGTATGATCTAATCAAGGATGAATTCATCTGCGAACCGCGCGGGGTCATCGATGTAAAAGGAAAGGGTGAAATGAATGCGTGGTTATTGATAGATAAACGTAGTGATTGGTGAATACAATGGAAATTTCGCAGACCCTGTATGTTTCGTCGAAAAGAGACTGGCGAGCCTGGCTGAAAAAGAACTACAAGACTGAAAAAGAGATCTGGTTGGTTTATTACAAGAAGGCAACAGGCAGGCCGCGCATTGAATATAACGACTCAGTGGAGGAAGCTCTGTGCTTCGGGTGGATCGACAGTATCGTCAAAACGCTCGATAAGGAACGTACTGTCCAGCGCTTTTCGCCAAGGAAACCAAACGCCAAATATTCGCAGGCGAATATCGAGAGATTACGCGCCTTGATAGCAAAGAAAAAAGTAGTCAAGGAAGTACGGGATTCTTTGGGGAATATTCTTACGACGAAGTTCGAGATCCCTGCAGATATTTTAAAAGCCATCAAGGCTAATAAAGCTGCCTGGAAGAATTTTCAGAAGTTCTCGGCGTCGTACAAACGCATTCGCATCGCCTATATCGACGGAGCCAGAAAAAGACCTGAGGAATTCAAGAAGCGTTTGAAATATTTTATTGAAGTCACTGAGAAAAATAAGACGATTGGGTTTGGCGGGATCGAGAAGCATTACTAAAATATAAGGAGCGCAAAATGAAGATCAACGCCCGTGTGGAAAATAGCGAAGGTCAACATCAGGTAACCCTTACCACAAACGATCACTCACACTCCATTACCATTCAGCCTAAATCCACAGGCTTTGGGTCAAGCGCCAATGGCGGAGAATTACTCCTGCTTGCCCTGGCAACCTGCTATTGCAATGACATATACCGTGAAGCGGCGAAACGGGATATCGCAGTGGAGAAAGTTGAAGTGGATGTGAGTGGCAACTTCGGAGCCGAAGGTGAGCCCGCCAAAAATGTAACCTACCAAGCAAAAGTCCATGCGCACGCAACTGAAGAAGAAATCCGCACATTGATGAAACACACAGATATAGTCGCAGAAATCCAGAATACCCTTAGATCGATAACTCCGGTAAATTTAGATCGTATTGAAATAGTGGTTATATAACTTCAAGGCATTAATCCAACGTAAGGGTGATTGCGTTCCCGCCGCAATTTATTTATCATCTTCTTTGAACAGAGTCATTTGGACTCTGGCAAGCCAAAGGAGATAATTGTGAAAAGGCCATCTTTAAATACTTCAATCCTTCTCATGTCCCTTGTATTAATAGTCGCTCAGTTTGCTTGCGGCTCCGGTGCACAGCCAGCCAATGTCGTTCCGTCTGACAATGGATCGCAGGCCACACAGGCACCTGCGGCTACCAAAGGCGAACGCGGCACGCCGGATGAGGCAAAAGCCCTGCTACAACTGGCGATCGGTCATTATAATCAGGTGGGACACGATCAGGCGTATGCAGATTTCAACTCCGGACAACCCCCGTTCAAGGATCGAGATCTTTATGTCGTTTGCATGGCCCCAGATCACACCGAAACCGTGAATGGTGGTTTTCCACAGTATGTAGGTGTATCAGGAGATTCACTAACAGACGTCAATGGAAAGCCATTGGGTCAGGCGGTCGTGGATGCTCTTCCAGCGAATGGCACGGGAGAAGTGAATTACCACTGGGTTAACCCAGTTTCCGGGCAAACAGAGCCAAAGACGCTTTTCTTCCAAAAGCTTGGCAATGATATCTGCGGAGTAGGCGCTTACAATCCATAAATCAGAAAGTTAGCGGACTCAATATTCATTGGGTCATTATATAATGACCCAATGAATGCCTCGCCAAAAACATCCTATACGATCTGGTTCACCCAGCGGACAGGCAGTACATTGCTATGCAAAGCCATTGAATCCACAGGTATTGCGGGCGTTCCGCGTGAATGGTTCAACTGCGCGCCCGATCTGCTCACCACATTTAACAAGACGAGCCATGCCGAGCTTCAAGATTATTTATGGAAGCTTGGGAGTACATCCAATGAGGTTTTTGGTATCAATCATTCCTACTATGAACGACATTTCAGTCAATTGACCGAAACGCTTCGGAAATTCCCAGCTTGTTCACCAGAAGAAACACGGCGGACAGCAATATGGGAACAGGTCTTCCCGAATCACCGACACATCTTCATGACGCGTCGCAACAAGGTTCGTCTGGCTGTTTCATGGTGGCGGGCGATCCAAGCGGGAGAATGGCATTTGCCAACGGACGAAGCCCGAAAACCTGCGGACCTTTCCAACGCGTACTCGTTCGACGCCATTAACCATTTGTATAATGAATGTTCCATGCGTGAAGCAGGCATCCAAGAATTCTTTGCTGAAGGCGGAATTACACCATTGAATATTTTCTATGAGGACTTTATTCAAAACTACGAGGCAACCGTTCGCACAATCCTCGATTACATCGATCTGGATTCGCGTTCTGTAACTATCGCGCCACCTGCCCTGACCAAACTGGCAGACTCTATTTCTGAAGAATGGGTGCAGCGATTTCGTGAAGAACGCCAAAACGGCTGGGAAAATAAAGGCTGGTAATTTTATTGAAACTAAAGGAGTGCAATGAAAGTCGTCTTATGGTTTTTGTATCATTACAAATAGATGACCCGCACCTTGATCAAAGCTTTCATCACCCACGTATTTGGACCAGCTAGTCGAAAAACCGCAATCACTTAGCATTTTGAGATACGTCTCTGTGTCGTAATGACTCCAGTACTTGCGAGTGCCCAGGTAGTTCTCATCCATATCATCGATCAGGTGCTGAGCCCCAAGGCATAACAACGCAAATCCATTAGGTTTCAGGAACCGATAAAAATCCTTGAGCAGTTGTTCATGCTCTTCACGTGGAATGTGGATGATCGCATAATAGGAACAGATCCCATCGAATGAATCTTCGGGGAAATCCAGCTTCGTCATATCTCTGCAGATAAAGTCCGCCGCGGGGACATTTTTTCTAGCCAGGTCAATCTGTGCTTCTGAGAAATCCACACCGGTGACCTTGAAACGCTCACTTAACATCTGGGCGATTGGAACGCCCGCGCCACAACCTGCAGCCAGCACGCTTGCATTCATTGGTAATCTCTTGATGAAGTCATCCAGCATATGCACATCGGCCGAGTCGCGCGTGCGCTCGGCGAGATAGCGATTTGCGATGGAGTTATAGCCTGCCTTGACAATTTCTTTGTAGTCCATTTCTATCCACCATAAGGCACCCAGATATTCTTCACCTGCGTGGAATGACGCAGGATTTCATCCATCTCGGGCAGCTCTCCACTTGCGGACATCACCCAGGTCTGTTTCATATTTCCAGCGGAGGCAGCTTGCACGGTTTTTTTGCCTTCCGTTGGACCCGCATACCAGATCACATCTACATCATCATGTTCGGATAGAGTCTTCGCCAGTTCATCTCGATTCCCAGTAACAATGTTGAACGTTCCATCGGGGACATCAGATGTTTCGAGCACCTGATAAAAATCCGTGGCGCTCAGCGGCGCGACCGGCGATGGCACGATCACTAGCACATTTCCCATCGCGAACGCAGACGCGGCTAGTTGACATAAAGCAAGCAAGGGTTTGTCATCCGGCAAAAGGACTCCCATCACGCCGATGGCTTCTGGCAACGCCAATGTTACATTGCGGATTGGCGTGTTATGCACAACGCCATCATATTTATCCGCCCAAGCCGCTGCAGTGAAGAGAGCTTCGATACTGGCTTCCACTTCACCTTTTGCAGTTGCAGCATCCGTACCGGTTTGTTGGCTCAAACGCTTTGCAAATTCATCTGCTCGCGCAGCGAGGTTCTCGCCAAGATAATAAATAATCTGTGCGCGGCTATGACCTGTGGACTTGGCCCATTTGTCGGCAGCCCCGCGCGCAGCTTCCACCGCGTTGCGGATGTCCTTGCGATTGCCTGCACCGACTTCACCGATCAAATTCCCTTCCGGATCATGCACCTCAACCGAATAGCCGCTATCTGCACGCGCTTGCTTGCCGCCAATGAATAATTTGGCAGTGCGATCGATTAATGGCTGACCATTGATGGTGGACGATTTATGACCATTCTGCTTTAGCTCGAGTTTTAGCTTCTGCTTGCCGGTTTTTGGTTTTATGCTCTGGCTTCCATCGTCTTTCGTCTTCTTCACATATTCAAATAATCCCTCTTTCCCACCTTCTCGTCCAAAACCCGATTCACGATAACCACCAAACCCGGATGCGGCATCGAACAGATTCGTGGAGTTGATCCAAATCGTCCCCGCCTTCACTTGAGTCGCGATGTCCAAAGCCAAATTGATATCTTCACTCCAGATACAAGCCGCGAGACCAAAGCGCGTATTGTTTGCCAGCTTGACTGCTTCTTCTGGAGTCCGAAATGTCATCGCGGCGAGCACGGGGCCAAAAATTTCCACTTGTGCGATCGTTGACGCAGGCGCGACGTTCGTGAATAACGTCGGCGGATAGAAATATCCCTCTGTTGGGCAGGACCACGAAGGTTGCCACATGTCCGCGCCTTCGTCCTTGCCTTGCTGCACAAGCTGTTCAATTCGTTGTAATTGCACAGGCGCGACGATCGCGCCGATGTCCACAGCCTTATCAAGCGGGTCACCCACTCGCAATTTTTCCATACGGGCTTTCAGCTTGGCATACATCTTCTCGGCCACGCCCTCCTGCACGAGCAGGCGCGAGCCGGCACAGCAGACCTGTCCCTGATTGAACCAGATCGCGTCCACCACACCTTCAACAGCAGAGTCCAAGTCCGCATCGTCGAAGACAATAAACGGAGACTTACCTCCGAGCTCAAGCGATAACTTTTTCGCTGTACCAGCTGTCGCCTTGCGGATAATCCGCCCTACATCTGTCGAGCCGGTAAACGCAATCTTATCCACATCTGCATTGACGAGCGCCGCACCTGTTCTTCCATCCCCAGTAATGATATTTACAACACCTGGCGGCAAAATATTTTCACAAATTTCCGCAAACAGAAGCGCGGTCAGCGACGTGAATTCGGCGGGCTTCAACACCACAGTGTTGCCCATGGCGAGCGCGGGCGCGATCTTCCACGAGAGCATCAACAGTGGGAAATTCCACGGGATGATCTGGCCAACGACGCCGAGCGGTTCGTAGCCGCGCAGTTCGCTGGATATGATCTGCGCCCAGCCCGCGTGATAATAAAAATGACGGGCAACAAGCGGGATGTCGATATCGCGCGTCTCGCGGATGGGCTTGCCGTTGTCCATGGTCTCGAGGACGGCGAACAGGCGCGAATGTTTCTGGACCTGGCGCGCAATGGCGTACAAATACCTCGCTCGCGCGTGACTGGATAGCTGGCCCCAGCTTCGAAAGGCCTTGCGCGCCGCCTTGACCGCGTCATCCACATCTTCATCACCTGCCTGCGCGATGTCTGCGATCTTCTGTGCCGTGGCGGGATTAATGGAATCGAACCATTCCTTCGTGGCCGGCTCGCGCCATTCGTTATTGATGAAAAGCCCAAAGCGGCCTTTGTGCTCGTCAAGCCATTCCTGCGCAGGCTTGGCGGCTTCGGGAGCAAGGCCATAGGAGAGGGTATCGAGGATTTCAGGTACTGTTGTCATGGTCTTCACATCGCCACAGGTTCGTAATGTAAAACCAATAGTTGATCTGCGCGCACAGCCAATTCAGCGAAGGTGCGTCCTTCGTTATCTACAAATTCCACTTCGAAGACGTCGGGTGCAAGAAGTTCAACCACTGTGCCTACCTGTCTCACGGACAAATCGCGATTGGGAAGTTCCTGTGTCAATGCAACGACATCCAATAATTTAACTTTTTGTTTCATGGTTTTCTCCTACAACACATAACAACTGGTCAAGTGAGGCATGTCTTCGCCTATACGGATAATCCACGCACTGCGGACAAGAGCTTGATTGTCAGAATAGCTCATTAAAAAATCAACAATATATCTTTGGCCATATCCATCACGCTCATCCAAAATAGCTTCTTCTGTAACAACAGCCGACAAAATTGCATCACGCAGATGATTGGCAGGTCCAGCGTTCAGGCCCAATTTTGCAGCAAAAACGCGAGCCTTATGTTTGCCACGTGGATGACTCTCACTCAGACAATAATCGCGCAGCTTTTCCACATCAATGATCGCGCGTTCCGCATTTGGCAATTTCATCTATCAAAATTATACCGCCAGCCATTCCTGCGCGGGTTTGGAAGCTTCTGGAGCAGGACCGTAAGTTAGAGTATCAAGAGCTTCTGCCACTGTCATAATTTAGTCCTTTTGTAGGACACAAAATTTCATACTACGAATATTCTTTATGAACTTCCCAAACAGAATCTTCTGCGACATAAAATTGAACTACATGTGATTTATGTTTGATTCGAACCTTTGAAATTGCTTGTTCAACATCATCTGGTTTTCGGGAGTAAAACACGAATTCTCTCATTCCACCAGTTGTAATCGCAAGGACTAACATCGCATTTTGATTCGTTGGATCTCCCTTACCAGACTATCTTCAATAGAAAATAGCGTTTTTGCCTCTTCGTCTGTTGGTAATCCATTTGGGCCTGGATTAAGCAAAGGAATTGCTACGCCAACACGATAAATGTAATCAGGATGCCCAATTAATTGTTTAGCAGATTCATTTCTGCGAACAAACATTATGTTGTTTTGGTCTTCGCCTTCCAAAATTGTCCATTTGGATTCTGAAAACGTCTCATTCATATACAGATTGTACAACAATTGGCCTAACTCGGGGAAAAGGTAAACTCGTCCTAAATTAGGAACGATCTTGTCCTATTTGGCTCCTATACTGGCGATAGTAATTTATATCTCAAAGTATAGGAGCTTTTCATGAACAAAGAAAACGACGGACGGAACGATTTTGACTTCCTGGTAGGGAACTTTATCATGCGTCACAAACGGCTGAAGGAGCGCCTGAAAGGTTGCACGGAATGGGAGGAATTTGATGGCACTGCCGTAGGCAAAAAGATCCTCAACGGGCTGGGGCATATGGACGAGGTGATCATCAACCGCTCAACGGGTTACAACTATGGCTATACAGTGCGCCTCTTCGATGTCAACTCGAAGGAATGGAGCATCTATTGGTCGGCGGGCGCGAATAACGTACTCGATACCCCGATGATCGGCGGCTTCAAGAACGGTGTCGGCGAGTTTTATTCGCAGGAAGTCTTCGAGGGTCGACACATCTTCTGTCGCTTCACGTGGTCGAAGATCACACCCAATTCCGCACAATGGGAACAGGCATTTTCCATCGATGGCGGAAAGACTTGGGAAACCAATTGGATGAATACCTTCGAAAGAATAAAGGAATAAACATGAATACAGAAAACGACGGACGAAACGACTTTGATTTCCTGATCGGCACGTGGAAGGTTCACCACCGCATGTTAGCGCAGCGGTTGAAAGGGTCAACAGAGTGGCTGGAATTTGAAGGCAACACCGTAGACCGAAAGATCCTGAACGGCATCGGGAATATGGACGACAATATTATTCACATGGAAAAGGATCCAGTCCACGCGATTAGTTTGCGCCTGTTCAATCCGCAGTCAAAGGAGTGGAGCATCTATTGGTCAACAGACAAAACTGGAATACTCGATGTCCCCATGATCGGCGGCTTCAAGAACAGCATTGGCGAATTTTATTCACAGGAAGTCTTTGAAGGTCGCCATATTTACAACCGATTCATTTGGTCAAAGATCACCGCGTACTCGTGTCAATGGGAGCAGGCATTTTCAGAAGATGGCTGAAAGACATGGG
>Ga0209131_1001619_pt1 | contig 15572 bp, 18 predicted proteins | sample GraSoi_2013_40cm_FD_185826 | JGI IMG/M metagenome (GOLD analysis project Ga0209131, IMG submission 185826) | Grasslands soil microbial communities from the Angelo Coastal Reserve, California, USA - Sample 9_17_2013_40cm (SPAdes) (version 2) | ecosystem: Environmental > Terrestrial > Soil >...
CGTGGACCTGAGGCTCGCGGAGGGCGCGTCGCTGCCCGCGACCGAGGCGCAGGTGAGGAAGCTGGAGAGGATCCTGCTCACCGATCCCCAACTGAAAGACCGCATCGAGAATTTCGTGAGCTACGTGGGCAGCGGCAGCCCGCGCTTCTACCTGCCCTTCGACCAGCAGCTCGTGAACGCGAACTTCGGCCAGTTCATCGTGAACACGAAGGGGAGCGACGACCGGGAGGCCGTGCGAGGCCGGCTCCTCGCCCTCTTCGAGCAGGACTTCCCCGAAGTGCGCGGCCGCGTGAACCGCCTCGAGAACGGGCCGCCCGTGGGCTTCCCGGTGCAGTTCCGCGTCGTGGGCGAGGACAAGCAGAAAATCCGCGAGATCGCGAACCAGGTGGCCGCCGAGATGCGCGCAAGCCCATGGACGCGCGAGGTCAGCTTCGACTGGGACGAGCCTTCCAAGGTGATCACGCTCGCCATCGACCAGAGCCGCGCGCGCGTGCTGGGCATCTCGACGCAGGAGCTCTCGCAATTCCTGAACACGGTCCTCATGGGCCAGGCCGCCACCACCTATCGCGAGAACGACAAGCAGATCGACGTACTCGTGCGCGGCGCGCGCGAAGAGCGCGTCTTCATGAGCCTCATGAAGGACCTCGCCGTTCCGGTGGGCCGCGGGCGCAGCGTCCCGCTGGGACAGATCGCCGAGGTCACCTATGGCTTCGAGCAGGGCGTGTATTGGCGCCGCGACCGGCTGCCCGCGATCACCGTGCGCTCGGACCTGAAGGACGGAATCCAGGCGCCCGTGGTGAGCAAGCAACTCGAGGAGAAGATCGAACCGCTCCGCGCGAAGCTTCCCGCGGGCTATCGCATCGACACGGGCGGGGCCATCGAGGACGCCGGCAAGGGCCAGCGCTCCATCGCGGTCGTCGCACCCGTCATGATCCTCGTCATGGTCACGGTGCTGATGCTGCAGCTGCAAAGCTTCTCGCGCCTGGCACTCGTGCTCCTCACCGCGCCGCTTGGTCTCATCGGCGTGGCGGCATGATCATGCGCAACTCCGTGATCCTCGTGGACCAGATCGACCGCGACATCGCCGACGGCAGCGAGCCCGCGGACGCGATCGCCGACGCGACCGTGCGCCGTTTCCGCCCGATCATGCTCACGGCCGCAGCCGCCGTCCTCGCCATGATCCCCCTCACCCGCAGCGCCTTCTACGGCCCGATGGCGGTGGCGATCATGGGTGGGCTGGTCGTCGCCACACTCCTCACCCTGATCTTCCTTCCCGCGCTGTACGCGGCATGGTTCCGCATTCCGGTGCAGAACGCTTTGGATTCCGAGGTGCGCGATGGACCCGGGGAGGCCGCTAAACTAGCGGCATGAAGCGCCGCGATTTCGTGCAGGTGTGCGCCGCCTCGGCCGCGGGCGCCGCGCTCCCCGACGCGAAAGCGACCGGCCTTTCGGCGCGGATGTACAAGCGCGCAAAACTTGTCGACGAAAAGCGACAGCCGATCCGGCAGGCGCATATGAACGTGGGTGCCACTTATGTCTTCGACTACCCCTTCTCCGCCACGCCCTGCTTCCTGCTTCGCCTCGATCGCCCCGCCGCGGGTGGCGTGCTCCTCAAGACCGAGACCGGATACGACTACACGTGGGAGGGCGGCGTGGGGCCGGAGCGCAACGTGGTCGCCTATTCGGCAATCTGCGCCCACAAGATGACTTATCCCACGAAGCAGGTGAGCTTCATCGGCTACCGCAACGAGCCCAGTCCCGTCGCGGGCAAGGGCAAGGTGATCACGTGCTGCTCGGACCGCAGCGTCTACGACCCGGCCGCCGGCGCGCGCGTGGTCTCGGGTCCGGCGCCGCAACCGCTCGCGACGATCATCCTCCAGCACGATCCCAAGGCCGACGAGCTCTTCGCGGTCGGAACCTTCGGCGGCGAGAAATTCCAGGAGTTCTTCACCAAGTACCAGTTCCGCCTGCAGATGGAGATGGGAAACCGCTCGCGCGCCGCGGTGGAGGATGTATCCGTGGTGAGGCCGCTGGAGAATTACTCCACGCAGTGGGCGAAGTGCTAGCGAAGCCGGAGCTCGTTAGGAGTTTGTAGCTTCTGTTTCCTGAAGAGCCACCTTTTCCGCTTGAGGCGCCTCATCGCTCAACGGTTCCTCGTGATCAAACCCTATCTTGGGTCGCACACCTGTATATCCCATGTCGGCTGCAACCTCGCGAATTCTCAGCATGGCCAACGGATAGACTTCGGAAATTAGACGTCGGAATACCTCTTCATCGAATTCTGAGGTGGTGGTGAGCTCCGGTCCGTTGTGATCAAACAGGCCCTCAGAGATTAGAAGGATGCGGAAGGAAGGTGTGTCCTCCACAGATTTACCATCCCTCTGCACTACGCGCGTCCCCGTCAAGTCCAACTCGGAGCGCATCACCAAGAACTGCTTAGCCTTGTTTGGACTTGGCTTAAATAGATCGATCGAAGAGCTGGACTCGAGTTTAAACGTCCCCCTTGGCGATTCCTCTGGGGGGAAAAATCTTTCGCACTCGAGTTTGACCACTCGATAGTCTGCCAAATGGCAGGCCAGATCGCGCAGCTTCAGTGCGGCGATTTGGTGCTTTTTCCGCTTACGCGTTGCCATGACGGTGCAATTGCACTTTCAAAACTTTCCTGTTGGCCTTGAATCTCGAATTCGAGAATGTGAGTGTGAACGTGAGTCTGATTAATAACCGTCCTACTCTCGCTCGCCGCCGTTTCTAGCGCTTGGCAGACGTACTCGTTGAGGGTACAGCCGTGATGCAGAGCGGCCACACAGACTTTTCGGTGCAACTCCGGCTCGATTCGCACATTGAACGTGCCAGAAAACGTCTTGTCAGGCTCAACCCCAAGGCGTTTGCATTCGTCCAGGTAATTGTCGACCGCTCGCTCGAAAGCTGTCTTCAGTTCGGCCGGTGATTGACCCTCATAAGTCACGAGATCCCGGACATGCAATAGCTTCCCAAACAAACAATCGTCTTCGAGGCTTACCTCTACGGATCCCAGATAGCCGTTGTAGCTCAGTACTCGATCACTCATCGTTCAGGATTCCATATTCCACCAACTTCTTGAGCACGTCACGCAGAAGGTAGCGCCGCACGTTGGGTGACGGATGCGGTTTGGCGGTGACAATCTTGCGTTCTTGCGCATCCATGAATGTGCGGTGTGATCCGCCTCCCTTCTTAGTCAGCTCCTTGAAACCAAGATCCTCAAGGACGACGACCAACTCGTCCCACGAAAAATCGGCAGGAACCGATCTGAGCCTTTCGATGCGCTTCTTTGCTTGGGACACCGGATTATTGGGATCGTCGGGGCGCTTTGCAACTATATTTTAGTGGCAAACCTAACGACCAGTGATCCTTCTCTTTTTTATACTTAATATTCAATTGCTTATCATATGCTGAAGTCCTCGGCGTTCCCCGCTTCGAGCTGCTTCAGGTCCACCGCCGTCACGTGCGGCGCGAAGAGGCGGATGAATTCCACCACGTAGCTGCGAAGGTAAGTGCCGCGCTTGAACGCGAGGCGCGTGGTCTGCGCGGGAAAGAGGTGCTCGCAATCGAGCGCCTTCAATCCTTCGTCCTTGCCGGCGCGAAACGCGCGCGACGAGATGATCCCCACGCCCAGCCCCAGCGACACGTACGACTTGATCACGTCGGAGTCCAGCGCCGTCAGCACCACGTCGGGCGCGAGATTGCGCGTGGCGAAAGCCTTGTCCACGGCGGTGCGCCCCGCGAACGTGGGATCGTAGGTCACGATCGGGTACTGCGCGATCGCTTCCAGCGTGAGGGGCTTCACCTTCGCGAGCGGATGCCCGCTGGGCACGACGACGCAGTGATGCCAGCGATAGCACGGCACGGTGACGAGCTCCGGATACTCGTCGAGCGCTTCCGTGGCGATCGAGACATCGGTCTCGCCCGCGGCCACCATGTGCGCGAGCTGGTGCGGGTTTCCCTGCAGCAGCTTCAGCTTCACGTCCGGGAATTTCTTCTTGAACTGCGTGATGATCGGCGGCAGCGCGTAGCGCGCCTGGGTGTGGGTCACGCCCACCGCGAGCGTGCCGCGCGCGTGATGCGCGAACTCCGCGCCGACTGCGCGAAGGTTCGCGAGGTCCGCGAGAATGCGATCGATGGCCTGGATGATCTCCTTCCCTGCATCGGTCACCGCGGTGAAGCGCCGCCCCTGGCGCACGAAGATGTCGCTGCCCAGCTCCTCCTCGAGCGCGCGGATCTGCTTCGACACGCCGGGCTGGGACGTATGAAGGCTCTGGGCCGCCTCGGAGACGTTCAGCCTCCGCTTGGCCACCTCGGATACATATCGAAGTTGCTGAAGATTCAATCCCTTACCCTGCTTTCATGGCTAATTCCATCCAGTTCTAACCATAGCACAATTAAGTATTTTCTAGGAATGATGCGATTCCCTACCATTCAAGGGCAAGGACCTCTCCATGATCGAATTTCCCTACTCGATAGCGGGCTTCGTGGTCGGCGTGATCGTCGGCCTCACCGGTGTTGGCGGTGGCGCGCTGATGACGCCGCTGCTGGTGCTGGGCTTCGGCGTGGCGCCGGTCACGGCCGTCGGCACGGACCTCCTGAATGCGGGATTCATGAAGATCGGCGGGGCTGCGAACCACGCGTCGAAGGGGCACGTGGACTGGCGCATCACGGGGCTCCTCGCCTCGGGCAGCATCCCCGGCGCCCTCGTGGGGCTGATCGCGCTCTCCGTCCTGCCGCGCGCCGGCGCCTCGACTCAGCTCCTCGTCGCGACCTCGCTCGGCTTCATGCTGGTGCTGACGGCGCTCGCCGTCGCCTTGCGCGCGCAGCTGCTGGAGTGGGCCCACTCGCACACGGGACGCGGCTTCCTCGCGCGTCACCAGTCGGGCGCCACGGTGGCGATGGGCGCATTCATCGGCCTCGCGGTCACTCTCTCCTCGGTGGGTGCCGGAGCGATCGGCGTGACGGCCCTCGTGCTGCTGTTCCCGTTGCTCGCGACCACGCGCATCGTCGGAACGGATATCGCGCACGCGGTGCCGATCACGCTGCTCGCCGGTTTCGGGCACGCGCTCTTCGGCAACGTGAACTGGTGGCTGCTCGCGAGCCTTCTCGTCGGCTCGCTGCCGGGCATCTGGCTGGGCAGCACCCTCGCCGCGCGCATCCCGGAGAAGGTGTTGCGCTTCTCGCTGGTCGGCGTTCTGCTCTTCGCCGGCACCAAGCTCCTCATGGGGTGACATGTACCGCTACGACACATATGACCACGCCCTCGTCGCCGAACGCGTCGCGCAGTTCCGCGACCAGACGGGGCGATTCCTTTCGGGAGAGCTGACCGAAGACGAATTCCGTCCGCTGAGACTTCGCAACGGCCTCTACATCCAGCGCCACGCGCCGATGCTGCGCGTGGCGATCCCGTACGGGTTCCTCTCCTCGCCGCAGCTGCGCATGCTGGCGCGCATCGCGCGTGAATACGACCGCGGCTACGGCCACTTCTCGACGCGCCAGAACATCCAGTACAACTGGCCGAAGCTGGAAACCGTGCCCGACATCCTCGAGCTGCTCTCCACGGTGGAGATGCACGCGATCCAGACCTCGGGCAACTGCGTACGCAACATCACCACGGACCATTTCGCCGGCATCGCGCCCGACGAGATCGTCGACCCGCGCGCCTTCGCGGAGATCCTGCGCCAGTGGTCCACGTTCCACCCCGAATTCAACTGGCTGCCGCGCAAGTTCAAGATCGCCATCAACGGCGCCGAGGGCGACCGCACGGCGCTGCTGCTGCACGACATCGGCCTGCACTTCGTGCGCAACGCCGAAGGCGAAGTCGGCATCCGCGTGATCGTGGGCGGCGGCATGGGGCGCACGCCGATCATCGGCCACGTCATCAACGAGTTCGTGCCGTGGCGGCACATGCTCACGTACGTCGAGGCGATCCTGCGCGTGTACAACCGCTACGGGCGTCGCGACAACATCTGGAAGGCGCGCATCAAGATCCTCGTGAAATCGCTGGGCCCCGAGGAATTCGCGCACCAGGTGGAAGCCGAATGGAAGGACCACGATCCGCTCTCGGTGATCACCGACGAGGAGCTCGCGCGCGTGTCGGCCCACTTCAGCGATCCCGCATACGAGACGCTCCCTGAAGTCGATCCGTGGCACGTCCAGTCGCTCGCCGACAGCCGCGCGTTCTCGCGCTGGGCGCAGCAGAACGTCCACGTCCATCACCAGCCGGGCTACGCGGCGGTGACCCTCTCGCTCAAGAAGACCGGCGTGCCGCCGGGCGACGTGACCGCGGAGCAGATGGAATTCGTGGCCGACCTCGCCGAGCGCTACAGCTTCGGCGAGCTGCGGGTCTCGCACGAGCAGAACCTGATCCTGGCCGACGTGAGGAAGCGCGACCTCTTCGCCGTGTGGCAGGCGGCGAAGTCGCAGGGACTGGCGACGCCGAACATCGGGCTGCTCACCAACATCATCTGCTGCCCGGGCGGCGATTTCTGCTCGCTCGCGAACGCGAAATCGATCCCGATCGCGGAAGCCATCCAGCGCCGTTTCGACGACCTCGACTACCTGCACGACATCGGCGAGCTCGACCTCAACATCTCGGGCTGCATGAATTCCTGCGGCCACCACCATATCGGCCACATCGGCGTGCTCGGCGTCGACAAGCAGGGCGCCGAGTGGTACCAGGTCTCGATCGGCGGACGCCAGGGTCCCAGCGCGTCGCTGGGCGAAGTGATCGGGCCCTCCTTCGCGGCAGCCGACATGCCCGACGTGGTCGAGAACCTGATCGCGACCTACCTCGACCTGCGCCACGACGACGAGCGTTTCGTGGACACCGTGCATCGCCTGGGCATCGCTCCTTTCAAGCAACGCGTCTATGCGGATGGGCACCGCGCCGCGAACGATTCCGTGAGCGAGGCGGCGTAGCGATGGCTCAAGTGATCCGCAACCGCCAGGTCGAGGAAGACCGCTGGGAGACTCTCGCCGCGGAGGCGACCGAGATTCCGGCCGTTCCCGTGATCGTGCCGCTCGCCCTCTGGAAGTCGCGGCGAGACGAGCTTCTCGCGCGGCGCACGCCCGTGGGCGTCTGGCTCAAGCCCGACGACGAGCCCGCCGACCTCGCACCGGACCTCAGGCACCTCGCGATCGTCGCCGTGCAGTTTCCCAAGTGGGGCGACGGGCGAGGTTACTCCACGGCCACGCTGCTTCGCCGTCGCCACGGCTGGCGCGGCGAGCTGCGCGCCTTCGGCGACCTGGGCCGCGACCACCTCTTCATGCTGGCGCGCGTGGGATTCGATTCGATCCGCCTCGGAGAGCGCCACGATCCGCAGGCGGCGCTCGCGGCCTTCCACGATTTCTCGCTGCGCTACCAGGGCGCGGTGGACGACCCCGTGCCGCTCTTTCGCCGGCGCGCCGCGGGCCCAGGAGTCCAATGAGCCTCGAAGAACGCGTCTCGCACGCGCGGCGCCTGCTCGCCGCCATCGAGAAGAACCATTCGCCCACGGTGCTCGCGTCGAGCTTCGGCGCCGAGGACATGGTGCTGCTGGACCTCATCGCGCGCGACGGACTCGGCATCTCGATCTTCACGCTCGACACGGGACGGCTTCCGGCCCAGACGCACGACCTCATCGCGCGGGTGCGCAAGCAATATGGAATCGGGATCGAGGTGTACGCGCCCTGGCCCGATTCGGTCGCCGCATACGTCGAGGATCACGGCATCGACGGCTTCTACGACGGCATCGACCAGCGCAAGGCGTGCTGCAACGTTCGCAAGGTGGAACCGCTGCGCCGTGCGCTCGCCGGCAAGCGCGGCTGGATCACGGGACTGCGCCGGGAGCAGGCCGACAGCCGCGCGACCGTGGTCGAAACCGAGCGCGACATCATGACCGGCAAGTGGAAGTTCAGCCCACTCGCCGAGTGGACGGAAACCGACGTGTGGTCCTACATCCGCGTGAACCGCGTCCCCTACAACGCGCTGCACGATCGCGGCTATCCGTCGATCGGCTGCGAGCCCTGCACGCGCGCGATCCGGCCCGGCGAGCATCCCCGCGCCGGCCGCTGGTGGTGGGAGGCCGAAGGCGCGCGCAAGGAATGCGGGCTGCACGAGATCCCGATTCGCGTGGTGGAGGCAGCATGAGAATGGTGTCAGACACCATTTCGGCTGCCCGCCAATTTGTGCCAGGCACAAATACGTCCGAATTTGTGCCTGGCACAAATCCGATCTCGCACCTCGACTGGCTGGAATCGGAAGCCATCCACATCATGCGCGAGGTCGTCGCCGAGGCGCGCAACCCGGCGCTGCTCTTTTCCGGCGGCAAGGACTCGATCGTGATGCTGCGCATCGCCGAGAAGGCGTTCCGGCCCGATCGCTTCCCCTTCCCGCTGCTGCACATCGACACCGAGCACAACTTCCCCGAAGTGATCGCGTTTCGCGACCTGCGCGCGGGGCAGCTCGGCGAGCGCCTCATCGTGCGCTCGGTGGGCGACTCGATCCGCGCCGGGCGCGTGAAGCTCGGCCGTCCCGACGAGAGCCGCAACCCGCACCAGACCGTGACGCTGCTCGACGCCGTGAAGGAGCTCGAGCTGGACGCGCTCTTCGGCGGTGCGCGCCGCGACGAGGAGAAGGCGCGCGCGAAGGAGCGCATCCTCTCGCACCGCGACGAATTCGGCCAATGGGATCCGCGCAACCAGCGCCCGGAGCTCTGGAGCCTCTACAACGCGCGCCTTTCGCCGGGCGAGCACCTGCGCGTCTTCCCGCTTTCCAACTGGACCGAGCTCGACATCTGGCAATACATCGCGCGTGAAGGCATCGACGTGCCGTCGATCTACTTTTCGCACGAGCGCGAGGTGGTCGAGCGCAAGGGGCTACTGGTGCCGGTGACGCAGCTCACGCCGCCGCGCGCGGGCGAAACGGGGGTCACCCGCCGCGTGCGCTTCCGCACCGTGGGCGACATCACGTGCACGTGCCCGGTCGAATCCGACGCGGATACGCTGGAACGGATCATCGCCGAGACCGCCTCGGCCACCGTCACCGAGCGTGGCGCAACGCGAATGGATGACCAGACGTCGGACGCGTCGATGGAGCTTCGCAAGCGCGAGGGCTACTTCTGATGGGCCTGCACACCATCGCGCCCGGAACGCTTCGCTTCACCACCGCCGGCAGCGTGGACGACGGCAAGAGCACGCTCATCGGGCGGCTCCTGCTCGACGCCCGGGGACTGCTCGAGGACCAGCTTGCCGCGGTCGCGCGCACGACGTCGCGCCGCGGCGGCGCGGGCCTCGACCTCTCGCTCTTCACCGACGGGCTCACCATCGAGCGCGAGCAGGGCATCACGGTGGACGTCGCCTACCGCTACTTCGCCACGCCGCGCCGGCGCTTCATCATCGCCGACACGCCCGGCCACGAGCAGTACACGCGCAACATGGTGACCGGCGCCAGCACGGCGGACCTCACCGTGATCCTGGTGGACGCCTCGCGCGGCGTGCAGCCGCAAACGCGCCGCCACGCGGCGGTGGCCTCGCTCCTCGCGATTCCGCGCATCGTCTTCGCCATCAACAAGATGGACCAGGTGGGCTTCGACCGCGCGGCGTTCGAAAACATCGCCGCGGACCTCTCGGAGGTCGCTCGCGCGCTGGCCCTTCCCCACGTTACGCTCGTTCCACTCTCGGCGCTCGAAGGCGACATGGTGGTCGAGCGCGGCAGCCGCCTCGATTGGTACGAGGGCCCCACGCTCCTGGACGTGCTCGAGAGCGCGCCGGCGGGGCAACCGGCGGCCCACCTGCGATTTCCGGTGCAGCTCGTCTCGCGCGCGCGCTTCGGCGGGCGCCATGAGCTTCGCGGCTATCTCGGCCGCATCGAGTCGGGCACGCTGCGCGCGGGTGACACCGTGGTCGCGTGGCCCGAAGGCCACGAAGCGCGCGTGACCGAGATCGTGACCCTCGATGGCCGCCTCGAGGTGGCAGGCGCCGGCCAATCCGTCACCGTCGTCCTCGACCGCCAGGTGGACATCGCGCGCGGCGACATCATGGCGCACGCGAGCGAGGCGCCGCGCGTGCTGCGGCGCTTCGGCGCGCGCGTCGTGTGGATGGACCGCGACGCGCTCATCGCGGGACGCCGATACTGGCTCAAGCACGGGACGCAGACCGTGCGCGCGACGGTGGAGACGCTGGAATCGCGCCTCGACCTCGACACGCTGCAGCCCGCGAAAGCGCACAGCCTCGAATTCAACGACATCGGCACGGTGCGCATCGCCGTCGCGCGCCCGATCGCCGCCGACCCGTACGCAGCCAATCGCGCCACCGGCAGCTTCATCCTCATCGACGAGGCGACGCATCACACGGTCGCCGCGGGAATGATCGATGGGTAAGGTCTATCTCGTCGGCGCCGGCCCGGGCGCGCCCGACCTCGTCACGCTTCGCGCGGCGCGCATCCTCGCCGCCGCCGACGTCGTCCTGCACGACGCGCTGGTGCACCCCGACACCCTCAAGCTCGCGGCGAAGGCGCGCTTCATCGACGTGGGCAAGCGCTACGGCAAGGTATCGACCGAGCAGCGCTTCATCCACCGGGCCCTCATCGAAGCGGCGCGCACACACGACGTCGTGGTGCGCCTGAAGGGCGGCGACCCGATGATGTTCGGCCGCGCGCAGGAAGAGCTCGACGCGCTTGCTGCCGCGGGCATCGAGACCGAAGTCGTCCCGGGCATCACCGCGGCGCTCGCCGCCGCATCGACGCTCAAGGTCTCGCTCACGCGCCGCGGAATCGCCCGCACCGTCTCCTTCCTCACGCCGCGCGTGGGCAAGGGAGAAACGGCTTCCCAATGGCTGCCCGCGGCGATGTCAGCCGACACGGTCGTGCTGTACATGGCCGCAGGCGCCGGTCCCGAGATAGCGCGCGCCTTGATCGGCGCCGGAAAAGCCCCAACTACTGCGGTAGCGCTCGTCGAAAGCGCCACGCTCGAATCGGAACGCCGCACGCACACGAACCTGGAAGCCCTCGCGCGCTTCGAGCCCACAAGAGCGGAAGGCCCCGTCGTCGTGTGCGTGGGCGAAGTTTTCCGTGACGCGGCGCATGAGCTGCAAATCGAACCCCTGCGAATCAATGAGCACCGCTGACAAATACACCGTAGAGACCATCACGGACGTGCGTCCGTGGACCGACGCCCTCTTCAGCTTCCGCACCACGCGCGACCGCGGCTATCGATTCGTGCCGGGCCAGTTCGCGCGCCTGGGCGTGAACGGCGCCGCCGAAGGCTCGATCGTGTGGCGCGCCTACTCGATCGCATCCGCGGCGCATGACGAGCACCTGGAGTTCTTCTCCGTGGTCGTTCCCGGCGGGCAATTCACGAGCCGGCTGTCGAAGCTGAAGGAAGGCGACCCGATCTATGTCGAGCGCAAGAGCTACGGATTCCTCACGACCGACCGCTTCGAGGCCGGCAAAGACCTGTGGATGCTCGCCACGGGGACGGGCCTGGCACCCTTCCTGTCGATCCTCCACGACTTCGACACCTGGGAGCACTACGAGAACCTCATCCTCGTCCAGAGCGTGAGGACGCAGCCTGAGCTCGCCTACGAGGACCTCATCCGAGGCTTCGAGGGCAGCGAGTACTACGGCGAGTTCGCGCACAAGCTGCGCTACGCGCGGATCGTGACGCGCGAGCCCGTGCCGAACACGCTGCGCGATCGCGTGACGAAGCTGATTTCCAGCGGCGTGCTCGAGGAGAACATCGGCCTCAGGCTCGATCAGGAACGCTCGCGCATCATGCTGTGCGGCAATCCCGAGATGGTCGAGGATTCGCGCAGGATCCTCATCGAACGCGGCTTCCGCATGTCGCGCCGCGGCGATCCCGGACATCTCGCAGTGGAGAACTACTGGTGAGTGCGCGCGAAGCCCCGCCGGTCGAGGCGCACGTCGAGCAGATCCTCGGCCACGCCGCCCAGCGCGGCGAGCGCATGGGTTTGCGCTATGCGGGCGCGGTGACACCGCAGGAGGCGCACAGCCTTCGCGAAGCAGGCGTCGCGGTGATCGTGGACGTGCGCACGCCGGTCGAGTATGCGCAGGTCGGTCACGTGCCCGAAACGCCGCTCATCGAGTGGCCCCGCAACGGCGGCCGCGCCGAGATGCAGGCCTTCCTCGACACGTTGCGCGCGAAATTCGATCCGCTCGAAAGGGTGCTCTTCATCTGCCGCAGCGGCGTGCGCTCGCACTACGCGGCGGAGCTTGCGGCGCGCGCGGGCTACGAGAGCGCATACAACGTGCTCGAGGGGTTCGAAGGTGAGTACGGAGCGGGCACGAACGGCTGGAAGGCCGCCGGCCTGCCTACTTCCTGAGCTCGAGGCGCATGAAGACGCTGTTCGGATCCTCGCGGTAGTCGGCGAAGGGCCCGCAGCTGTCGAAGCCGAAGCTGCGATAAAGCATCTGCGCGGGTGCGAACGCGGGCTGCGAGCCGGTCTCGAGGCTCAGCGTTTCATAGCCGCGGCGCCGCGCAGTCTCGATGATGTGCGCGAGCACCGCGCGTCCGGCCCCGCGCCGGCGCAGCGCCTTCGGCGTGCGCATGGACTTGATCTCGCCGTGGGTCGGCGTGAGCTCCTTCAACGCGCCGCAGCCGACGAGCTCGCCACCGTCCCACACCGTCCAGAACGTGATGTCGGGCGTGCGCAGCCGATCAAGGTCGAGCGCGTGCACGCTCTCCCGCGGCGACAGCTCGTACATGTTGGCGATGTGCTCGTTCAGCAGCGCGTGGACCTCGGGGCGCGTGAGGTCGTCGATTTCTATGCGCATCCCGACAAGGTACATTACGCGCATGATTCCGTGGTTGCGAGGCAACGCGCCCTTTCCGCCGGTCGAGAAGGCGCTCAAATCGCCCAACGGATTGTTGTGCGCCGGCGGCGACCTCTCGCCCGCGCGCCTCGTCGACGCCTATTCGCGCGGCATCTTTCCATGGTTCTCCGAGGGTGACCCGATCCTCTGGTGGTCGCCCGATCCGCGCATGGTGCTCTTCCCGGAGGAGTTGCGGATCTCGCATTCGCTGCGCAAGACGCTCGACCGCGACCGGTTCGAGACCCGCGTGGACACGGCCTTTCGCGACGTCATCGCCGAATGCGCCGCGCCGCGCGAAAACCAGTCGGGAACCTGGATCGTCCCGGAGATGGTGCAGGCCTACGCGAAGCTGCACGACCAGGGATTCGCGCACAGCGTGGAATCGTGGCGCGACGGCGAGCTGGTCGGCGGCCTCTACGGCATCTCGCTGGGAAAGGTCTTCTTCGGCGAATCGATGTTCTCGCGGGAGACCGACGCGTCCAAGGTGGCACTGGCGCGTCTCGTGGAGCGGCTGCGCGCCCAGGACTGCCGGCTCATCGATTGCCAGCAGGCCACGGCGCACCTCGCCTCCCTCGGCGCCCGGGAAATCAGCCGCAGGGAATTCGCAATGAGGGTTCAGGAGTCGATACAATATCCCCCAACCGGCACCCGTTGGACCTGATCAATGGCGAAGCTCAACGACCTGCCGATCGCGAACCTTCAGTTCTATGCGACGGCGCCTTATCCCTGCAGCTACCTGCCGGGGAAGCTCGCTCGTTCGCAGGTCGCGACGCCCAGCTACCTGATCGACACGGACACGTACAGCGCGCTGGTGTCGGCCGGCTTTCGCCGCAGTGGTGCCTTCACCTACCGCCCGTATTGCGATCATTGCCACGCGTGCGTCCCGGTGCGCGTCGTGGTGGGCGAATTCGAGCCCACCCGGGCGCAACGCCGCGCCGTCGCGCGCCATGCGCCCCTCGAGCACCGCTACGGCGAGCTCAAGTTCAACGCCGAGCACTACGCGCTCTACCGCCTCTACCAGAGCGAGCGCCATCGCGGCGGCGGCATGGACCACGACAGCCGCGAGCAGTACGCGCACTTCCTGCTGCAATCGAACGTCGCCACGCGCCTGATCGAATTCCGCGAAGGCGGGGAGCTGCGCATGGTGTCGATCGTGGACGAGCTGGCCGACGGACTGTCCTCCGTGTACACGTTCTTCGATCCGCTCATCCCGAAGGCGAGCTTCGGCACCTTCAACATCCTCTGGCAGATCGAGGAAGCGAAGCGCCGCGGCCTGCAGTACGTGTACCTCGGCTACTGGATCGGCCAGAGCCGCAAGATGAGCTACAAGAACCAGTTCCGGCCCATCGAAGGACTGTCCCGCGGCGAGTGGAAACGACTCGCCTAGCGGGCGGTCCGCTCGCGAGGGCGAGTCGTCCCTGCGCAGGCAGGGACCCAGTTCCTCAATGCTGTACTCCCTAGCGCGCGCCGCGCTCTTCCGCCTCGATCCCGAGGCCGCCCACGACTTCACGCTGAAATCGCTTGCCACACTCGGTCCCGCCGCGGCGCTCCTGGGCGCCGGCGCCGATCGCGGCGAGTCGCGCACGGTGATGGGGATTCGCTTCCCGAATCCCGTGGGACTCGCCGCCGGGCTCGACAAGAACGGCGAATACATCGACGCGCTGGCGGCACTCGGTTTCGGCTTCCTCGAGATCGGCACCGTGACGCCTCGCCCGCAGCCTGGCAACGCCAGACCACGCATGTTCCGGCTCGTCGAGCACGAGGCCATCATCAACCGGCTGGGGTTCAACAACCAGGGCGTCGAGCGGCTGCTGCGAAACGTCGAGCGCGCCTCCTTCAGCGGCGTGCTCGGCATCAACATCGGCAAGAACTTCGACACGCCCCACGATCGCGCGGCATCGGACTATCTCGCCTGCCTCGACGCCGTCTACGCACGCGCGAGCTACGTGGTGGTGAACATCTCGTCGCCCAACACGCAGAACCTGCGTGAGCTGCAGTCGAGCGAGCGCCTGGACGAGCTACTCGCGGCGCTGATGGAACGCCGGGACGCGCTCGCTGCGCGCCACGGCGCGACGAAGCCGCTGCTCGTGAAGATCGCGCCGGACCTGGACGACGCGCAGATCGCGTCCATCGCCGCGCTCGCCGTCACGCATCGCGTGGACGGGCTCATCGCGACCAATACGACGGTGAGCCGCGACGCGGTCGCGGGACATTCGCACGCGTCTCAGGCGGGGGGCCTGAGCGGGCGTCCGCTCTTCGGTCCCTCCACGAAAGTCCTGTCGAAGCTCGCGGCCGAGTTGCAGGGCCGCGTTCCCCTCGTGGGCGTGGGCGGCATCATGGACGGCGCCGACGCGCGCGCGAAGATCGACGCCGGCGCGAGCCTCGTGCAGATCTACACCGGCTTCATCTACGATGGCCCGCAGCTCATCGCCCAGGCGCGCAAGGCCTGCCGTGTTCTCACGGCGTGAACGCGAGCTGGCCGCGGATCTCCCCCGAGGGGAACGTCGCCGAGTGCACGTTGTAGTAGAGGCCGTTCTGCATGAACGAGATGAAGACGTTGTCGGCGAGCGCGCCCGGCGTGTTGATGACGAGCGATCCCTTGTCCCCGGTGACGACGGTGCCCCGGACCACGATGGCGCCTGGCGTTCCGGCCGGCGCATTGTGGATGTGAGCATCGGTCGCGATCACGCCGGACCACGTCATGCGTCCGGCGGCGGTCCGCGTGAACGGATTCACCGAG